>ERZ772799.38-NODE-38-length-53703-cov-5.067290_pt1 | contig 53703 bp, 40 predicted proteins | sample MGYA00511345_ERZ772799 | MGnify/ENA primary metagenome ERZ772799 (study PRJEB29015, sample SAMEA2738037) | human oral metagenome | biome: human oral; feature: human-associated habitat; material: saliva | place: China | collected 2238 ... | reverse complement strand
ATAGAGGCGGTAAAACAGGTAGGAGCAAAGAACGTATATGTCGCCCTGAGACCTGTTATGATACGAGATGCACTCGGCGTTGATAAGGCTGCTCCCGTTATGATTGTAGATATGGGTGAAGACAATTTTTCAATAAGTGTAGTTCAAGGCGGTAAAGTACTCATAAACAGGGTGCTTAATTTTGCAGGGAATAATATGAGAAAAAGTGTAGTAGACTTTGCAAGAGCAAATTACGGCATTGTAATAGGTGAAGCTCAGGCTGAGATGATTAAAAATAAGCTTGCAAGTGCAATGCCTGAAGCGGATGAGGCTGCAGGCGATAAGATAATAGGAATGACTGTAGATACGAAGACGAGGGCCGAGTTTCTAGTAACTATGAGAGATCTTTATGTAGCGCTTAAGGACTATTATTTTAGGCTTTCCAAGGAAATTCTGGATGTGTTTAAATTGCTTGACAGAAATGTGGCAGCCCTGCTAAAAAATCAGGCGGTATACCTTGTAGGCGGCAGTTCCAATATTCGCTACCTGCCTGATTTTTTAAGCATTAATACAGGCGCAAACGTAATGCAGGTAAGAGATATAAAATCTCTTACCTGCAGGGCTGCCCTCAAAGTATTTAACAACAAAGAAGCATTGAAAAGATACAAAAACATAAGAACGGAATGGGGTTATATCAACTAGCAGTAAAGGGATCGGGAGATATACGAGTGATTAGATTGAAGAAGTTACACATTAAGATTGCAGGGATCGCATTGGTGTTTATTATAATCATAGCTTTGATTGCAAGTGGAAGCATCGGTGCGGTTTTTAATGCCGCAGTGAGGCCGATAGCCTATGTAAAAAGCTCTGTGGGTAATGCGGTTTACGGAATATTCAACTACAAGGCTATACAAAGAGAAAATGAAGATCTTAAAAATACAGTAAAGAAACTTACAAAAAAGCAAAGCGATGAAGCCTTTAAAAAGGACGATATATCAAAACTTGAGCAACTTTCATCCGCATTAAATTACAAAAAGCGAAAGGATGTCAAACCCGTAACTGCCAATGTGCTTACCTTTGATAATGCCAAGGGAAGGAAGATATTAACAATAGATAGAGGCAGGGAAAGCGGTATTTCAGAGGGAGATACGGTGGAGTCGATAGAAGGGCTTGTAGGTAAGGTTAGCTCTGCAGGATATGGATTTTCTAAAGTCACGCCTATAGTAGACAGTAACGATAAGGTGAGCTTTAAAGTTTTTCGAGATTTAAAAATAGCAGGTGTGATATCGGGTTCTGAAAACGGCAAATTGAACGGATATGTTATAGATGATAAGATGGGAATCATAAAGGGTGATCTACTCTTGACTACAGGACTTGGAAAGTATCCAAGAGGCATATCCATAGGTACTGTAGAATATGTAAACTATGACAGGGATCTTAAGGAAAAGACTATAAGGGTAAAGCCGTCCGTAAAGTTCATGGGACTCGATATGGTGGTTGTATATCCTGTAGGCAGCGGAAATTCTGATAAACAGAAGGTGAACTGATGCGAAAAACCACTATCGAATACTTGGCCTTGTTTTTCTTATTCGTTTTTCAGCTTACATTTGCATCTGTGTTTTCAATTTCAGGTGTAACGGCTGATATTGCAGTTTGCTGCATCTTTTCATATATACTCATAAGGCCGAGGCAACTTGAATTTGTACTTAGAGCAAGCGTAATAGCCTTGTTTATGGATGCGGCATTTTATCAAGGTCCGTTTGTAACGGCACTGCCGATCTTCATACTGGGAACAGCTCTTGAGTATATGAGCAAAATAATTATAGTTAGAAGAAAGCTCTTTATGATGCTTATATTTTTATTTTCATTCATTTTATATAGAGGAATGTCTGAATTTATAGCATCACTATATACGTTCAAAGCGGGAGCATTTAAAATGTTACGGGCGGATTTCCCGGGAGTTTTATTTACAGGCTGCATATTCATAGTGTTTTACAGCATTTTCTTATTTAAAAACAACAGGAACAGAAAACAGCAATATGATGTGAACGAACTGCTCCGAAGAGAAGGAATGATAAGGTACTAGCATGCAAAAGCAAAGAGTTAGAATCGTAATAATTTTATATCTGGTCGGTGTTCTTCTTATTATATTATTCGGAAGGCTTTTTTATCTTTCAATAATAGAAAACGCTGAATGGAGTAACATCTCAAAAAACCTTGCAGTTAAAACTTCGGTCATGGCAGCTCCAAGGGGAGAAATTCTGGATAGGTACGGAAAGGTAATTGCAGGGAGCAAGAGGGCATATGTTATAAAGTTAATGAGGGGAAATCTTAAAGATGATGAGATAAATAAATCTTCTGTGAATCTTGTTAAAATCCTCAAGAAGAACAAGGACAAACTCATAGATAAATTCCCTATAAAAAAGAAAAAATCGGAATATTACTATATATACGATCAAAACATCAAGGATTGGCTAAAATCTCAAGATCTTCCCGAAAACATGAAGGCGACTGATGCTATAAAGACTTTAAGGCAGAGGTTCGGCATAGATGAGAAATACAGTGCGCATCAGGCGGTAGAGATGCTGAAGGAGCAGCAGCACATTTTTCCGCCAATAAATTTGGTATCGATGGAATATTTTCATGAGATAAATAAGGAAGAATTTTTAAGTAAATATGGAATATCAAAAAATGAAAATGCGGAATCCGCATACCAAAAGTTGCTTAAATATTTTAACATAAGGGAAGTAGACGAAGAACTCAAGATGAAGGTGCTCACCATAAGGGACACTGCAGAAAGAGGCGATTATAGAAGATACGTTCCGATATCGGTAGCAAACGATGCGAGCCTTAAATCCGTGCTTGAAATTGAGGAAAACGATGACAAGTACAAGGGCTTTTCCGTTACGGGAGAGACTACGAGGTATTATCCATATAAAAATCTCGCGTCTCATGTGCTCGGGTATCTTGGACAAAGCGGTAATGACGAAAACGGCAAGCTCGTTGGAAAGAGCGGCATAGAAAGCATTTATGAAAAGAAGCTAAGAGGGAGCGATGGCCTTAAAAGGGCGGAAGTTGACGTTACGGGAAGAGAAGCCCGCACCATAGAATATAAAAAAGCTAAGAAGGGGAGTAACGTGTATACAACGCTTGACCTCGAGCTTCAAAAGGTTACAGATAAGGCTTTAAAAAAAGCTTTATCTACCGCTCGAAACGGCGGATCGTATAAGAGTAAGTATGGTGATGTATCATTTCCTAAAAAGTACAAAAATGCAAAGTCGGGCGCAGCCGTCGCAGTTGATGTAAAGACGGGTAAGGTTCTTGCAATGTCAAGTTTCCCTAATTTCGATCCCAACGTTTTTTCAGCTAACAGAATAAGTAACGAAGACTGGCAAAAACTTCAAAGTGAAAACCCCAGAGACCCAATATCACCCGCACCTCTGTACAACGTAGCGACATCATCTGCGGTTCAAACGGGATCCGTATTTAAGATGGTAACTGCAGTTGCCGCAATTAACTCGGGGCTTAATCCATACCAGCATATTTATGATAAGGGACATGTGAAGTTTAACGACAGGACATTCGGTTGCGTGCTGTGGAATCAAAATAAGACCACCCACGGAAGCCTTGATCTTAAGGCGGCCCTTAAAGTTTCGTGTAACTATTATTTTTACTGCCTTATGAGAAATAAAGACCTTTCATCAGGAAGAGGTATGGGATTTACCAGTGTCCTAGATGCGACAAAGCTTTCATATTATGCAAAGGCCATGGGGCTTGGAGTAAGTACCGGAATTGAGCTTCCTGAAAAAGTGGTACCTCTGCCATCCCAGGAAAGAAAGTTCAAGGCTGCAATTTTGGCGGTAAAAACGCTCCTTATAAATAATGCGGATAAGTACTTCACGAGTAATACGCTAAAGGATAAGACAAAGCTCAGCAAAACAATAGAATATATTGCAGGTTTCGTTCGAAAAAATCCTTATGAAAAGGAACTTAAGAAGATTTTAGATAAAAACGGTATAAAGTCATCCGTTTCTTCAAGCCTTGCAAAAACTTTAAAATACGATCACTTTGTAACGGCAAGATGGTCTGTCGGCGATGAATTTAACATGTCAATAGGTCAGGGTGATAATGCGTATACGCCTCTTCAGGTAGCGGGATATACAGCCACCTTAGGAAATAACGGTATAAGAAATAAGCTGAGCATAATTGACAGCGTTGAAGGCGACGGCAGTGTGCAAAAGAAGGTGCTCAGCAAGGTGAGCTTGGGCCCTAAGGATAAGTTCAATGAAGTAATAGAAGGTATGAGACTCGTATCTAAAGACAGGGAAGGTAATTTATACAAGAGTTTTAAAAACTTCCCTATAGATGTTGCATCGAAAACGGGTACGGCAGAGCGTGAAGGAAAGATAAATCCGAAAAATGAAAAGAAATACATAAAAAAATATCTGCAGAGTATTGCGCCTTCAATCACTCAAAAAGAGTTGGATCAAAAGGCAAGAGAAATAAAGGAAGCTAACAAGGGACTCAATATGAGCGAAAACACTGCATATAGAAAGGCTCTTACATCGCTTGATAAGTCGCTTACAGATGAAAAGATAGACAGGTTTAAATCCGATTACGACAATTTTGCATGGGGAGTCGCTTTAGCGCCTGCAAAAAATCCAAAGGTTGCTATTTGCGTGCTTTTAGTACAGGGTGGGAGTTCCGACTATACCGGACCCGTCATCCGTGATATGATTGCAAAAGCTTTAAATATAAAGAAAGAACGAGATAGGATCTACGATATAAATAGTGGGGTAAATTAAATCTTCACCGTATATGAGCTGAAGAACGGGATGGATATATAGAACGGCAGGGCACCGTAAACTAAATCTTTGTTTTATACGAGCCCTTGTTTACGGACAATACCAACCCTATCGAGATAAGCATGGATATTATGGAAGATCCGCCGTAACTGACAAACGGCAGCGTTATACCTGCTACGGGCATCACACCCATGGTCATCGCTATATTTTCTATGGTTTGGAATGCTATCATGGCAAATACACCTGCGCATATCAGCTTTGCATAAAGGCTGTTTGCATCAAGGCAAATCTTTACTATGTTATATAGGAGAACTCCTATCATTACAAGCACCAAAAGCCCTCCGAGAAGCCCCAGCTCTTCGCATATCACAGAATAGATAAAGTCTGAACTTTGTACGGGCAGATAGCCGAGTTCTTTTTGAGTACCCGCAAACAGACCCTTACCTAAAAAGCCTCCGCTTCCAATTGCAATCTTTGACTGAAAAACATGATGGTTGCCCGGAAGCGCAAGGTTGTCGGGATGCAGAAATGCATCTATCCTATCTTTTTGGTGCCCCTTCATAACGTTATATGATATTGGCATAAGTAGTATTATGCAGGCCGTCATAGCTATGATTATTCTCTTATCAAGTCCTGCAAATATGAGCATCACGGCAAGTATAGATAAAAAAACAAGCGAAGATCCGAAATCTTCCTTTGCTACTATTATTATTATCGGCATAGTGTATAGCAGTGTGATGCCGAGGTCTCTTAAGTTTAAATCCGTTTTATTAAATTTCGAGAGCTTTTTTGCAGTGAGAAGTATAAATATGGGCTTTACAAACTCGGATGGCTGCACCGTTGTAACACCTAAGTTTATCCAGGCGCGAGAGCCGTTTATTACAAGCCCGAGAACCGGTATATAAACGGTAAGAAGTAAAGCGATGCTTGCAATATACATAGGTCTATCGAGGTCATGAAGATAGTTATATCCTATGGTGTATATTACTATTAGGGCTATCATCCCAAGTATAAATGCAGCTGTTTGGCTTACCACTTCTCTATAGGAAACGGGCATTTTTGCAGAATTTATGCTGGTTAATATGAGCAGGCTCAGCATCACCAGAATGAAAATTGAGCAGAGTATCAGATTGGCAGGCTTTTTTATAATTCTAAAAATTGTTTGCATTTTTCCCCTTTCATAAATTGTCGGATATCTTGACTTAAGATAGGTATAGACATTATAATATATGAGGTGATATTCATCAATTGTTAATCATATCAATATAAATATTATAAGGTTTGCATAAAAATTATATAGGCAAATGACGGGACATTGGGAGTTGTAATGTGTATGTCCGGTTGTTCAGGATCCATATAAATAGAAAAATTGAAATTTAGTATAAAGTTTTTTTGTGTGCGTGTATCTATCCTATATTCATTGTGCAGACCTCAGGAAAGGTTTGATTTAGGAGGAAGGAATGAGTATAGTAGTTGGCGCTGTTACTTTTGTCGTTGCTGCCGGCATAGGTATTTTAGGTGGATATGCGATGAGAAAGAACAGTGCGGAAAAGAAAATCGGTTCTGCAGAGATAAAGGCGAAGAACATATTGTTGGATGCTGAAAATGAAACGAAGAACATCAAAAAGACAGCGGAGATCGATGCTAAGGAAATAGCACAAAAAATCGCAAGGGAAGCGGAAAAAGAAGCTCGAGGAATAAGAGCTTCTGCACAACAGATAGAAGAGAGAATCATAAAAAAGGAAGAAGGCCTCGACAGAAAGTTGGATGAGGTTGCAAAATCAAGAGATGCACTATCTGCGCAGGAAAGAGAGATTGAAAAGGAAAAAGCGGCTTTAAGTAAGTTTCGTGAAAAGAAGATAGCGGAACTTGAAAGGGTTTCAGGGCACACCAAGGATCAGGCAAAGGAAGAGCTTCTAAATGAAGTGGAGCAAGATATAAGAAAAGAAGTGGGCGAGAAGATTAAAGAGATAGAAACGGAAGCTCTAAGCGAAGCGGATAAAAAGGCAAAGGAAATAATAGCAACAGCCGTACAAAGATGTGCATCGGATTACATTGTTGAAAATACGGTATCGGTTGTAGCTCTACCGAATGATGATATGAAGGGAAGAATCATAGGTAGGGAAGGAAGAAATATTAGAGCCATTGAAAATGCGACCGGCATAGATGTAATTATCGATGATACTCCTGAAGCTGTAGTGCTTTCAGGCTTTGACTCGGTTAGACGTGAGATAGCAAAAAAAGCAATTGAAAAGCTTATCATCGATGGTAGAATTCATCCTGCCAGGATAGAAGAGATGGTTGAAAAATCTCGAAAGGAAATCGAAAAGGAAATGAAGGATGAAGGCGAGAAGGCTCTATACGAAGTGGGCGTATACAAGTTGCATCCGGAGCTTGTAAAGTTACTCGGAAAGCTCAAATTCAGAACTTCATATGGACAAAATGTACTTAAACATTCCATAGAGGTAGCACATCTTGCAGGTATGATGGCCAGTGAACTCGGTTTCGATCCTATGGTTGCAAAGCGTGCAGGGCTTTTACATGATATCGGCAAGGCGGTAGATCAGGAGCAAGAAGGTACGCACGTAGAGCTCGGTGTGGAACTCCTCAAAAAGTACAAAGAAAAACAAAGTATCATAGACGGTATGATTTCACACCATGGCGATTATGAACACAGATCAATAGAGGCCATACTCGTTACAGCAGCCGATGCTCTTTCCGCTGCAAGACCGGGAGCACGAAGAGAGACGCTCGAAACCTACATTAAGAGATTGCAACAGCTTGAGGAAATTGCAAATACTACAGAGGGCGTTGACAGTTCATTTGCCGTACAAGCAGGAAGAGAAATAAGAATCATAGTGCAGCCCGACAAGGTTAGTGATGAAGAGATTGCAGTACTTGCGAGGGATGTTTCTAAGAGGATAGAGTCAGAACTTCAATATCCGGGACAGATTAAAGTAAACGTGATGAGAGAAGTACGTGCTGTTGACTACGCTAAGTAGTAAGGGTTACGATGGTATATTTAGATAATGCAGCCACAACCAGACAAAGCAAGGCTTCAATAGCTGAGTTTTTAAGAGTTTCAGAAGAAGCTTTTGCGAATCCGTCATCCATTCATGAAGCGGGAAGGCTTGCAGAGGAAGAGCTTGCAGGGGCAAGAAAATACATACTGAAGCATTCGATCCCTGACGCAAAGAAGGTAGTATTTACAGGATCAGCTACGGAGGCAAATAATATTATCATACGAGGGCTTTTAAGAGACGATGCAAGGCTTAAAATCATCACATCTCAGATAGAGCATCCTTCCGTTTTAAATGTTTGCGAAAACATAAAGAGTGAAAATATCATTGTGGATACGGTATCTGTAGATAAGGACGGCTCGCTAAATCTTAATGAGCTATATGAAAAAATAGATGAAGATACGGCGCTCGTCAGCATTCAACATGTAAATAGCGAAGTAGGTGCCATCCAGCCACTCCACAAAATCTCGAATATCATAAGGGAATCAAATGCAAGGCTTGAACCCTTAAGACGGGGAAAGATAAGGCATACCTATTTTCACTCAGACTGCGTGCAGTCGTTTTCCAAGATGGACATAGATGCCGAGCTTGATTTTGCGTCGGTGAGTGCGCATAAGATAGGAGGTCCTAAAGGCATCGGAGCTCTTATTTTCGGTACAGGTATAAAGGCAGTCAGACCTTTTATCTATGGCGGAGGGCAGGAATATGGAATCAGATCGGGTACTGAGAATGTACCTGCAATTTCTGCATTTACAGAAGCACTGAAGGAAAGTCGAGCTTTTGATTCCGATGCAAAAAAAGGCGATATAAAAAGATATTTCTTAGACAAAATCAGTGAATTCAAAGAGCTTGTTCCTATTCTGCCATCTCAAGCATCCCCTTATATTCAGTCTGTCAGATTCAAGGGGTTTAAACCGGAAGTCGTCGTGCATGCACTTGAAGACAAGGGGGTATATGTTTCTACAGGTTCCGCCTGCAGTTCTAAAGCTAAAGAAAGTCATGTGCTTAAGGCTTTAGGTTATAATGATATGGACGTTGTCAGATTCAGTTTTTCAAATGATACGAAAAAGGCTGATATTGACGATGCAGTGTGTGCAATAAGAGAAGTTGTGAATTTTCTCATTTAATGCAAATGACATTCTCGCTTGAATATTCGTATGTTCACAAATAAAAAAAGTTGTAAATTTCTCGTTTAGTGTAAAGGCTGGTAATATATGGATGAAATGGCTGTGCTTATAAGATATGGTGAAGTAGCGCTTAAGGGTGGTAATAGGCACCATTTTGAGCGTATACTCATGAGGAGAATTAAGGAAAAAGTTTCAGATCTCATGGATCCTGATATTAAATCCAAGGGCGGACTTCTAATCATGGACATCACAAAGGAAATTAATGATTTAAATGAGACGAAAAAAAATGATTTTTTAGGTAGATTAAGATCTAAGCTCCTCAGTGTATTCGGTATAGATTCTATTAGTTTTGCGCTTATCACAAAGCCTAATTTAAGTTATATAATCGATGCCGCTCCGGGGTTTGTAGAGCAATTGAGGCGAGACAGAGCTATAAATACGTTTAAGGTAGAGGCGAAGCGATCCGATAAGAGCTTTCCCGCTAAATCTCCTGAAATAGCGAGCAAGGTGGGTGCCGGAATACTTAAGGCCGTAAAAAATATAAGTGTGGACGTGCATAACCCGGACCTCATAGTAAATGTGAATGTGAGAAATGAGAATGCGTATATATATGAAGACAGAATACGAGGTCAGGGAGGCTTGCCGCTTGGAGCCGGTGGAAAGGGATTACTTCTGCTTTCGGGCGGGATAGATAGCCCTGTTGCAGGTTTTTTGATGGCAAGGCGAGGAATGAGCTTATCTGCCGTTCATTTTAATTCATATCCCTATACGAGCAAGAGAGCTTTGGATAAGGTTATGAGACTTAGGGATCAGCTGGCAGAGTATGTTGGTAATTTTGACGTTCGAACCGTAAATTTGCTTCCCGCACAGATGGCTATAAGAAGCAAAGCCCCTGAAAACGAAGGCACCATACTTACTAGAAGGTTTATGATTAGAATTGCAAATATCATTGCGGAAGAAGTACATGCAAATGCACTCATTACAGGAGAGAGTCTCGGGCAGGTTGCAAGCCAAACTGCAGAATCATTGACGGTTACGGATGCTGCAGCGAATCTTCCAATATTACGGCCGCTCATAGCTTATGATAAGAGAGATATTATAGGAATCGCCAAGGATATTGGTTGTTATGATATTTCGATAGAACCGTTTGAAGACTGCTGTACGGTCTTTCTACCTAAGCATCCTGTTACAAAACCGAGGCTTGAAAATATTTTAAGAAGCGAAGAAAAATTAGACATATCGGGACTGGTTCAGGAAGTACTTGAAGCATCCATAGATTGAAGTTAAAAAACTTTGTGCAAACAACAAATATAGCGGTTAAATTGCGTTTAAAAATTCTGAAGGAATAGAAGTGAGCCTGCCTGCTGCCTTTGGACGTATAAATAAATATAAAAAACTTATTGAGAAGATTTTGTATGAAATGGAAGAAGAAACATTAAAGGAATATTGGGGATATGATTTGGTATGGTTGGTGTTAAAAGATATCTTTAAGATTTCTGAATCCTAGAATTAGTATAACGGCATGCGTTGGATGTGTTTTGATAGCGAGGATTGTTGCCGGAAGGCAGGAGTTTGGCGTTTGACAAGCAAGTTTTATTTTCATATAATAATTTGAGTACTTAAGAGTTATTTAACGGAAAGGACGGCAATTGCCCAGGTGGAAAAATGAGTGAAACTGTATTTCTTACGCAAAAAGGTTTAGAGGAAAAACAGAAGGAATATGATGAATTAGTAGGTGTGAGGCGAAAAGAAGTTGCAGACAGGATAAAAGAGGCTACAGCCTATGGGGATCTTTCTGAGAATTCCGAATATGATGCGGCAAAGAACGAACAGGCGGAGCTTGAAGAGAGAATCAGCGTGCTTGAAGACATGCTCAATAACTACGAGATCATAGATAGCAATGCGGCAAAGGGTGATGTTGTGGATCTTGGGCTCAATGTGCATCTTAAAAATATTACGAAAAAGAAGGAAGAAACATACAGGATAGTCGGTTCGGCGGAGGCGGATCCGTTCAATAATTTGATTTCAAATGAATCCCCTATAGGTAAGGGACTTCTAAAACATAAGGTGGGAGAAACCGTTAGTATAGACATTCCCAGCGGTAAAACAGTTAAATACAAGATCCTTAAAATTTCAAAGTAAGTAAGGAGGCTGTTATGAGTAATATTGAAAAAGAACCTCAAGAAATCTATGAGGAGACTGCTGAGAATATAAGCGAGCAAAGACAAATTAGACGAGATAAGCTCTTGAAACTGCAAAATGAAGGCAGGAACCCCTTTCTTACTGAAAAGTGGGATGTAGATGCATACAGTCAAGAGATCAAAGGCGGCTTTGATGATTTCGACGGCAAAGAGGTATCATGTGCAGGCAGAATAATGGCGAACAGGCACATGGGAAAAGCATCTTTTATAGATATAAAGGATAAACTCGGAAGAATCCAGTGTTATATCAGGCAGGATGAGATCACACCTGAGGAGTATGAAGTGTTTAAAACCTATGATATAGGTGATATTGTTGGCGTTAAAGGAAGTGTTTTTAAAACCAGACATGGCGAAATATCCATAAGGGTAAGCGATATCGCACTGTTATCAAAGTCGCTTCAGGTACTTCCGGATAAGTTTAAAGGACTTAAGGATCAAGATCTGAGATATAGGCAAAGATATGTAGATCTGATCGTAAATGATGATGTTGCGGATACATTTAGAAAGAGAGCTGCGATAATAAAGGAGATAAGGCGCTATCTTGAAGACGATAGAGGTTTTTTAGATGTGGATACTCCGGTGCTTACAACGATCGCAGGAGGAGCGAATGCAAGACCCTTCAACACGCATCACAACACCCTCGATTTGGATATGAAACTCAGGATATCCAACGAACTCTACCTGAAAAGGCTTATCGTAGGAGGTCTTGACAGGGTATATGAAATGGGTAAAATGTTCAGAAATGAGGGCATGGACAGAAACCACAATCCTGAATTTACATCCATGGAATTATACCAGGCTTATGGCGATATGGATACTGTCATGGATATTACGGAAAACTTGATAGCGAAGGTTTCTGAGAAGGTAAACGGCAGTATGAAAATAACTTACCAAGGAAAGGAATTCGATCTTACACCTCCTTGGGACAGGATCACTATGGTAGATGCCGTAAAAAAATGGGCGAATGAAGACTTTGATAAGATTCAAACGGACGAGGAAGCCATTGAGGTAGCTAAAAAACATAAGATAGAAAATGCAGATAAGATGAGCAGAGGAACGATAATAGCCGAACTCTTTGAAATGTACTGTGAAGATCATTTGGAAGGCCCAATATTCGTTACAGGACACCCCGTTGAAATTTCACCGCTTTCAAAAAGAGATAGCAGTGATCCGAGGATAACGAGGCGTTTTGAAGCATATATAAACTGCTGGGAAGTTGCGAACGGATTTTCAGAGCTTAACGATCCGATAGATCAGCTTAAGAGGTTTAAATCGCAGCAAGAACAATTGGATGCAGGTGATGATGAGGCTCATCCTATGGATGAAGATTTTGTAAATGCGCTTGAAGTCGGGCTACCGCCTACAGGAGGGCTCGGCATAGGAATAGACAGGGTTATAATGCTTATAACGAATGCAGCTTCTATAAGAGATGTTATTTTATTTCCGACGATGAAGCCGCTTGATAAAGAAGACAAGTAATTATTATGGCGCAGCCCTGAAATTTTTTAAAATGATTGACAAAGAACTTTTTATCTTATATACTGTTATCTGCTAGTGTAATAATAAATTAAATGAATAGGAGAAATACTGATGGCAAACATAAAATCAGCAAAGAAGAGAATTCAAGTTATTGCTAAGAAAACTGCTAAGAACAACAGAATAAAGCATAAGCTAAAGGATATGACCAAGGAGTTTAATGAAGCGGTAACTGCTGGTGATAAGAAGGTTGCAGGAGAGAAGTTATTGGATCTTGAGAAGAAGCTTATGAAGGCATCGCATGGATTTATGCATAAAAAGACAGCAGCAAGAAAAATTTCAAGGTTAACACATAAATATAATGCTATGTAAGATTTTAGAGCATAGGTTTTAATATGAATATCTATTAGCGAGGTCAAATATTAGATTTGTCTTCGCTTTTTTTACGAGGTGGAATTTGTATGAAAAAGACAGTTAAGCGTAAGCGTTCACAGAAGCTTGTGGTTGTGGAATCACCATCCAAGGCTAAGACTATTTCAAAGTTCTTAGGTAGCGGTTATAAGGTCGTTGCTACCGTAGGTCATATTCGTGATTTACCGAAGAGCAGAATGGGCGTTAAGATAGAAGAAGATTTTGAGCCTGAATATATAAATGTCAGAGGAAAGGCCTCTGTAATCAAGGATATTAAAAAACAGGCGGAAAATGCGAGTGATGTTTATCTGGCTCCCGATCCCGACAGAGAAGGAGAAGCTATAGCGTGGCATCTTGCATATCTTCTAGGTATTTCAGAAAATGATTCATGCAGAGTTACCTTTAACGAGATCACTAAGGATACCGTAAAAAAGGCTATAAAAGAGCCTAGGGAAATAAACGAGTCACTAGTTGATGCGCAGCAGGGAAGAAGGGTACTTGACAGGCTCGTGGGCTATCAAATAAGTCCGCTGCTTTGGCGTAAGGTACGCAGAGGGCTCAGCGCAGGCAGAGTTCAGTCTGCCGCTCTTAAAATTATCTGTGACAGGGAAGAAGCTATAAAGAATTTTGTGCCGGAGGAGTACTGGAAAATATTTGCAGAGTTTAATGAGCACGACGGATTTGATGCGGAACTTGTGAAGTTTAAAAATAAAAAGATAGAAATTCACAATGTAAACGAGGCTGAAAATCATGAAAAAGCTATTTGTGACGGTAGCTTCAGCATTTCATCCGTAATTAAAAAGGAGAAGAAAAGAAGGCCTTACGCACCTTTTACCACGAGCAGCCTTCAGCAGGATGCAGCGAATAAGCTGAACTTCTCTACTAAAAAGACGATGTCGGTTGCTCAGAAATTATACGAAGGAGTGGATATACCGGGAAAGGGTACTACAGGACTCATTTCATACATAAGGACGGATTCTGTCAGAATTTCAGACGATGCCAAGGCAAAGGCCAAGGAATTTATAATAGGAAGATATTCAGAAAAGTACTATTCCAATAATTTCTATTCAAATAAGAAAAAGGACATTCAGGATGCACATGAAGCAATAAGGCCGTCAGATCCTTTTCTTACACCTGAAAGCATTCAAAATTCGCTCACAGCTGAGCAGTACAAGTTATATAGGCTAATATGGACAAGATTCATAGCAAGTCAAATGAGTTCTTGCGTGTTCGATAGCACCGTAGTGGAAATAAAAAATGGGGATTATATATTTAGAAAGACAGGGTCTATAAAGACGTTTGACGGATATACGAAAGTCTATGACTTTGCAGATGATAAGGACAGCCTGATTCCCGATGTAAAGGAAGGTGATGTGCTTACACTGAAGGACAAACTGTCGCTCGAGCAGCATTTCACAAAGCCTCCTGCAAGATTTACAGAAGCGAGCCTTGTGAAGTTCCTTGAAGAAAATAATATAGGAAGACCGAGTACGTATGCTCCGACGATAACGACCCTCATAACCAGAAATTACATCAAGCGAGAAAAGAAAGTATTGATTGCGGAGGAACTTGGAATACTTGTAAATGAACTCATAAGCAAGTATTTTAAAGACATAGTTGATATAGAATTTACAGCAAGGATGGAAGATCGTTTAGACAGTGTAGAAATGGGGACTTTGCAGTGGAAGGATGTAATTAGAGATTTTTACGGCGGTTTTGTAAAAGAGCTTAAAGTTGCAGAATCCAATATCGAGAAGGTCAAGTTTGAAGAAGTTTTAGCAGGAGAAAACTGCCCTAAATGCGGAAAGCCCATGATGATAAAGCAGGGAAGATTCGGTAAGTTCATAGCCTGCAGTGGCTACCCTACATGCAAAACCACAAAGCCTATAGTAAAGTCAACGGGTGTAAAATGTCCTAAATGCGGTAAAGAGATAGTCGAGAAGGTTACACGAAAGGGCAAGGTGTTTTACGGCTGCAGTGGCTACCCTAAATGTGATACAGCCTATTGGGATAAGCCCACGGGTGAAATCTGTAAAAAGTGCGGAAGCATGATGGTTTTAAAGGGAAATAAAAAGACCACTGTGTGTTCCAACAAGGATTGTAAGTGATATTCTCTGTTAAGACAAAATATTTTTTTTTGCAAAAAAAGTATTGACGGAGATTAAATTTATGTGGTAAACTATCAGTTGTTAGCACTCGAGAGATGAGAGTGCTAACAGAAAACGAAAGCTATATTGAAGAGGAGGATTAGAATGAGTATAGGAATTAAGCCATTAAAGGACAATGTGGCTCTAAAGGCTAAGACGGTAGAAGAAAGTACTACCAGCGGAATCATCATTCCGGGAGATAAGGATGAGCAGAAAAACTTTGCAGAAGTAGTTGCAGTAGGCGATGGGACTAAAGACGAACCCATAATCGTAAAGGTGGGAGATACGGTATTATTTTCAGAATATGCCGGTACAAAGGTAAAACACGATTCTGAAGAATATATAATTGTAAAACAGGACAGTATACTTGCTGTCATTGAGTAGATATAAAGCCTGTGAGCTGCGATAAATGGAAGCAGTTAGGTAGCATTACCGGCGAACAGATATTGAAATAGGAAAAATGTGTTAAAGGAGGATAGTTATGGCAAAGAATCTTGATTATGGAGAAGAAGCTAGGAAAAAGTTATTAGACGGTGTGGATAAGCTTGCAAACACGGTAAAAATCACATTGGGACCAAAGGGAAGGAATGTACTTTTAGATAGGAAATTCGGATCACCTATGATCACTAATGACGGTGTGACCATTGCAAGAGAGATAGAGCTTGAGGATGAGCTTGAAAACATGGGCGCTCAGCTTGTAAAGGAAGTTGCAAATAAAACGAACGACAAGGCCGGAGACGGTACTACTACAGCAACACTTCTAGCTCAGATAATGATTAGAGAAGGTTTTAAAAACCTTGCTGCAGGCGCAAACCCTATGATTCTCAAAAAGGGAATAAACAAGGCTACAAAGGTTGCTATCGATAGAATAGCGGAGCTTGCAAAACCTGTAGAAAAGAAGGAAAGCATAGCACAGGTAGCTGCCGTATCTGCAGCTGATGAAGAGACAGGTGAGCTCATTGCTGAAGCTATGGAAAAAGTAGGCAAAGACGGCGTAATAACGGTAGAAGAAGCAAAGACCATGGGTACTACCTTAGATGTTGTAGAAGGTATGCAGTTTGATAGGGGATATCTTTCCGCCTATATGGTAACGGATCCTGAAAAGATGGAAACCGTTATGGACAACCCGTATATTCTAATTACGGATAAGAAAATTACAAACATCAAGGATATTCTTCCTCTCATTGAAAACATAGTGCAGCAAGGCAAGAAATTGCTTATAATTGCTGAAGATGTAGAGGGCGAAGCGCTTGCTACACTTGTAGTAAATAAGCTCAGAGGCACATTTGAATGTGCGGCTGTAAAGGCTCCGGGATTCGGCGACAGACGAAAAGACATGCTTGAAGATATCGCAGTGCTTACAGGCGCTACAGTTATAAGCAGTGAAGTAGGATACGAGCTTAAGGATGTAACTCTCGAGCAGCTCGGTACTGCAGGTACTATCAAGGCTACAAAGGATAACACTGTAATTGTAAATGGCGGTGGAGATAAGCAGCTTATAGATAATAGAATTTCTCTTATTAGAAAAACTATCGAGAATGCAGACAATGACTTCGATAAGGAAAAGGCTCAGGAAAGGCTTGCAAAGCTTTCAGGCGGAGTTGCTGTAATTAATGTAGGAGCAGCTACGGAAACTGAGCTTAAAGAGCGAAAGCTAAGGATTGAGGATGCGCTCAACGCAACTAAGGCAGCTGTAGAAGAGGGAATCATCGCAGGTGGCGGTACGGCATTTGTAAATGCAATACCTGCGGTTGTAAATGAAGCAAACAAGCTTTCAGGGGATGAAAAGACAGGTGCAAACATAATAGTGAGAGCACTCGAAGAGCCACTTCGTCAGATTGCTGAAAATTCCGGTTTTGAAGGAAGCGTTGTAGTGTCTAAAATCAAAGGAAGCGAAGAAGGCGTCGGTTTTAATGCAGCCAACGAACAGTATGGAGATATGATGGATGAAGGTATTGTAGATCCTGCCATGGTTACAAGGTCTGCGCTTGAAAATGCGGCATCCGTGGCTTCTATGTTACTTACAACAGAGGCGGCGGTATCCGATGTAAAGGAAGAGGCTGCTGATGTTCCTGCTATGCCTGCCGGAGGAATGGGCGGTATGGGAGGAATGGGTGGCATGATGTAACCCCGACCTTGCATAGGATAATAAATTTTTAATACCATTGTTATCAAAAGATGCCTATAATTCTTAATGCTAAAAGTTGTATTTGATTGCAAGGCAAAGTTATTGACAATACTTAAAAGTCTCCGCATTGCGGGGACTTTTTTAAAGAGTATATGGTAAATATTACGCTCATAAGCGACGGATGCACTATATATTTCAAATCTGTAGTGATATAATTTCTTTGCTTGAAAAAAATAGAAAGGTTTTGTTAGAGAATGCTGAAAATACATAAAATAAGTGATATAAGATCGGTAGAAGCATATCTTCTGGACAATGTTAAGCCATACGATATAATAATTGCAGATGATTACAATCCGTATGAGATTAAAAGAAGTCTTTTAAATAAAAGAGAGGCGGGAGTAGTCTTTGATGTGCAGTTTACATCCATTTTGCGTCTTGCAAAAAAATACATGGATGATGCGGGAGCTTCATATAGATATATAGACAGGACTACCTCGCTCTTTTTCATCTCTCAGTTACTACGAAAAAATAAATCAAAGCTCAACGTAATTTCAGCTGAATTTAGTGAAATGATTGATAATAAATACATATTAGATGAAATTATAGAGTTAAGACAAGAAGGTATAAATTCAGAAAAACTTAAAGTTGTATTAGAAAATATTTCAACAAGCAGCTCGCAGGAATCACAAATATTGAAACAAAAATTGTCGGATTTGCAAGTATTACTTAAGGCTTATGAAAATATATTTGATACAAAGTTACTCAATGATGAAAAGCTCATCAATGGTGAAAATTTGCTCCATGATGGAAAACTGATCGATGGGGGAGAGCTACTCAATGATGGAAAACTGTTTGCCGATGAAGAATTGGCGGGTGGTGGAGAGCTACAGGTTGTTGAAGAGTTCTTAGATGATGAGGAATTGATTAACAAGGCTATAAAACTTATAGAAAATGCAGAAGAAAATAAATTTGAATATAGGATATTTTATATAAAAATTCCTGACAGTACTCCGCTTGAACTCAGGTTTTTAGAAGCTGTTTCGAAATATGCGGATGTGCATATATTGCAGGATGAAATAACTGAAGATATAAATTTAATTGAAGAACCGTCTCGAGTTTTAACTGTAAATTCACTCAAAGGAAGAGGTGATGATAAAGAGAAATATCTTACAGAACTTCCCGGCAAATCCGTAAAGGAAGATGCGCTCATTGCGGTCTCATATATTCTGAATGAAATAAGGACGAATGCAGTTAAACTTAGTGATATTGCAATAATCACGGGAGATGAGGAAGGTCTTGAACAAATACAGGATTTACTGGGGAGCTTTGGGATTGCGTACAACCTGCAATATCAAAGATACATAAACAAAGTTTTTATATACGTGGATGCGCTCTTAAAGTATTGCTCTGTGCCGAGTAAAGACAAACTTTTAAACCTCGTAAAGTCAGGATTTGCCGGATTTTCGGGGTATGAAATAGATAAGGCTCTAAGTTTTTTTAGCAAACACTTTCATGAAATCCCTATAAGTAAAGATACTGTGGATTATGAATCCCCTATAAATAAAGATAGTGTGGACTATGAAGTCCATACAAGTGAGAATAATGTTGACTGTGAATTTCCTATAGATAAAGACACTATGGATTATGAATTACCTGTAAGTGAAGCTGTTAATGACGGTGACATCGATTTATGCAAAGCAGGGCATTTTAAGAAAGAAGTTGAATTTTTAAAAACGATATCCCATCTTGCGCAGAGCTTAAACAATGAGGGATCTTTAGATGAAAAGCTGTACAGTCTTGAGAATTTCTTTAGAGAAACGAATTTATATGAATGTATTGAAAGGTATTGCGCGGCTTTAAACGATGCCTTACAAAATAATGTGGATCTTGAAACGAAAATAAAATCCTTCTTGAATGAATTTTTTGAAACTTTAAGAGATTTAGAAAAACGTTTTTGCATTTCCTCTACGGAAGGCTTTAGTATTGCCAAGCCAAATGAGTTCTTTGAAGTAGCACATCTGTTCTTAAATACAATATTTTACAGTAAGAACGATATTTTACTCGATGCTGTTACAGTATGTGATATGAATGAAATGCTGTTTGATAATAAAAAAATCGTAATAGTTCTTGAAACTTCAAAGGAGGTAGGAACGAATCATTCCTTGGAATTTTTTACTCTCAGCGAGAAGAAGCACATTGAAGAACTTAAGTCCGATTTATTAATGGATAAAAGTGAAGCGATGTACTTTAGAAGCTATCTAAACAAGGCTAAAAAAGCAGATAAGCTCGCAGTATTTCAGAATGAAGATACAGGATATTACCGTAAAGAGATGCTTGAAATTTTAAGGACTGTTTATAGAGAAAATTATTGTTATGATAAATTAACCGAAGAAGATCTTGCCTTCATCAGGGGAAACTCTTTGAAAAGCGAAAACGAAAAGCTCACGAAAAAGATTAACTTTAAATTGAATAAGAACACCGTACAGAGGTTATACGATATTTCTTTTAAAAATAACAAATACGATGTGTTCATGAGTCCTACGGGCATTGAAAGCTTGGGAGCGTGTCCGTTCAGGTATTTTCTCGATAGAGGAGTAGGTGTATGCGAAGAGAAAACGGATTCTTTAGATCCCAGAAGGCGAGGAGAAATTTATCATAAAATCTTAGAAGAAGTAGCTTTGTACATTGCAAATTCAGCGAAAAAAAATGAGAATGGTCTTTTAGATTTTTCAAAAATTTCGGAAGATGAAATAAAGTCCGTAGTGGATGAGGCGATAAAAGCTGAAATAATTAAAACTCAAAATTCTCAAGACGAATATAGATGCCTATGCATTGCAAAAAAAGCATATCATGCTTCTCAAGACATACTTTCAGAGCTTAAGGCGGGAGACATAGTATCCGTTATGCCTGAGGAAAAGTTCAAGGACGGACAGAGAATATCATCGATAAAGCTTAGGGGAAGAGAAAATTTGAACGTTAATATTTCCGGTAAAATCGATAGGGTGGACGTCTTTGCATCTCGAAAAACCAGAATCATAGATTATAAAACGTTTGATAACAAATTAAATACGAATATTCTGAATGATGACTGGAAGCCGCAATTATTGATTTATTTAATGGCGGTGCTAAATAACGAAAACCTTGAATTCGGTTCATTGTTCTATAAAAAAATAACAAAGGATGTTAAACCGGGAGCAAATGCTGAAGCTCTGCATTTTAACGGAATCATACTGGATAATGATGAGCATTTGAATGAGGAGTTTAGAAATGCGGCAGATCCAAGTGAGTTCTTTGCTGTGACAGGAGACAATGAGGGGGTAAAAAAGAGCAGGTACGCTAAGGGCAAATTTGTAGATGAGGATTATATCCTAGAAAAACTAAAAATGCTTGAAGAACAGATTTATGAATATGTTGATGAACTCATTGAAGGAAATATCAAGCCGAGAAAAAATAGATTTAAAAACGCCTGTGACTACTGCAAATACATGCAAATATGTGATAAAGATAACCTGTAACATGAACTACCGGAAAGCATATGTGCGGAACTGCTTTCTATGTGATCTAACCTATAAAATTTGTACGAATTCTATGGGGTATGGATGGAACTTTGGATTCCAATAACTAAAGCTTAAAAATAATCAATCTTGGCAGATAAATAAATCCTCATATTAAAAGAAATTAAAGCCTTATGGCTTGCAGTAGCAAGGATTATTATGTTAAAATGCTAAGAGTTGCGGCTGTGGCGGAATTGGTAGACGCGCACGCTTGAGGGGCGTGTGGGCAACCGTGCCGGTTCGACTCCGGCCAGCCGCACCACTATGTTATGCCGCACGATTCAGGTGGATGGATTCCATAAAAAGATTACCTGTCTCGGCGAGTCTGGAATGAGGAGGAAAGATATGTACGCAATCGTAGAAACCGGAGGTAAGCAATATCGCGTTACAAAGGGCGATATCATCCAAGTGGAAAAGCTTGAAAAGGAAAAAGGCAAGATCACATTGGATAAAGTGCTTCTTATCGAAAATGACAAGGAAACCCTCGTAGGTGCACCTTATATAGAGGGAGCAGCGGTAGAGGCAAAGGTTCTTGATCACGGAAAAGGCAAGAAGATAATCATTTACAAGTATAAGGCGAAGAAGGATTATAGGAGAAAGCAAGGTCACAGACAGCCTTATACGGAAATTGAGATAACGGGAATTACAACAGGCGGTGCTAAAAGGACGGCTCCAAAGGTGGAGGCTAAGGTGAGCACCGATAAAAAAGCTGAAGATACTCAAGCTAAAAAGAAGAAGCCGGCGCTTAGTGGAATGAAAAAGGCTGAACTTATAGAATTTGCTAAAGAAAATAACGTCGAAATAGATGAGAAGGCAACAAAGCCTGTTATAATAGAGGCAATAAATAAAGAATTTGAATAGAAAAGGGGTGAGATAAATGGCAAGTAAAAAAGGTGTAGGTAGCTCGAAAAACGGTAGAGACAGTAAATCCAAAAGACTCGGCGTTAAAGCGGGAGATGGAAAGTTTGTAACGGCAGGCAGTATACTTGTAAGACAGCGCGGAACTAAATTCTATCCGGGAAACAATGTTGCAAAGGGTGGAGATGACACGTTGTATGCACTCAGCGATGGAGCTGTAAAGTTCGAGCGTAGAGGAAAAACATCGAAGCAGGTTAGTGTCTATGAAAAATTAGCATAAGCGAATAAACGTAAAGGAGCCTTTAGGGGCTCTTTTATTTTGTCTTTTTTTGAATGTTATATCAGGAGGAATATTGGAAACGTTGCAGCAAATCGCAAAGAACGTGCGAGTAGGAATTATTAAATCCACTACGGCGGCAGGTAGCGGACATCCCGGCGGTTCGCTTTCCGCAGCGGATATTTTAACAGCACTTTATTTTAAAGAATTAAATGTTGATCCTAAAAAACCGTATGATGAAGATAGAGACAGATTTGTGCTTTCGAAGGGACATTCTGCACCTGCGCTATATTCAGTGCTTGCTGAAAAAGGGTATTTCGGGAGAGAAGATCTTTTGACGCTGAGGAAGATCGGCAGCGATTTTCAAGGGCATCCTGATATGCACAGAGTAAAGGGAGTCGATATGACAACTGGGTCATTAGGTCAGGGAATATCTGCAGCGATCGGTATGGCACTGGGTAAGAGATTGGACAAAAGCAAAGCCCGAATCTATGCTCTGCTTGGAGATGGTGAAATTCAAGAGGGGATAGTTTGGGAAGCCTTCATGTCTGCAGCCCACTATAAGCTTGATAATCTTTGCGTCATAATCGATCATAACGGCCTTCAGATTGACGGTAAAAACAGCGAAGTGATGAATATAATGCCTTTAGATGATAAACTCGAGGCATTTGGTTTTAATGTAATCAATATAAATGGACATAGTTTTGACGACATACTTTCCGCTTTTGAAAAGGCTAGAGAATGTAAGGGACGTCCCAGCGCAATTATAGCGAATACCGTGAAGGGAAAAGGCGTGTCGTTCATGGAAAATGAGGTGTCTTGGCATGGGAAGTCATGCAACGCAGAGGAAGAAAAGATAGCTTTGGCTGAAATTGGAGGAAGTTGGTAGATATGGATATGATAGCTACAAGGGAGGCTTATGGTAAAAAGCTCGTAGAAATAGGGAAAAACAACGATAAACTGGTAGTTATGGATGCAGATCTTTCAGGCTCTACAAAGACTTCATTGTTTGCAAAGGAATTTCCGGACAGATTCTTTAATATGGGAATTGCAGAGCAAAACATGTATGGAGCTGCCGCAGGTCTTGCTGCAGTAGGAAAGGTCGTTTGTGCAAGTACGTTTGCCATGTTTGCTACAGGAAGAGCCTTTGAGGTCATAAGAAATTCTATAGGCGCTTCCAATCTCAATGTTAAAGTTTGTGTTACACATTCCGGAATAACTGTAGGCGAAGACGGTGCAAGCCACCAAACGTTTGAAGACATAGCACTTATGCGGACCATACCTACGATGAGGGTAGTTTGCCCGGGTGATGCTATATCTGCAGGAAAATTGGTACAAAATGCAATAGATTTGGAAGGTCCTGTCTATGTGAGGCTTGGAAGATCTAAGATTCCTGTAATATATGGCGATGAAGATACATTTGAAATCGGAAAGGCTAAGGTCTTAAAAAAAGGCAAAGATATTACTTTCATAGCTACAGGCATAATGGTAAATGAAATGCTTAAAGCGGATGAAGAACTTGAAAAGCTGGGTGTAAGTTGTACTCTCATAGACATGCACACTATAAAGCCACTTGATATAGATACAATTTTAAATGAATCCGAGAATACAAAAGGGATAGTTACCTGTGAAGAACATTCGATAATAGGCGGTTTGTTTTCTGCAGTTTCAGAAAGTTTAGCTCCATATGGCAATAAAAAAATAAGGGCAGTTGCTCAAATGGATACCTACGGCGAATCGGGAAAGCCTGATCTGCTTAGAGAAAAATACGGACTTACAAGTGAACATATCGTTAAGGAAGCGTTAGCAATAATAAATACTGATAAATAAAGTAGCATATGATGTTATGAAGAAATTTTTTATTAACAGAGTGATAGAACCGGCATCGTCCTTGCCGGTATCTGCATGGAAACTAGATTCCAACAAGGATATTACAGAGAATGAGATGCTGATAAAGGTACATAGCATCAAAATTGAAGATGCGAGCTTTCATCAGATATGTAATGCCGCAAGATATGATAAAGAGCGCATAAAAGAGGATATTTTAAATATTATTAAGACACGGGGCAAACTGCATAACCCCTATACGGATAGTGGCGGAATGCTTTTTGGAACCGTTGAAAAGATCGGATCTAAATATCAAAAAAGATCCAAGTTTTCTGAAGGAGACAGGGTCTTTTGTATAAGTTCTCTTGCGGGCATTCCTTTGGATATCGATGAGATATCGGGGGTGGATTTTTTCTATGGTCAGATAGAGGTATCAGGGCATGCAATACTTTTTGGGGCAAATCCCGTTGCCGAGGCAAATGAAAAAGATCCTAAAAAGTATGTTTTATCAATTTTAGATGAAGGCGGATCCATATCAAAGGTTCCTAAATTATCGAAAAAAACAAAGGGAGCTGCAATTATAGCGACCAGCATCCTACAGGTGATCAGCTATGCAGCCGCCATACGAAGCGATGATAAGAATAAAAAGGTGATAGCGATAATAGATAATAAGCACGCTCAAAACTTCTCATCTGCCGAGCTTAAGTGGATAACTGACGGCTTTGTGGATAATATCTATTCCATGGACATTCAGAATACTTTGGGTTGCTACAATGAACTTAGGGATAAGGAAAATTCGTTTGATTTTATCGTAAACTGCGCTAACGAGCCCGGTGCCGAGGCTTTGAGCGTGCTGATAGCAAAGGAAAATGCTACGCTCTTTTTGGTAAACCTCATAAATGATGCAAAACAGGCAAGTCTTACGGCCTGCTCTATGGGAAAGAATATAAATATTATGACACTTGTAGAATATGTAGATAACTATGTGACCTTTACGTACAAACTGATAAAACAAAATGAAACCGCCTTTGATAAGATAGACCTTTTATATAAGAAGCACGAGATAGATAAAAAAACGTTTGATGAATCTATGAGCCCTGGCGATGAAGATATTCACCCTAAAATTACAGAAGGTTCTTCTATGGATATGATTTTTTCAAATGCGAGCAACTTGGCAAAGCAGGAGGGAAACATACTTATTGAAGGAGAGCCCGGTTGCGGAAAAGAAATGCTGGTTAGAACGATCCATACGAATAGCTTCAGAAGGTACAGCTCGTATATCAAGGTGAATTGTAACAATATATCCGATAGAAATTTTGAATCGGCGATGTACGGTGTTGAATCTCAAAAAGATGAAAACACAAGTGAAGTTATAAGTCATGGGTATTTAGAGAGGGCGAATAACGGCACGCTTTACCTTGAAAATGTAGATGAACTTTCGAATTCATCACAGCTGAAACTTGCTGAAACTTTAAGAAACAAGAAGTTCGCAAGGCTAAAATCAAAGAAAAAGAGAGATCTTAATGTCAGAGTGGTAGCATCTACAAGTTTATCTTTAAAACATCAGGTAGACACCGGAAGGTTTAGAGAGGATCTGTATTACATACTGAACTCCGCTACTATAGAGATACCGCCTCTTAGAGATAGACCTGAGGATCTTAAGAGGCTCATAAATGAGAATATAGCTATATTTAATAAAAAGTACAACAGAAATAAAAGACTTACTCCAAACGCCATGAAGGAGATGCTTTTGTATGACTGGCCAAACAATGCCGAGGAAGTAAAGTCTCTTGTGGAAATGTTGGTTTCTAATATAAGACAGGATGAAATTCATAGAAAAGAAGTTAAAAATCTGTTATATAAAGGAAAGCGCAGCGGGTTTACATTCGGGTCTTTACAGTCTGCAAAAAAAGGCGCTACATTTACTGCAAATATAGAAGATCTTGAAGGCACGGCACTTTCGGATAAAGTAGCTCAGTATGAGAAAGAGATAATTCAGTGGGCACTCATAAATGAAGGAAGTACACGAAAAGCGGCTAAAAAGCTCGGTATAAGCCAGTCTAAAATGATGCGAAAGAAAAAGGCGTACGGACTATAGAATTTAGTGCTTTCTTGTGCTGAGATATGACAAGCTTGCCGCAGCTATTAGAGAAAGCGCTGCTATCATGCCTTCTTTATTAAAAGCAAATCCCGGATAGATTGCAATCGCGGAAAATGTTACCAGTCCAAGTATGAAAAATCTCGTTGCGGAAGGAAACATTTCTATTAATTTACTTATTATCTTGGCACTTAAGATTATTCCTATTACAGAACCGATAGCAGCCGCTGACAGGATTTTAATATCTATGTGAGATACGGCATATATTACCTTGCTGTATGTTCCAAGGAGCATTAAAACGAGAGATCCGCTGAGCCCGGGGAGTACCATGGCAAAGCTTGCAACTATACAGGTTGCAAATATCAAGAGATAGAAGTGCATTGATCTGTCTACGGAAATTTGAGCCGGAGATATCCTGTGACCTCCCTTAGAAAGGGTTATGAATACGAGCATTAAAAGAAGACCTAACGTAAAGAAGATTAAATTAATTATGTTATGTCTTCCTGAACGAATTGCATGAGAGTACAGAATAGGAATGCTTCCTAAAATAAGCCCGATGAATGCAAAACCCGTAATCATCGGTACCTTGTTAAGTGCTATCAGTATGAAGTTGCTGAACCCGTATATCCCGATTAAGATACCAAAGGATAGGGGGAGTATAAACTTAAGATCCCGCTTAAATCCTTTAAGCGACAAGGCCTTGAGAAGTCTTTCATATACCTGAAGTACAGCTGCCATCGTGCCACCGCTTAGTCCGGGTATGACATTTGAAATTCCGATTACTATACCATAAAAACAAAATTTTATTATATCCAAAGAGCCTTCCTTTCGGTTGCAGGTGACTATACCTCATATATTTTACACTATTTTATGCTATCTACAGAATTTTTGTAGATGCATTTTAAATATAATGCGGCTCTTAAATACAGTTTTGTGTTTCTAAATACATGCTTTTTAGGCAAATCTTCGTGCTTTTTGTTTAAAAAAATGTGATTTATAAGATATATTTTTTAATAAGTGTATTTGCATCAAAAGGCCGGTAATTAAATATGCAAAGAAATTATTGTGAAATTATTACTATATATAAAGCAAGGGTTGTTGGGTGAGAATAAAATACAGCTTGTTCAAGAAACAATTTAAAAATTGTATGTGAAAATTATGTGTCTCTTAGGTGAATTTCCCTTGATTTATAACTGCGGATTTGTTACCATACGGTAAGTAAGGTATAACCCGGTTCAGTTATGTTTTGTTATGGGAGGTAGTAATGAAAATCAAAAGTAGGGTGCTTAGTTTAGCATTGGTGCTGGCTATGGTGATGTCGGCTTTCTCGCCTGCATTAGCAAAGACAGGTAAGCAGCAGGATGTTAAGAAAAAAGAAATTGAAAAGCACGTCCTGAAGGCTGCAAATGCACAAAAGAAAGGTAATACTAAGAAAAGAAACGTTTTTGAAGAAGGCGATTTTAAGTCAAGCGGAGCTATACTCACAGGATTCAGCGACAGCGGACTTGAAAAGTTTAATACACAAAGTGATAAGACTGTCAATCTTCCTGAAACTATGGGTGGTGTAAAAATCACAACGATTGGGAACCATGCTTTTTCGGGGCTTAAAATATCAGGTCTTAACATACCGGAAGGGTATGAAAGAATCAATGTAAGAGCTTTTTATAAGTCTGATCTTAAAAAGATACAAGTGCCGAAGGAACTTAAGAATATACATAAGCTGGCGTTTGAGGCATCTGAAGATTCTCAACCTAAAGTGCAGGTTTGTACAGATGATCAGGCTTGCTTTAATGCACTTAAAAATCTAATAAATCAGTATGATCAAGAAGATGAAGAGGCCGGAAACGATCCGCTTTGTTCATGGACTGTAAAGCTCGAACAACAAAATGTTGATCTTTTGTTTAAGGCGAATAACGGAAGCAATGAGACTAAACTTGTAAAGGTTCAAAAAGATAAGGAATATACGCTTCCTGAATGTGAATTTGCAGCACCTGAAGGAAAAGAATTCAAAGCTTGGGATCTTGGACACGGAATATTTAAAAAAGCCGGAGAAAAATTTATACCGAAGATGAACACTACAATAACAGCTTTATGGCAAAATATACCCGGTGTTGAAAACTTTACATTGGATAAGACCGAAATAAACACCATGGCGAATGAGAAGGTTGTTGCCAAGTTTAAGGTTAAAGATATAGCCTTATTAAAAGGACATTTCGATCTTGTACTTAGAGTCGGGAGCTATACTTCTGTAGAACCAGGACTTAAAGTAAAAATCAAGAGAACTATAGGCGGCATCGATGTTAAAGAAAATACGTTTATCACAAAGGATAAACTTACATCTTCGTCGCTTCTATGCCTTGCAAAGGCAGTGGGAGATGATAAATTACTATCATTTGAACAAAACAAAGGCAAGGAAATAGAGCATGAAATATCATTTGAAGGAATACCTGAGGATAAAACATATAAGCTAAAGCTACAAGTATGCTCATTTGATAATGAGAATTTTACAAGTAGTGTGGCAAGTGCTCACTACGAAACGGACGCAATAGATTTTACTGCAAAGTCAAGCATTCCTGAAGGCAAGGTATCGGTAAACTTCGATGCAAACGGAGGCACGGGAAGCATGCAGAGTGAAATTGTTGATAAGGATAGCGAATATGAGCTGCCTAATTGCGAGTTTGAGCCACCTGCTGAAAAGGTATTCGATAAATGGTCTGTATCAATAGGAGGCAATGCACCTGAAGGCAAAAATCCGGGAGATAAGATTACAGCCTCTGGCAATGTAGTAGTGAAGGCTGAGTGGAAGGATAAACCTGCACCGCCTACACCGAAGTACAAGGTAACCTTTGATGCTGATGGCGGCGAAGGAGAAATGCCTGAAGCGGAAGTTGAAGAAAATGATGATTATATCCTTCCTGCTTGTGCGTTTGGGGCACCCGAAGGCAAGGAATTTGACAAGTGGTCTGTAACTGTAGGAGGTGCGTCACCTATAGATAAAATGCCGGGTGATCTGGTTAAGGTAACAGATAACGTTACGGTAAAGGCCGTATGGAAAAATAAGCCGATACCTATGGTGGATCTTTTATTTAAGGCAAATAACGGAACCAACGAAACTAAGACTATTACGGTAGAAAAGGACAAGGAATACATCCTTCCGGAGTGCGAGTTTGCAGCACCTGCAGGAAAAGAATTTAAGACTTGGGATCTTGGTCATGGAATGTTTAAAAAACCGGGCGAAAAATTTACACCTAAGACAGATAAAGAGATAACAGCCATATGGGCGAAGATATCAGGCATTGAAAACTTTACGCTCGATAAAACTGAAATAAACACCATGGCAAACGAAAAACTTACAGCTAAGTTTAAGGTCAAGGACATGGCAACCCTTAGCGGTAACTTTGACCTGGTTCTTAGAGTTCAAAGTTACACTACCATACAGCCGGGTCTTAAAATAAAGGTAAAGAGAACCATCGGAAGCGATGTAAAGGAAAATACTTTTACAACGGTTGATAAACTTACATCTTCGTCGCTTCTATGCCTTGCAAAGGCAGTGGGAGATGATAAATTACTATCATTTGAACAAAACAAAGGCAAGGAAATAGAGCATGAAATATCATTTGAAGGAATACCTGAGGATAAAACATATAAGCTAAAGCTACAAGTATGCTCATTTGATAATGAGAATTTTACAAGTAGTGTGGCAAGTGCTCACTACGAAACGGACGCAATAGATTTTACTGCAAAGTCAAGCATTCCTGAAGGCAAGGTATCGGTAAACTTCGATGCAAACGGAGGCACGGGAAGCATGCAGAGTGAAATTGTTGATAAGGATAGCGAATATGAGCTGCCTAATTGCGAGTTTGAGCCACCTGCTGAAAAGGTATTCGATAAATGGTCTGTATCAATAGGAGGCAATGCACCTGAAGGCAAAAATCCGGGAGATAAGATTACAGCCTCTGGCAATGTAGTAGTGAAGGCTGAGTGGAAGGATAAACCTGCACCGCCTACACCGAAGTACAAGGTAACCTTTGATGCTGATGGCGGCGAAGGAGAAATGCCTGAAGCGGAAGTTGAAGAAAATGATGATTATATCCTTCCTGCTTGTGCGTTTGGGGCACCCGAAGGCAAGGAATTTGACAAGTGGTCTGTAACTGTAGGAGGTGCGTCACCTATAGATAAAATGCCGGGTGATCTGGTTAAGGTAACAGATAACGTTACGGTAAAGGCCGTATGGAAAAACAAGCCGATACCTTCTGTAGATGTAACCTTCGATGCTGATGGCGGCAGCGGAGAAATGCCGAAAGAAACAGTTACAAAGAACAGCAAGTACACACTTCCATCTTGTGAATTTACAGCTCCTTCAGGAAGCGAATTCTTAAAGTGGGAGGTTAAAGTCGGAGCAGCGGCACCGGTATTTAAGATGCCGGGAGATAGGATAGCAGCGAGCGACAGCATAAGCGTTAAAGCGGTATGGAGCAAAAAGATTACAGCTAAGTTCAATAGCGGCGATGAAGAAATAAACGGAAAGCTACCTGAGAACATCGTTGTAACCGGAAGTGAAGAAATCTTCTTGCCATTGCCTACGTTTGCTGCGGTAGATGAAACCAAAGAATTTGTAGCATGGGAAGATGAGAACCATAACCAATATCTTCCGGGCGCAGCATTTATGCTGGATGAAAACACGGAATTTACAGCTGTATGGAAGACTAAAATTCCTCAGATACCGGTAAAAACCGTCAAATTCAATTTTAAGGAAGGCACTGAAGAGCGAAGCTATGAAATGGGTACTGTGCTTTCACTTCCTAAATACGATGCAGACAAGCATCCTATGCCGAAAGGTATGAAATTTACAGGATGGAAGGTAGAGGTAGCCGGTGAACAGGCTAAGATGCTGGAAGTAGGAGATAGTTTCGAGCTTAAAGATAATACTGTCATCACTCCTGAGTATGAAAAAATTCCTCCTAAACCGCTAACTAAGCTTAAAATCAAAGCGCCAAAGACTTTCAAAATTAAAAAGAAAGCAAAGAAAGCAGTGCTTACGCTTAATATAAAGGGCGCAAAACAGGCCGATCTTAAAAAACTCAATGCGGAACTTAGAATGGGAAAGAAACTCATCAAAAAGATGGATTTAAAATCAATCGGCAAAAAGGGAGCATATAAGATAAAATTGACGGCTAAAGATATTAAGAAACTTAAAAAGGGAAAGCTCAGTTTTATAGTAATCGGAAACAACAGTATTGCAGGAATAAAGGTGACTATTAATTTTGCTTTTAAATAATAAACATTTTGTTTATCGGTATTAGTGGAAAGGATACGGTCGAGCGATGAAAATTAAGTCTAAGGTATTGAGTTTTACATTGACGCTGGCGATGTTGATTACAGTATTTATGCCATCCATGGCAGCTTCTTCGAAGCAGAGTGAAAAAAATGTCAATGCAGCGCATGTGAGCAAAGTAAGCCAGAAGAAGTTTGTAAGCCGTTCAAAGTCGAACAACAAAACCGGTAAGAAGGTAAAAGAGAAAAATGCAAAATCCAAGTCAAAGAAGCCTTCAGACCCTCGCACAAGAGCAAAGATGGTTAAAATAACCTTTGATGCCGGCGAAGGAAGCGGAGACATGGAGGAGGAAGAGGTTGAAAAGGGTTCGGAGTATGAATTGCCTGACTGTGGTTTTGATCCTCCGAATGACAAGAAAGAATTTTCCATGTGGGAAGTAACCGTAGGTACTAAAGCGCCTAAACTATATGGAAAGGATGATTCCATCAAGGCTACTGATAATGTAAAATGTAAGGCTATATGGAGAAATCGTCCTGTTGCCCGTTTTGATAAAAATGGCGGAAGCACTGAAATGAAGGACGAGCTATGCAGCATCGACGAAGAGTATGAGGTGTCTCGTTGCAGTATCAAGCCTCCGGCAGGAAAGGTGTTTGATCATTGGCATGTAGAAATGGATGGCTATCATAAGGATATTAAACCGGGTGAAACCATAACGGTTTTAGCTGACATGAACTTCAAACCTATTTGGGAGGAGACTCCATTTGATGTATGTAAAATCAGTTACCTTCCGGGAGGAGCCGGTGGAAATATGAATCCCGAATATGTAGCTATGAACAGTAATTTCGTAATACCTGAACCGGAGTTTGAACAGGAAGGGGGAACGGGATTCAGAGGATATAACGTAAAGGTCGGCAGCAATGATTTAGGACTTAAACGTGTTGGCGATATAATTAGAATCACCGATGATACAAAGCTGGAAGCGGTTTTTGAAGATATGCATATGATCCACATAGACCCTAATGCACCGGATGAAAATGAAGAAACAGATGAATGCCTGCCGGGAGATAATTATGTTTTGCCTAAGCCAAAATTTGATGCACCTTCGGGAAAGGTTTTTGATTACTGGGAGGTAAAAACAGATGAAAATGCACCTACAGGAGAAAGCAAGCAGCCATTTGATAAGGTAAAATGCGATAGTGACTTATTCATAAAAGCTATATGGAAAAATGCACCTTCAACAAAGTTCAATATTAAATTCAATAAAAACGGTGGTACCGGCACCATGGAAAGCAAGAAGGTGCCCAAGGATTCTTGGTTTGAAATACCGCATTCTGAGTTTGAAGCTCCGGACAGGAAGAGCTTTAAGCATTGGCAGGTGACTGTTGGAAATGCCGCTCCCGAGACATATGAAGACACATCCGGTGATTGGATTCATGTAAAAGGAGATGTGGAATTTAAAGCTATATATGAAGATATTCCGGTGGTTCAGTATGATCCGAATGAAGGCACGGGTTCGATTCCCGATGAATGGGTTGAAGAAGGCAATGAATATACGCTACCTTCTACATGTAAAATAACCCCGCCGGCGGGTATGATATTTGATAAATGGCAAATCCGCATGAACGGTTTTATTAAGGACTTTAACCCCGGAGCTAAATTCACGGTAACTCATGATGTTATTGTAAAGCCTCTATGGAAGGTTGATCCTGCACCGGGAAAGGTTACGGTTTCCTTTGATAAAAACGGCGGAAGCGGTAATATGAATTCCGTAGAGGTAAATAAATACAGCGAATATAAATTACCTGCATGTACTTTTACAGCACCTGAGGGTATGGAATTTGATAAATGGTCTGTTAAGATAGGCGATGATCCTGCTGAAGATAAAAATCCCGGCGAAGAGGTAACGGCAAGTGATAACATTAAGGTTACAGCTATGTGGAGGGCAAAGCCTAAGGTAAATGTAACTTTTGATAAAAACGGCGGTATCGGAAACATGCCTGCTAAGGCGGTCGTAAAAGACAGTGAATACACCTTACCTGTATGTCGTTTCACAGCACCTGCTGATAAGGAATTCGATAAGTGGTCGGTTACTGTAACAGGATCTCCTGCTGTAGATAAAATGCCGGGAGAGAGCATAGTAGCGAGTGATAACATTACAGTTAAGGCTATATGGAAGGAAAAGACACCGCCGCCGGCACCTGCACCTGTTAAGGTGAATGTTACGTTTAACGGTAACACGGGAAGCGGCAGCATGCCCGCCGTAGAGGTAGAAAAAGGTAGCAACTATACGCTTCCTGTATGTAGCTTTACAGCTCCTGCTGATAAGGAATTCGATAAGTGGTCGGTTACCGTAACAGGATCTCCTGCTGTAGATAAAATGCCGGGAGAGAGTATAGTGGCTGGCGGCGATGTAAGTGTTACCGCTATGTGGAAGGCGAAGACAGTGCCGCCTGTGCCACCTGTACCGGTGCCCGACAAGGCAAATATAACGTTTAACAAAAACGGCGGTAACGGTAATATGGATCTTATTCAGGTAGAAAAGGGTAGTAATTATACACTTCCTGTATGCAGCTTTACAGCCCCAACGGATAAGGAATTTGACAAGTGGTCGGTTATTATCGGTTCTGCAACTGCAGTAGATAAGCAGCCGGGCGAGGGCATAGTAGCAAGTGATAATGTAGCTGTCACTGCGTTATGGAAAGAGAAGGCGGCACCACCTGTTCCTCCTGCACCTGATAAGGTAAAAATCACCTTTAAGCCTAATGGCGGCACTCAGACTATGAGTGAAGTAGAAGTGGATAGAGACAGCGAATATACACTTCCTGAATGCGGATTCACAGCACCTGTAGGGAAGGAATTCGATAAGTGGCAGCTTGAAATGAACGGCTTTACAAAGTTTGCTAACAAAGGCGAGGGCTTCAAAGTACTCTACGATACGGTTGTGATGCCGATATGGAAGGATAAAGAAGTAACTGAAGTAAATGTTAAATACGATGCAAACGGCGGAAGCGGCGAAATGCCTTGGGAAACAGCGAAGAAAAACGGTAAATTCACGGTACCTGCATGTGAATATGCGGCTCCTTCGAATTCAACATTTAAACATTGGGAAGTAACTGTAGGACAAGAATCTGCGGTCAATAAGGTTCCCGGTGAAAAGGTTGTTGCTAAAGAAGATATAACGCTTAAGGCCGTATGGGAAAAGCAAATAACCGTAAGCTTTAATAACGGAGGCGAAGAAATTACAGGAGTACTACCAAGCGGAATAGTGACTTCAGCCGGAAAAATGGTTTATCTACCGCTACCGAAATTTAAGGCGAAAAATGAAAATAAAGAGTTTGTAGCTTGGGAAGATCCAAATCACAAACAATATAAACCGGGTGCTACATTTGTAGCAGACAGCGATGTGGAATTTACAGCCGTATGGAAGGACAAGGCGCCTGAAGTTAAATATGCAACTGTGAAGTTTACTTACAACGGCAACAGCATAGGAATGAAGACCCGTAAATACGTTGTAGGGTCTAACGTTGCAATGCCTAAGTTTACAGAAACAATTCCGCAAGGACAGGGAGCATTTTCTCACTGGAAGGTGGTAAATGATACAGACACCATAGAAAAGCTTGAAGTAGGAGATGTATTTACAATCAAGGGTGATGCCGTTGCTACTCCTGTGTTTAAGGAAAAGGAAATTCCTAAGAAGGTTACGCTCAAGATAAATGTCGGTAAAAAGCCTTTGACAATAAAGAATAATGCTAAGACAGCTAAGCTGAAGCTTAAAATTACAGGCGCCGGCATTGCGGATCTTAAACTTCTAAATGCCACTCTTATGAAGGGTAAAACTAAGATCACGGATGTTAGCTTAAAGAATATTAAGAAAAACGGAGTGCTTGAGATAGTTTTAAACAAGAAGATGATCAATAAGATTAAGGGCAAAAAAGCGAAGAAGTTAAATCTGACGTTTACAATCTTTGAAGGTCAGAAAACAAAAGGAGCAAGCGCTGTAATCAAGGTTCAATTTAAAAAATAAGTAAAAAATCTTATAAGACCTCCAAAATTTGAGTAAAAAGAGTGCCACGGCACTCTTTTTACAGTTAGCGGTAGCAACATTGAGTTTCTATTAAATCATAATAGTAAAGATGAATAGAATAACTATGTATTTTAGAGAATAAAATCAAGTTCCCGTGGAGCTAAAGTAGTGAAGATGGTTACCATAATTAAAAGATTAGATGTTTTAATAAGTAAGGTGGAATTTACACGCAACCTGAGTGGTAAAGGATGTATGTTTTAGGGGTGGTACTATATTTGAAAAAAAGGCTTGTTTTTTTGTCATTAATTGCAAAAAAAAATATATTATGGTAGAATCCAATGTGTTGGTTTTAGTACGAAACTTTTAAATATAGAGCATAACACGTTTAGGAGGAGAGTGTGAAAAATAGTAAAAGCATTTTAGTGTATCTTGCTATAATCGGACTTGTTATAGGACTTGCTTTTATCCTTACGGAAAAGAGCACGTCTGAAGTAAAGAGCATCACGTATTCGAAGATGAATCGCCTCTTTAAAGATGAAAAGGTAAAAACCGTAAACATTACGGATAGAGAGATAAATGCAAAACTTTCGGACGGAAAGAAGGTAAAGGCATATTATGGCACACATAGCCAGATAGCTGAATTAGAAAAAGAATATATACTCCCTCAGATGAAGTCCGGCAAAATTGAACTTGACAGCGATCCTCCGCAGAAGAAAAAATGGTATGAAAACCTGCTAGGTCCGATACTCATGCTCGGCGTTATGATAATTTTAACCATGATGCTCATAAATAGGGCAGGTGGCGGTGGAAAAGCCATGAGTTTCGGCAAGAGCAGGGCGAGACTGATAAGAGATGATGAAAAAGAAAAGATAACGTTTGCCGATGTTGCGGGGCTAAAGGAAGAGAAGCAGGAATTGTCAGAAATAGTGGACTTTCTTAAGAATCCTGCTAAATTTAAAGAGCTTGGAGCAAGGGTGCCTAAGGGAGTACTTCTTGTAGGTCCTCCGGGTACCGGTAAAACTTACATATCCAAGGCTGCTGCAGGAGAAGCCGATGTGCCTTTTTACACAATAAGCGGTTCGGATTTTGTTGAAATGTTTGTCGGGGTAGGAGCTTCACGTGTAAGAGACCTGTTTGCAGAGGCAAAGAAGAATGCACCGTGCATAGTGTTTATAGATGAAATTGATGCGGTAGGAAGGCAAAGAGGCGCAGGACTCGGAGGAGGCCACGATGAACGTGAACAGACTCTAAACCAACTCCTCGTAGAGATGGATGGCTTTGCTATAAATTCAGGGATAATAGTTTTGGCGGCTACGAACAGACCGGACATTTTAGACCCTGCATTGCTAAGACCGGGCAGATTTGACAGACAGGTCGTTATAGGAATTCCGGATTTAAAAGCGAGGGAAGAGATATTTAAGGTACATGCCAAAAATAAGCCGCTTGATAAGAGCGTTAACGAAGAGGTACTTGCCAGGATGACACCGGGATTTACGCCTGCAGATATAGAAAATATGCTAAATGAAGCGGCTCTGCTTACGGCGAGAAGAAACGGCAGTGTAATTCAATCCGAGGATATAGAAGAAGCCATAACAAAGGTGATAGCAGGACCTCAAAAACGAAGCAAGAAGATTTCAGACGAGGAAAGAAGACTCACAGCCTACCACGAAGCAGGACATGCCATATTATCCCAACATCTCGAAACGCAGGATCCTGTGCATCAGATAACCATCATCCCAAGAGGCATGGCAGGCGGTTTTACGATGACTCTTCCTGAGAAGGAAAAGACATACGCTACAAAAAAAAGCATGTATGAAGACATAGTAGATCTTTTAGGGGGCAGGGTTGCTGAAATGCTAAAACTCGAAGATGTAAGTACAGGCGCAAGCAACGACATACAAAGAGCAACGGATATAGCAAGGGCCATGGTTACAAAATATGGATTCAGCGACAGACTCGGCTTGGTAAACTACAGCGATGGTGAAGAGGTATTCCTCGGCAAGGATTTCTCTACCAAGAAAAATTATTCAGAGGGTATAGCATCTGAAATCGACAAGGAAATACGAGAGATAATAGACGTGGCCTTTACAGAAGCAAAGGACATACTTACAGAATATATAGAAGATCTTGAGAAGGTTGCTATGGCATTGCTCGAACTTGAAACCATAAACGGTGATCAGTTCAGGAGGCTGGTAGTAGATGGAATTACTAAAGAAGAATTGGTTTCAGAAGTGCTGAAAGATAAAAAGCAGGGAGGCCCAAATGAATAAGACTGTAAAAGAGTGCATGGATCTGGATGTTTTCAAAAACGCCAGGTTGCTTGCCGGTGCAAAAGGTGTCGAAAACGTGGTGACCGGACTGTCGGTTCTTGACATGGTGAAGGAAGATGATGTAAAACGCTTTAATTCGGAAAAGGGATTGCTGTTTTTTACGGGATTTTTAGGCGTTTTGGAAAATGAAAGAGTGCAGTGCAGGTTAATCCAAAAACTCGCTGAAGGCGGACATAGCGGTCTTGTAATAATGTACATGGGAAGAGGCATAAAGGAACTCGATACCAGCGTAATAAGGAGCGCCGAGTCTGCTAACCTGCCTTTAATTGTGGTTGATGATAATAAGCTTAATTATTCTCATATGATAAATGCTATCACGGGAGATGACAAGAAAAATAAAGAAGGTGAAAGTCATCTGATTTCAGAGGTTGTAAAGACTTTGCTTGATTTTGACAAGCACTCCGACTTTGAATCTGCGATAAAGGAAGCTGCCGTTGCAAATGATTTTCAGGTAATATTGCTAGGGGCAAACTTCAATCCTATATTTACTGTAGAGACAAGGAAGAGGGAGACTATACAAGAGGCTGTAAAGAAGGCCAGAGAAAACAGATTGGACGGTAAGCAGCGCTCAAGCGTATTTGTGAGCGTAAATGGAATAGATACGTATTGGAGAACTGTCAGAATTGAAGAAACCAGTTACTACATGTTTTTGGTAGATAATGAAGACATGTACACGTCTGAGGATATGAATAAACTTTCTGAAGTCATAGAACTTTCTATGGGAATGTGGAATTATAAACCGAAGCGTGATTCGAAAACGGAACTCATAAGAGCTTTAGTGAGAGGGAATAAGCCCCTTGCATATTCATTAAATGAAGAAGCCAAGATAAAGCCCAGTGAAATCCTCAGTGTATTCTTTGCAAAGGATATAAGCTCTGAGAGCTGTGAAGATATATTCTTAAGGTTTGAAAAAGAAGAAGGCTTTTCACTTCATAGGATTTCCGATAACGGGGAGACATACGGCATGATAACAAGGGTAAACGCAAACCTTGATAAAGTCGGAGAATTTAAACAAAAATGTTCCGAGCTATATGAATCCTTGAAAGGCAACAAAAGTGCCAGAATTTTCCATATAACGGGCATAGACGGCATAGACGGCGTAGCAGATGCCTATAAGGAAATAGAAGAAAGCTGGTCTTTTGCGCAGAATATCTTTCCTTATAAGAGAGTATTTACAAAATATGAAATGGCTCTCGTAAGCAACTGTATAGATATTGAGGTGGGTGAAGGCAAAATCAAGAAAAATTACATTGACCTTCTTGCTCCGTTTGCTTTGATATCATCAAAAAAGCGGGAACAACTTTTAGGAACGTTGGAAACCTTTGTACTGGATTCCGGCATGAATGCAGCCAAAACCAGTGAACTGATCGGGATACACATAAATACGGTGAAGTATAGACTGAGGAAGATAAATGCACTTCTCGGAGTAGAGATAACGGGAAACAGGGTTATACCCGGGCTTACGATAGCTGTTGCTCTAAAGCGTCTCGAAAAACTTATGCCATAAGGGCTCATAATAGTTATTTTGTTTATTTTTTCGATATAGGAGAAGAAGATGTTATTAGCTTTTGATGTTGGGAATTCCAATATTGTTATTGGTGTGTTCGATAATTTGCATATGAAACACAGCTTTCGAATAGAGACAAACGGCAACAAGAGTGCAGATGAATACGGAATGATTGTAAACCAGTTCTTCAGCTATGAAAAGATAAACATGAGCGATATTGATGACATAATCATTTCAACTGTCGTGCCTTCAGTACTATATTCCCTTCAGCATTTTTCAAGAAAGTACTTTGGAAAAGAGGCTATAGTGGTAGAGCCCGGCATAAAGACGGGAATAATAATTAAATACGATAATCCAAAGCAGGTAGGTTCTGATAGAATCGTAAATGCGGTTGCGGCTTATCACAAATACGGAGGACCTGTAATAATAATAGACTTCGGTACGGCTACAACATTTTGCGCAGTATCCAAAAATGCGGAATACCTTGGAGGTGCAATAGCGCCGGGTATAAAGATAGCATCCGAAGCGCTTTTTGAAAAAACGGCAAAGCTACCTAAGATAGAACTCGAAGATCCCGGCAAGGCTATATGCAGAAACACCATAAACAGCATGCAGGCTGGTGTTGTGTACGGTCACATGGGAATGATTAAGTTTATAGTAGAAAAAATGAAAAAGGAAATCATAAACTGCGCGAGCATCGGTTGCTGCGATGATGAAATTATAAAGGTCATAGGAACGGGCGGAATGGCTACCATGATAGACAAAGGGACCCAGGTTTTTGATGCGGTTGAGCCGCATCTTACGCTCGAGGGACTTGCACTGATATACGAAAAAAATAATGATAACTCCAGGTAATGTTATAGGCGACATAGAACTTCCATCTCCCTTTTTGATGGCACCTCTGGCAGGATTTACTGATAATGCGGTAAGAACCATAACTTTGGAGTTTGGAGCGGGACTTGTATATTCTGAAATGGTTAGCGCCAAGGGTCTTATCTATGAGCAAAAAAATACCGAAGAACTCCTTGATTTTAGAGGTGCTGATGGCTTTATCGCCATTCAAATATTCGGGAGTGATCCGGATGCTGTTGCGCACGGAATACAGTGTATAGAGAATAAGGGAAATGCAATAGTAGATATAAATATGGGCTGTCCCATGCAAAAGATCGTAAAAAGCGGTTCCGGCGCAGCTCTAATGAAAAGACCGGACATCATTTACGATATGGTAAAAGACGCTGTAAAGATCACGCAAAAACCTGTTACTGCGAAGATAAGAATCGGTTGGGACAATAATAATATCAATGCCGTTGACTGCGCTAAGGCGATTGAAAGTGCCGGCGCAAGTGCAGTAGCAGTTCATGGAAGAACCGCTAAACAGAAGTATGAAGGCAGTGTAAATAGGGATGTAATAGCTTCAGTAAAACAAAGCGTTTCTATACCCGTTATTGGCAATGGTGATATAAAAAGCGCTAAAGAAGCTCTGGAATTTATGGATGAAACAGGCTGTGATATGGTTATGATAGGAAGGGGAGCCATAGGTAAACCTTGGATTTTTAAATCGTGTAACATGGCGCTTTCTGAAATTCGTAAGGGTAAGAGTATAGATGAGATTACTGAATACGAGCCCTGTGCAGATGAAATTTTGAATACATTTAAAAAATTGATAGACCTTACGGTATCATACAAGGGTGAAAAGAGGGCTTTGCTTGAGCTTAGAAAGAAATTATCCAAATATTTAAAGAACACATCGGGAGTTAAGGATTATCGAAAGCGACTTTATGAAGCCGGAACAAAAATAGAACTTATGGGCATAATATATGAGTATTGTGATAAATTAAGCCGGTTATAAAAATGCTATAATATAGCTATTAAATATGGAGGATTGTATGGGAAGATTAAGTGAAGCTATATTAAAAAGCGATAAGATTGTGATAAAAATCGGCAGCAATGTTCTTTCGGATGACAATGGCAGGGTTAATGAACTTATATTCAAGGACATTGCAGAGCAGGTGACTGAATTATATAACATGGGGAAAAAGCTCATGATAGTTTCATCGGGTGCAGGAATTTGTGGCGTCGGTGAACTCAATAAGTGGGACAGGCGAAGGGATCTTAACTATAGGCAGGCTCTATGTGCTATAGGCCAGGTGGAACTCATAAATGCATATAAAAAGTATCTTAATAAAATGGATATGAAGGCGGCGCAGATTCTCCTTACAAGAAATGATTTTAAAGATAGCGGTAGATCGCTAAGCATCAGAAATGTGCTCTTTACGCTCATAGATGAGGGAGTTATCCCAATTATAAACGAGAATGATACCGTTGCCACTGAAGAGCTTAAGATAGGAGATAATGATACCTTGGGCGCCTTGACGGCGGAGCTATGGAATGCGAACCTTCTTATAATGCTCGGACAAATATCAGGAATTTACGATAAGTCCCCCGATAAAACGGATGCAAAACTCATAAAAGAGGCAAACAACCTTGATGAACTTAGAAATTCAATTGAAATCGGGGATAGAAGCGATTTTGGAAGCGGGGGCGTGGAAACGAAGCTAAGTGCCGCCGAAAGGCTTAAAAGCCACAATATTCCTGTTATTCTACTTAATGGAAAGCATGAACATGCAATAATAAAAGCTATGAACGACAAGGAAGACGGTACTATTTTATTTTAAAATCGGGAGGATCGTATGAGAAGTATAGGATTTATAGGCGTAGGCAATATGGGCGGAGCGATAGCAAAGTCCATCTTAAATAAAAAGGACGGCGCCGATACCATCTATGTTTTTGATGCAGATGATAAAAAGAAGGATGACTTTGCGGGTTTAGGCGCTGTGGCTACTGATTCAGCTAAGGAGCTTACTAAAGCATCCGACGTTGTTTTTTTAGGAGTAAAACCCGATATTGCATTGAATGTTTTGAAGGATATAGCTAGTGAATTTAACAGCAACAAGATTTTGATATCCATGGTATCTGCTACCACCATAGAAGAAATAGAAAATATTATAGGCGGAATGAAAATCATAAGAATTATGCCTAATACACCGGCCATGATAGGCGAGGGTACGACGGCGGTAAGTTATAGTAAAAATACATCCAAAGAAGATGTAGATGAAGCAATCTGTATTTTAGAGATGTTTGGGAGCACATATGTAATCGAGGAGGATTTAATGCACTGCGCCATAGGGATCAGCGGTTCGAGTCCCGCCTATACCTACATGTACATAAAACAACTCATGAACTCCGCCATTACAAGGGGACTCTCTGAAAAAACTGCAAGGGACGTTGCCGCACATGCTGTGATAGGAGCTGCAAAAATGGTGCTTTCGAGTACCGAATCTCTTGATACATTGATAGATAACGTTTGTTCAAAGGGCGGTACTACGATTGAAGCTGTTAATTTACTCGAAAGTAATGGATTTTATGAACTTGTCGATAGAGGATTTAATGCGGCTTATGAAAAGTCTAAGGCTATGAGCGAGGAAAATAATTAATGATTTTTAGGGAAGAAACGATAGACAGTAAGCTCGTTTATGACGGCAAGGTGATAAAGGTATGCGAAGAACATGTCAGAGTAGAAACGGGTAATATAGCGACGAGAGAGATAGTAATGCATAGAGGCGCAGTTGCCGTTGTTGCGCTTACAGATGATAACAAGATAGTTTTAGAAAAGCAGTATCGAAAGGCTATAGACGATGTTGTGCTTGAAATCCCTGCGGGGAAAATAGAACACGACGATGATGATATTAAAGGTAGAGCCAGAACGGAGCTTATGGAGGAGACAGGTTTTGATGCAAAGGATATTAAACTTATCCATAAGAGTTTTCCAAGTGTGGGCTATTCCAAGGAAGAGATATATTTTTATTTAGCAACGGAGCTGACACCGGGAAAGCCCTGTACGGAAGAAGGAGAAAACATTGAAATCCTACTCATAGATTTTGATGAAGCCTATAAAATGGCAAAAGAGGGTAAGTTCTTGGATGCAAAGTCAACCATAGGCATTTTATTGGCATATTTAAATAGACATAGTGAATAAACATAGCTTTACAGAAAAGGACATGAAATATGAAGAAAAATAAGGATATGAAAAACTTTTTTGTGTATCTTGAAAAAGACAGATCTCTTTCTACGAGCACAATAGGAGCATATCATGAAGATCTGCAAGCCTTTCACATATTCGTCTACGGAAAGGGCATAAAAGGATATAAGAGGGTAAAAAATACGGATATCGATGATTTTGTGGAAAACTTAAAAAGGCAGGATTATGCGCCGGCCACCATAAGAAGGAGGATATCATCTGTAAGAGCCTTCTATAATTATCTTGTAAATACTGGGGCTATGAGAAAGAATCCAACTCTAGGACTTAAGGCACCTAAACTCAACAAAAAAACTATAGATTATTTCACCGTCGAAGAAATAGATTTGCTTCTTGCTTCTGTTACAGACGACACGGATAGTGGTATAAGAGATAAGGCCGTACTTGAATTAATGTATGCGGCAGGGCTTCAACTGACTGAGCTTTTAGAACTTAAAATGAGCGATGTGGATATAAGAGCCGGTCTTATTACAGCGGGGCTTAAAAAAAGGAGGGTAATACCGATCGGAAGTCATGCAAGGAAGGCTGTAGAAAAATATATTTCAGATGTGAGGAAACTCAAATTTTCAAAGCTTAGTAAAAAAGATGCTTCAAGTCCTCTTTTTGTAAATTATCTGAATAAAAAATTTTCAAGGCAGGGCATATGGAAAATATTTAAGGATTATGCAGCCAAAACCGGCATTATAAAGTTTACACCCAACATGCTGAGAAATTCTTTTGCCGTACACATGCTTCAAAACGGCGCAGATATCAAAACCGTGCAAGAACTCATGGGACATGAAAACATTTCGATCACAAAGCAATATTACATTGAAATTCCAAGCAGTACAAAGCTCGTTTACGACAAAACCCATCCAAGAGCCTAATGGTATACTATTAAATTTCAAGCCGGATATTGTTTGTAAATAATAGACACACCTAGGTGATATTCAAAATAAAATTTTCCGGTGCATAATAATATATTTTATAGTTACGGGTAGAATTAGAATTAATATTCGGTGTTGATAAATGAATTAAGTGAAATTATAATTTTTCATAAAAGAAGGAGGTATATTATGAGTGAACATCTTGGACCTATACACTATATGATGTATGAAAAAATTTGTTTTCAGGATGAAATTACAGAAAAGCTACTTAGTAAAGAGGATAAGAAAGAATTGGATACATTGCATCCACCCGTTAAAAAGGGTGATCTTAAGGATCTGATAGATATCCCCAATATCCACGGGTGGCTTTCATCCAGGATAGATATGGTAGAAATTAGGCTTTCCTATGCTCTTTCAAGGTGTAGAGAATATGCTGAAAAAATGTATGAAATAGGTAAAATGAAAGCTAAGGGCAAGAAGATTTCAAATATCGACGATCTGTTTTCGGATGTGAATATGATAATCTTGGATGGAATGCCCTGCGATGCCGCTTTACTTGCAAGTAAAGGCGCAGATGAGAGCCTTGTGCTTAAGACAAACCATGACCTTCATTCAAAATATGAAAATGACAGTGTAGACCCGAATGACAGCTTGGATGACACGTGCGAAGGTTCGCATGACCACGACCATCATGAAAGCTTTGATGTTGATAAGACCGGCGCAACTTTCAATCAGGATATAGAAAATAAAACAGAGGAGTATTTAAATAACGCTTCCTTATTTTATAAAGCCAGGTACTACCTTTTGAAGGGTTTTGCCGAGAAACTTGGTTACAGCGTTACAATGACTTCCAATACGGATTATGTTATAATACCTCTTAAGAAAAAATAGTCAATTCATCTATAGTTTGCGGAGGTATTAATGCCCGAAGAGAGAAAATTACCACAGCATTTGTTTGCGGAAAGTTCGGTAATTGGTGCAATGGTAAATAATGAACAGGCGTGCATAGATGTATTTGAAATTCTAATAAAAGAAGACTTTTACAAAAAGGAACATCAAGCAATATTTGAAGCCATGAGATCTTTGTATGACATCGGCAAGAATATTGATGTGATAACAATAGCTGAAGAACTTAAAAGACATGAAAAGCTGGAATTTGTGGGGGGGAGTGCTTATCTTCAAAGCCTCGTAGCGAGTGTACCCTTTGTAACAAACGCTGTTGAATATGCAAAAATCGTAAAGGAAAAGGCAATATCGAGAGACCTTATAACGGCCTCAGGTAAGATTGCGGAAATTTGTTATAAGGATACTCAAAATAGCGAAAGTATGCTCGATTACGCAGAGCATGAAATATTCAAAATAAGTCAATTAAACCAAAAAGGCATCGTGGAAAATATTGCAGATGTCCTTGAAAAGAACGAAAGAGAAATAGAATTAAGGCTTGAAAATAAGGGCTCGGATAATGAACTAAAAACGGGTTATCTTGAGCTTGATAAAATGCTTGGTGGACTTAAAAAGTCGGATTTAATCGTACTGGCGGCAAGGCCGTCTGTAGGTAAGACTTCATTTGCGCTAGGCATGATGCTCGGCGCTACTAAGAGAGAGAATAAGACGGCGCTGTTATTCAGCCTTGAGATGCCGTCTGAACAAATAGGCTTTAGAATGTTATCTATGGAAAGCAATGTAACCATGGATGTAATGTTAAGAGGTGACATGTCAGATGCAGACCATGATGTTATATCCAGTGTAAAAAATGAAATAGCAAACAGAAATATACTCATAGATTCAACACCCGGAATCACAATTTCAGAAATGAGAAGTAAGTGCAGAAAAATCAAACATGAAAGAGGACTTGACCTTGTAGTAGTGGACTACATGCAGCTTATGGCGCTTGATAAAAATATAGAGAGTAGGCAACAGGAAATATCTGAAATATCAAGGCAGCTAAAGCAGCTTGCAAGGGAGATGGAATGCCCGTTTGTAGTGCTATCACAACTTTCAAGGCTTTCTGAAAGAAGAACGGGACATAGACCGATGCTGTCCGATCTTAGGGACAGCGGTGCCATAGAACAGGATGCTGATGTTGTATTGATGTTATTTAGAAAGGATCTATATACGGATGAATCAGACCAGGAGATGGGAAATGAAGATAATGAAGTATTCAGCGATCCGGATGAGCCTAAAAAGGTAAACATCATAATTGCTAAGAATAGAAACGGCGCTACAGGTGATGTTGTGATGTATTGGAAACCTGAAAATATGACATTTAGAGATATCGAATGGAGTGCAGTGTAATGCGCACAAGGTCTTTATCCAACATGCATTTCGGTGTTACCGGCATAGAAAACATGATAATCAGCGAATATCTCGTAGGGCTTAATGAAGATGAAATTAAGGTATATCTCTATGCATTGATGCTGTCAAACACAAAGGAAGAATTTCATATTTCCGATATCGCAAGGGGGCTTAGAGGAGATGAGAAAGCAATAAGAAAGTCGCTGAAATCACTTAAGGACAACGGTCTTATTACATTCGACAAGGATATACTTACAGAGGATCCTAAAATAATAAGCTTCATATCCGTAGCTGATGAATTTTATTTTGGCAGTTCTGATAAAACAGTAGAAAATAATGCAAGCAGATGTGATGATAATACTTCCTCAGATTCGAAAGCCTGTCACGCTGAAAAAACTCTTGATAAAAATCCGGATAATAATGCCGATCAAGCATATGATTCAACTAAAGAAGAATTGTTTAACAGGATAGAAAAATTGACAGGAACCACGTTGTCAACGCAATCACTTAAGGGGATAAATTCGTTCCTGGAAAAAAATATGGAGCCCGCTGTCATAGAGAAGGCCTTTGAAAAGGCATTTGAAAGAGAAATAACAAATTGGAAATATGTAAAGGCTATTTTAAGGGATTGGTACGATAGCGGCATTATGGATATCAATACATTGTCAACCGTTGAAGAAATAGACGGTAGCAGACAAAGGCAGTATAAAAGCATTTTGAAAAGACTTGGAATTACAAATTACTTCAACCCTTCAGATGCACAAAAGGAAGTTATAAACAAGTGGCTCGATAAATATGGCCTTACCGAAGAAAAAATTCTTAATTACGGTCGTAAAATGGAAAATACGTATAACAAGAACATAAACTACCTTGATAAAATCATAAAGACAGAGATTAAAGCACATGAAATAACGGCTGAAGACGTAAAAAAATACATTAAAAGCGTCATCTACGAAAGAAGCATCAATAGATGGAGAGAAAAACAAAAAATAATCGAAAAAGATGTGGAGGGCTATAAAAATATAGCCAAGAAATTAAATGAATTAAGAGCGCTTGAATCAAAAATGATGTTTTCAGAAGACGATAATAAAAAGGCTAAAATGGCAAAAATTCAGGAAGAAAGGATTAATTTATTAAAAAAACGAGATCAGCTACTTAAAAAATCCGGATTTACTGCGGATGACCTTGAAATACAATATTCCTGCATGAAATGCAAAGATTCGGGAGTACTACCTAGTGGCTGGAGATGTTCTTGTGTTAAAGAAAAATACAAAGAAGCTGAGAATTGGTATAGAATGCGAGATCAAAAGATAAAAAACTTTAAAGGATAGGTTAAATTTTAAGGGCAGGCTAATATAAAAAGGTGAAAGAGAGATAGATATAATTTTATGAAAAAGGGTGAAATTAGAAATCTGGCGCTACAAAGGCGGAATAGCCTCGATGCGGAATACAGGAAGAAGGCTTCAATAAAAATTGCAGAACTTGCAAGACCTTTTATAGACGATGCAACCGTTATACTTTCGTATCATAAGATAAATTCGGAAGTAGATCCGAAATACATAGCCACTCATAATCATGAGCTTTTGTATCCAGTAATTACTTCAGACGATAAGATGGCAGCAACAGGGTATGAAAACAGCATGGATGTTCCTTTGAATATTTCAGATATGAAGGAGAGAGAGGGCATGAATATAGAAGATCCCAGTCGCATAGATTTGATAATAACGCCGCTTGTAGCCTTCGATGTAAATATGAACAGGATAGGTTATGGCAAGGCTTATTATGACAGATTTTTAAACGATGTATGGGGCGGAGAAATTTCGGGGCTGAGCGCTAAGATGCCGCCTAGAATCGGCTTTGCATTTAAATGCCAATTAGCTGAATCTATACCGGTAGAAAGCCATGATGTTAAGCTTTCTGCAGTTATCACCGAGGAAGGCGTTATAATGTGATGTGGTTTTTTGTAGCGTTATGAAATTTGTGTTTAAGATAGGGTGAGCATTTTGATTAGGAGGTTTATGTGATAAAGTTTTTAAGGGGAAGGATATTCGAAAAACTTGAGTCCTGCATAGTTTTAGATACGGGAAATATAGGTTATCAGATAAACCTACCTCTAAACAGCCCCTTTTTCACTGCAGAAATCTCTGAAGAGGTTCTTGTTTATACAGAGCTTATAGTAAGAGAAGATGATATGAGTTTATATGGGTTTGAGGATTTTAAGACACTTAATTTCTTTAATTTGCTCATGAATATAAATGGAGTAGGAGCCAAGGCTTCACTTGCGCTCTTATCTGTAAGTACGGTGGATGAACTCGCAAGAGCAATTGCATCTAAAGATACCGCCTTCATATCCAGGGCAAACGGAATAGGTAAAAAAACAGCTGAACGCATAGCACTTGAGCTCTCCGATAAGGTGGAATCAATAGCGTATAATCTGCCTTCTAATAATGAAGTTACAAGCGTTGTCTCAGGTAACAAGGCGGAAGCCTGCGAAGCTTTGATGAGTCTTGGGTACAACAAAAATGAAGCTATGAACGTATTGAAGTCATTGGATGAAGGACTCGACACGCAAAGTTATATAAGAAAAGCACTTACGCTTTTATAGATTAGCACCAACATGAAGGAAACTATCCTTTTTTTAAAATATATGGTAAATTTCAATGGCATCAAGTAGAACGTATTTATAGTAAATTTTTAGAATCTAAGTGGAATAATTGTACAAGTATAGGATTAGAGTAATTTCATATAAGGGTAGAATAATAATTTTGCGACAATTTATAAATATATGAGCTTGAGAGAGTGAGAGAAAAAATGGAAGATAGAATTACAGAAAAAGAAATGCTGGCTGAAGACGTACTTTCAGACCAAAATTTGCGCCCAAAATCACTTAAGGATTACATAGGGCAAAAGGTTGTAATAGATAATCTTGAAGTATTTATAAAGGCGGCTAAAAAAAGATCAGAAAGCCTTGATCACGTGCTGTTTTTTGGCCCTGCAGGGCTTGGAAAAACTACATTATCATGCATAATAGCAAATGAGCTTTCAGCTGATATAAGGATTACCTCAGGGCCAACGATAGAGAAGGCGGGTGATCTTGCCGCAATCCTTACAAACTTGAATGAAAACGATGTACTTTTCATTGATGAAATTCACAGGCTTAACAAAACCGTTGAAGAAGTGCTTTATTCAGCAATGGAAGACTATGCTATAGATATAATCATAGGAAAGGGGCCTTCTGCAAGATCCATAAGGCTCGACATCCCTAAATTTACGCTTGTGGGAGCAACTACAAGAGCCGGAAATCTTACAGCGCCTCTTAGAGACAGGTTCGGGATAGTGAGTAAATTCAATCTATACTCAAATGACGAGCTTAAACAGATAGTGAACAGGTCAGCAGGAATCCTGGGGATTAAAATAAATGATAAGGCAGCTTCTGAGATTGCCAAAAGATCAAGAGGCACTCCAAGAATTGCAAACAGAATACTTAAAAGGGTGAGAGATTTCTCAGAAGTTTCGGGTAAGAATGAGGTTGATATAAACGATGCGACTAAGGCTCTGGACGCTCTTGGAATCGATAGTGCAGGGCTTGAAGATACGGATAGAAGGATCTTATCCTTTATAATAGATAGATTCACAGGCGGGCCTGTAGGCATAGATACGATAGCGGCATCCATAGGAGAAGAGCGCATTACTATAGAAGATGTATACGAGCCGTATCTGCTTCAAGAAGGTTTTATTCATAGAACACCTAAGGGAAGAGTAGCATCAGAGAAGGCGTACGAGCATTTAGGCATCAATATTTTTAATTAAGCGAGGTAAAATATCATGAATAATAGAATTAAGACCGATGATTTTAACTATGATCTTCCGCCTCAAAAAATTGCAAGCTACCCGGTTGCTAAACGTGATGAATCAAAGCTCATGGTAGTTAAAATGCGCTCTTTCAAAAGCCCTGAGATTTCTCACGCTAAATTCCTAGATATCATAGATTATCTAAACGAAGGTGATTGCCTTGTGATAAATCAAACTAAGGTGATCAAAGCGCGCTTCATAGGCTTTAAAGATACCGGAGCAAGAATAGAAGTGTTGCTTTTAAAGCCTTTAGGTGAAAATCTTTTTGAAGCGATGATTAAACCCGCTAAAAGGGTATCTGAAGGCAATATCAGTATTACCAAAAGATGATGAAACCGGAGAACCCCTTAAAATACAGGTGGTAAAGAGCGATGATGATATTATCAAGAAGGTAAGGATTTTAAATGCGGACTCATTGGATTATATAGAAGAATTCGGCAAGATTCCCCTACCTCCATACATAGAAAGGGAAGCGGAGCTTTCAGATGAAAAACGGTATCAAACTGTGTATTCTAAGGTTAAAGGGTCGGTTGCAGCACCTACGGCAGGACTTCATTTCACAGAGGAATTGATAAGCAAAATTCAAAATAAAGGCATAAAGGTAGCAAGGATTCTACTTCACGTCGGAGTGGGTACATTTAGGCCCGTAAATTGCGATGATATCAGTGATCACATCATGCACAGCGAATATTTTGAAATACCCGAAGAAGCGGCGGACATCATAAATTCCACCAAGAATAGCGGAGGCAGAGTTATATGTGTCGGCACTACGTCAGTAAGGACGTTAGAAGGTGCAAAATGCATTCAAAATGCATCTTCAGATGCTTCAGGTCACAAAACATCAGATTTAAAAGCTTGTAGCGGAGAGACGAACATATTCATATATCCAGGATATGAATTCAAACTGACAGACGGCATTATTACAAACTTTCACCTGCCGAAATCAACGCTTCTAATGCTGGTTTCAGCCTTTTTAGGGCTCGATAACACATTGAATGCCTACGATATAGCGTTAAAATCTGACTATAGATTTTTCAGCTACGGGGATGCCATGTTGATAATATAGATATTAAAGCCGGGTAAAGGGACTTATACTTTCGAAGAATAACATCAAATGTAGATGAGATGAAAATTGGAGGAAATATGCTTGATTTCAAACTGCTTATAACAGATTCAAAAAGTAACGCCAGAAGGGGAATTATCAAAACAAAAAGCAGTACCATACAGACACCTGTTTTTATGCCTGTCGGTACTCAGGCAAGCATTAAATCCGTTCCTGCGGATATGGTTTATGATGCGGGAGCCAAAATCATTCTTTCAAATACATATCATCTGTATTTAAGACCGGGAGAAGATATAGTAAAGGAAGCGGGCGGCATACGAAAATTTATGAATTTTAACGGTAGCGTTCTTACAGACAGTGGAGGATTTCAGGTATTCAGTCTTGCTAAGATGCGAAACATCACAGAAGAGGGCGTAGAATTCAAATCACACATAGACGGTTCTACACATTTTTTCTCCCCTGAAAAATCGATGCAAATACAACGAGATCTGGGTTCAGATATAGTGATGGCATTTGATGAATGCATACCTTATCCTTCTGATTATGATTATGTTAAAAAATCCACAGAAAGAACTACAAGGTGGCTCGGTAGATGCGCTTCTTTTAAGCTTCAGCCGCATCAGTCACTCTTCGGTATAATGCAAGGCGGTATGGATAGAGACTTAAGAAAGCTCAGTGCAGACGGCATTACAGAATATGACCTGGACGGCTATGCGATAGGGGGGCTTAGCGTAGGAGAGTCCATAGAGATGATGCAATCAATACTTGAGGTCTGCACCAATTATTTGCCGAAAGATAAGCCTAGATATCTAATGGGTGTAGGAAGCCCGATAGAGCTTTTAAATGGCGTTAAAAACGGAATAGACATGTTCGACTGCGTACTTCCTACAAGGTATGGAAGGCATGGTATAGCCATGACCGATAACGGTAATATTTCAATTAAAAAGAAGATGTATGAGAGGGATTTTACACCTCTTGATCATACGTGCGATTGTCCTGCCTGTAGAAATTATAGCAAGGCTTATATAAGACATCTATACAGGGCAGGGGAAGGACTTGCCGCTACACTTCTTTCCATACACAATATAAGATTTTTATTAAGGCTTATGGAAAGGATCAGAGATTCAATAGAAAGAGAAGAGTTTCAAAAGTTTTATGACGAATATTCAAGCAATTATAAGGGAAGAACGGTATAGAAAGAAAGGTAGGCTATGGAGCAAAGTAAAGATATCTGCATGCATGCTGATAAATGCGGAGGTTGTACCTATCAAGGCATGCCTTCTTATGAGCAACTTAAAATAAAAGATGAGCTGGTTAAAACCCTCATTGATAAAAAGGGGCTTAAGGTAGATACTTTGCTTCCAATAGAGAAAAGCCCCAACATGTATAGGTATCGCAATAAAATGGAGTTTACGTTCGGGAATTCTGAGAGGGAAGGGGAATTAAAGCTCGGGTTCCACGAAAAAGGGAATTACAGAAACATCGTAGATATTCACAGTTGCCAGCTTGTGGATACGGACTATAACGAAATTTTAAATGCAGTACGGCAATTTGCTTTTCAAAATAATTATGATTTTTATAATAAGAAAAAACATAACGGATTTTTGAGACACCTTGTTATCCGAAGTGGCATAAGAACATCAGAAATTATTGTAAATCTCGTTACTTCAAGTAGCGACCTTGCCAATTTCAACACTGAATCATTTGTTAACCTGCTCACTTCACTTAAGCTTAACAACGAACTCGTAGGCATTCTCCACACAATAAACGATAAGATCCAAGATACTGCAAACGGCGAAGATATAAGGATTTTGTACGGCAGAGATTACTATATGGAACGCATTATGGATCTCGATTTTAAGGTTCGCATGGGATCATTTTTTCAAACCAATGTACAAGCTGCAGAAAATCTATATAGGTATGCAATAAACTCCATAGATAATGTACAAGATAAAGTGATCTTCGATCTTTTCTGCGGTACAGGTACTATTACTCAATCGCTCGCAGGAGCTGCAAAAAAGGTGATAGGCGTTGATATTTCAGATGATGCAATTAAGTCTGCAATTGAGAATACAAAGCTTAATAAAATAAACAACGTGTCATTTTACAGAGGGGATGTCTTTGAAGTAATCAGGAACATAAATGAGAAGCCCGATGTTATCGTACTGGATCCACCCCGTGCAGGCGTAAACGCCAAAGCTTTAGAGAAAATAGTCGAATTTTCACCCCGAGAAATAGTATATATATCATGCAACCCCAAAACACTCATAGATAACCTGTATTTTTTTGAATACAATCGTTACAACATAAAGTCCCTCAAGGCTTTTGATAATTTCTTCTTCACATCACATGTCGAAGCAGTTTGCTTGCTGTCGAGGGGATGAAATGAATAAAGGCGTATAAACATTGGTTTTAAGAAACTCAGGGAAAAAATGTTTTTCCTAAGTATTTATTACATTTATTTAATTGTACTAGAAAAATCATTAG
>ERZ772799.33-NODE-33-length-55397-cov-3.509432_pt1 | contig 55397 bp, 48 predicted proteins | sample MGYA00511345_ERZ772799 | MGnify/ENA primary metagenome ERZ772799 (study PRJEB29015, sample SAMEA2738037) | human oral metagenome | biome: human oral; feature: human-associated habitat; material: saliva | place: China | collected 2238 ... | reverse complement strand
GGGGTCTGGGCCGAGCCGGGAAAGGCCCGGGCCCGCGGCGAGAAACTCTTCATCCTGGACATGTTCCCCTACCCGAGCGGAGCGGGCCTGCACGTCGGTCACCCGCTGGGTTACATCGCCACCGACACCTTCGCGCGTTTCAACCGCATGAAAGGTCGCAACGTGCTGCATGCCCTCGGCTATGACGCCTTCGGTTTGCCTGCTGAGCAGTATGCGGTGCAGTCAGGGCAGCATCCCCGGGTCACCACCGAGCACAACATCGCCATCATGCGCCGCCAGCTACGGCGCCTGGGCCTGGCCCACGATCCCCGCCGCAGCGTGGCGACCATCGATGTCGAGTTCTATCGCTGGACTCAGTGGATCTTCCTGCAGATCTTCAATGCCTGGTTCGATGAGAAAGCGAACAAGGCCCGCCACATCGATGAGCTGCTCGAGGAGTTCACATCCGGGAAGCGCTCCACCCCCTCAGGACAACCGTGGGGAGAGCTGTCAGCGCAGGAGCAGCGCCAAATCATCGACTCGCACCGGCTGGCTTACCTGTCCGATGCGCCCGTGAACTGGTGCCCGGGCCTGGGCACTGTGCTGGCCAATGAGGAGGTCACCAACGAGGGACGCTCCGAGATTGGCAACTTCCCGGTTTTCAAGCGCAACATGAGCCAGTGGATGCTGCGCATCACCGCCTACGCGGAACGCCTCCTGGCGGACCTGGACAAGCTGGACTGGCCTGACAAGGTCAAGGCCATGCAGCGCAACTGGATCGGTCGTTCCGAGGGGGCCCGGGTGTTCTTCACCGAGGCCGCCAGCGGCGAACAGATCGAGGTGTTCACCACCCGCCCGGACACCTTGTTCGGCGCCACCTTCATGGTGTTGGCACCCGAACACCACCTGGCCGACGACGCTGCCTCCGAGTGGCCTGAAGGCACCGACCCCGCCTGGACCAGAGGCCACGTCTCCCCTGCCGAGGCGGTCGCTGCCTACCGCGCTGAGGCGGAACGCAAAACCGATGCGGACCACCGCGTCGAGGACAAAGAGAAGACGGGCCTGTTCACCGGGCGCTTCGCCGTCAACCCCGTCAACGGCCAGCGCGTCCCGATCTTCATCGCCGATTACGTCACCCTGGGTTACGGCACGGGGGCGGTCATGGCGGTCCCCTCGGGTGACCAGCGCGACTGGGAGTTCGCCAAAGCTCACAACCTGCCGATCGTCGAAACCGTGATCCCCGAATCCGACCATGACGGCACTTCAGCGTGGACGGGTGACGGCGAGGTAATCAACTCCGCCAACTCCGAGATCTCCCTGAACGGCATGACCGTCGCCGACGCCAAGACCGCCATCACCGAGTGGTTGGAGGCCAAGGGACTGGGCGAGGCCACCGTGAACTACCGGCTGCGGGACTGGCTGTTCAGCCGCCAGCGCTACTGGGGCGAGCCCTTCCCGATCGTCTATGACGAGACCGGCATGCCCATCGCGCTGCCCGAAGAGATGCTGCCCATCGAGCTGCCCGAGGTCACCGACTACTCCCCGAAGGCCCTGGATCCGGAGGACCGGAACTCCGATCCGGTACCGCCGCTGGCCCGCGCCACCGACTGGGCCAGCGTCGAAGTGGACCTGGGCGACGGCACGAAGGTCTACCGTCGCGAGCTGAACGTGATGCCGCAGTGGGCCGGCTCCTGTTGGTACGAGATGCGCTACCTGGACCCCGCCAACCACGACCGCTTCGTCGGCGAGGAAGTGGAACGCTACTGGATGGGACCCCGCGGTGAGGGTGATGTCGGCGGGGTGGACCTGTACGTCGGTGGGGTCGAACACGCCGTGCTGCACCTGCTCTACGCACGGTTCTGGCACAAGGTGCTGTTCGATCTGGGACACGTCTCATCCGCCGAGCCGTTCCGTCGCTTGTTCAATCAGGGCTACATCCAGGCCTACGCCTACCGCGATTCCCGCGGCCAGACCGTGCCCGCCGCCGAGACGGAGGCACACGGGGAGGGCGAGAAAACGACCTGGACCTGGCAGGGCCAGCCGGTCAAACGCGAGTACGGGAAGATGGGCAAATCGCTGAAGAACGTCGTCTCCCCGGACGAGATGTACGAGGCCTACGGCGCCGACACCTTCCGTCTCTACGAAATGGGTATGGGCCCGCTGGCCCAGTCGAAGCCGTGGGAGACCCGCGCTGTGGTCGGGGCGCAGCGATTCCTGCAGCGGCTGTGGCGCAACGTCGTCGAGGAGGAGACGGGCGATCTGATCACCCGTGATACCGATATCGACGACGACACCCTCCATGCCCTGCACAAAACCATCGACGCCGTCACCAAGGACTACGAGGGGTTGTCGTTCAACACCGCCATCGCGCGGCTCACGGAGTACAACACCGTCCTGACCGCCCTCAAGGTGGTGCCCAGGGCCGCGGTGGAACCGCTGGTGCTGATGGTCGCGCCCCTGGCCCCGCACATCGCGGAGGAGCTGTGGCACCGGCTGGGACACGAGCAGTCGCTGGCCCACGAGCCCTTCCCCGTGGCGGATCCCGCGCTGGTGACCGAGGACACCATCACTGCCGTCGTGCAGGTTCGTGGCAAACTGCGCGCCCAGCTGGAGGTGCCCACCTCGATCACCGAGGATGAGCTGCGCGAACTGGCCCTGGCCCATCCACGCATCGTCAAGGAGATCCCCAACGGCGTGCGCAAGGTGATCGTCAAGGCCCCGAAGCTCGTCAACGTGGTCCCAGCCTAAGGCCACGGGGAGTCACGGAAACCTGTGCGGTTCGCCAGCCCCTATGGTTGGGAACCAGCGTCATTGCGTGGTCGCGCGTGGATCACAACACGAGATCCCACGAACCAGCAGCTCCACACCGTGGCTGAAATCCGCCCTGGAGGCTTCCGCGTCAAAGGTTTCGAGGACCCCCAGGGCTACCAGCTGGGTGCGGGTTTGTTCCGACATGACATGGCCCAGGATGAAGTGCAGGAAAGCGGTCGCCGTGGCCGCCGGTTCGCAACAGTTCCGCTCGGCCAGTAGGCCGCGGGCCGCAGCGGTCGCGTCCACGGTGCCCATGCCCAGCGCTGTCGTCGAGGCGACCAGCTCGGCGCCGTCGCGGTGGGCCAGCAGCGCCCCGCGCAGGTTGTGGGACCAGCTCCTCAACCACTCCCCTGTCGCCCTCGAATCAGGGATGGCGACGGGGGCCAGTATCACGTCGGCGATCCCGGCCAGCAGTGACTGCTTGTTCGGCATGTGATAGTACAAGGCCCCGGCCTTGACCCCGAGTTCGTCAGCGATGCGCCGCATGGAGAGATCCCCGAGCCCCCAGGAATCCAGGATCCGCAGTCCCGCTTCGACTATCCGCCCTCTGGTCAGCACGGTGTGAATGGTACAGCCGGTATTCGGAATCCCCACCACGATGACCTCCGAGTCGATTAGGTTGGGTTGCTTCTTCGAACGGAGGTACCGATGAACGAGCAGACCTATCAGGCAATCTCGATGGTCATCTACTTCGTCGCGATGATCGTGATAGGCCTCTGGGCCTATCAACGCACCGACGATATGGATGACTACATGCTGGCCGGGAGAAACCTCGGTCCTCTCTCCACGGCCCTGTCCGCCGGCGCCTCCGACATGTCCGGCTGGCTGCTCATGGGCCTCCCCGGGGCCTTCTACCTGTCGGGAATGTCAGCGATGTGGCTCCCCATAGGGTTGACCGTGGGCGCCTGGCTGAACTGGAAGTACACCGCACCGCGGCTGCGGACCTACACGGAGGTGGCGAACAACTCACTGACCATCCCCACTTTCCTAAGCGCCCGACTGCACGACAGCTCACGGCTGATCCAGATCGGCGCGGGTGTAATCATCCTGGTGTTCTTCACCTTCTACGTCTCCAGCGGCATGGTGGCGGGCGGCAGGTTCTTCGAGGCCTCCTTCGGGACGGACTACCGGCTGGGCATGATCCTTGTGGCAGGCATCACAGTGCTCTACACCTTGGTCGGCGGCTTCCTCGCTGTCGCCTACACCGACGTGGTACAGGGACTCATGATGGTAACCGCCCTAGTAGCGGTCCCGGTGGCCGGCCTTCTCAATCTCGGCGGTATCGAACCTCTAATATCGATCATCAACGAGGTCGACACAGAATCCAAAACGAACACATGGGTTCTATGGGGTGCCTCCACCTCACTGATGAGCATCGTCTCGGCCGCCGCTTGGGGGCTCGGGTATTTCGGACAGCCGCACATCATCGTGCGGTTCATGGCCCTGGAGACCCCACAGCAGGCGAAGGCGGGACGACGCATCGGAATCGGGTGGATGGCGCTGGCCTGCCTGGGCGCCGCAGCCACCGCGCTGATCGGTATCGCCACCTACCACCGCGACACCGGGAAACTACCCGATCGTGAGACCGTGTTCATCGCGCTGGGTCAGTTGCTGTTCCACCCGTTCGTCGCTGGTTTCATGCTGGCGGCGATCCTCGCCGCGATCATGTCCACCATCAGCTCCCAGCTTCTGGTCTCCTCCTCCGCCCTCGTGGAGGATCTCTATCACGCCTTCAACCGCAAGGAGCTGGGCGAAAAACGCTCCGTCCTGCTGGGTCGAGTGGCGGTGATGCTGGTCTCCGTGGTCGCAGCCATCATGGCGTGGCAGGCCAACGACAGCATTCTCAACCTGGTCTCGTTCGCCTGGGCCGGTTTCGGAGCCTCCTTTGGTCCCGTGGTACTGCTGGCCCTCTTCTGGCGACGGCTAACCCGCTGGGGCGCGCTGGCGGGCATGACGACCGGTGCTGTCGTGGCGGCGGTCTGGGCGAACCTGTCCGGGGGCATCTTCGAGCTCTACGAGTTGCTTCCCGGGTTCGTGGCAAACCTGATCGTGACCATCGTCGTTTCCCTGAACACTGATATCGCTCCGGGCGTGAAAGCTGAGTTCGACGAGGCGGTGGCTCTAGTGACCAACTTCAGAAAAGGTGAGCTGACCACCACAGTCAAGAACTAACCGAGCGAGCCTGCACGAACCTCAGCGGAGGACCACGGGGCAGCTGGCCCAGCCCCCTAGCGGGAACTCAGCCCGGACCGCCCGTGGTTCCTCCAGCAGCTCGATCCCGGAGATCACTGCCAGGAGTTCCTCCAGCAGAACACGCAGCTCCAGGGTCGCCAGCCCGCGTCCCGGGCAGACGTGCGGCCCCCTTCCATAGACGAGGTTCTCGGGGGCGTTCTCCTCGGGCCGGAAGGCGTCGGGATCCGGGAACATCGCAGGGTCACGGTTGGCGCGGGTCCAGTCCACCACGAGACGCTGCCCGGCCTCGATGTTCTCTCCCGCCAGTTCGGTCTCGCGGGTGGCGATCCGTCGATTGGAGACAAAGGGGTCGTCGATGCGCAGGAACTCGTCGATGGCACGGTTGGTCGCCTCGGCGTCACCCAGCCGACTGCGCAGATCCCGAAGCAACGCGGGAAACGCCGCCAATTGATGGATGATCACCCCGATGCACAGGGCGAGCGATCCGAGGTCGCCTCCGGTCCAGTTCCGCAGGATTGAGACCAGCTCGGGGTGTTGGAGACCTCGCCCTTGCACCTGCTGCCGCAACAGCTGGTCGGTGACGTCCCGGGCAGGTTCATCGAGACGCTCCAGGCGAGGCCGGAGCACACCGACGATGATCTCGTCGAAGTGTTCCGCGACGGCGCGGGTGCGTTCGATCTCACCGGACCGGGTCGCGGCTGCGTTGTCGGCGACCCATTCGACGAGTTCCTCCTCCAGGTCCGGTTCCCAACCCAGCCAGGCAAGCATCGCCTGGACCGCGTAGCGGGTACCCATGCCCCCGACCACGTCGATCACCTCGCCGCGGGGAAGTCCCGCCACGATCCGGCGGGCCACGTCCCGCAGGCGTGGCTCCAGCTCCGCGAGCGCCTCGGCGCTGAAGAACCTGTCAATCACGGCGCGAAAGGCGGCGTGTTCCTCGCCGTCGAGACCGTTCGGAACCTGCAGGAAACGAGAGACCCCACTCGAGAAGGTCTCAGGATCGGTCACGACTGCGACCACCTCCGAGTGACCCACCACCCTCAGATATCCCGCTTCACGCCGAACCGGACACCCTCCAGCAGACTGTGAGGTGGTCATCTTTCCTCCTTCACGTCGGGTCAGGTTCGTTGCGTGGCACCGAACCGCTCGACCGCTACCGCGACCGCCGCGTCACGAGCCGCCGCCGCCTCGGCGTCGGTCAGTGTCCGGTCGGCCCGGAATCGCAGTCCGAAGGCCAGGGACTTCCTCCCCTCAGGCACTTGATCTCCATGATAGATGTCAAACAGGGTGACGCTCTCCAGCAGCTCACCCGCTCCCTCGATGAGAGCCTTCCGCACGCCCTCCGCAGGCGTGTTCTCGTCAACAATCAGGGCGACGTCCTCCTTGGCGAGGGGGAAACCCGTAAGCAACCCGATGCGGGGGATTCCCGCTTCGGCCTCCAGCAGGGCCCCCAGCTCGAGTTCCACTGCGCAGGTCCGGGAGGGCAACCCGAACGCCCGAATCACCTCGGGGTGCAGTTCACCGGCGTACCCGACCGTTCGTTCCGCGAGTAGGAGCTCGGCACAGCGACCGGGATGCCAGGGCGCGGCTTCCGCGTTGCGGCGTTCGAGCGCGTGCCCGGTGGCCCGGGCCACGGCTTCAGCGAGCGCGACGACGTGACGCCAGTCGGCGGCCACCGCCGGGGTGTCCCAGCCGGCCGGTCGCCACGCCCCGGTCACCACGCCGGCCAGCAACTCGGGCTGCTCCGGAAGGGCGGCCTGCAAGGCGGCGATCTCCTCGTCGCTGGGACGTCCCGCCACCCCGGGGCGCGGAGCCGCGGGGGTGTTCCCGTCAAGGTAGACCAGGCCGCGTTCGAAGATCGCCAGGTCCGTGAGGGAGCGGGAGGTGTTCCTGGCCACCGCAGCGAAAAGGCCCGGAAGCAGCGTGGTGCGCAGGTAGGGGCTGGTCTCAGCGAGCGGATTGGCCAGTCGCACCAGGGCCCGCCGCGGATCCTCATCGACCAGGCCCATCCGGTCCAGGTCCGATTCGGAGACGAACGGCAGGCTGAGCACCTCGGTGAAACCGGTTGCGGCCGCGGCCCGCATGGCGGCGCGGCGGGCGCGCTGGGCTCTCGTCAACCCCCTGCCAGCGGGAGCGACCGGGAGGCGGCTCCCGATGCGGTGGTAGCCGATCTTGCGTCCAACCTCCTCGACGATGTCGTAGGGGTCACGCAGATCGGGACGCCAGGTTGGGGCTTCGACGGTCAGGGAGTCGCCGAGGGCGGTCACCCGGCAACCGCCGGCCTCCAGCACGCGGAGGATCTCCTCAAGCTCCACCTCGGTGCCCAGGATCGCGCAGATCAATCCGGCTCGCAGATCGATCCTGACCTGCGCCGGGGCCTGCCCGACGACCGTGACATCACCGCGGACCTGACCACCACCGTGTTCCACAAGCAGCTCGGCGGCGCGGCGGGCAGCAGCGTAGGCGAGCCCCGGGTCGACGGTGCGTTCAAAACGTTTGGACGCCTCTGATGGCAATCCGTGCCGCCGGAAGGTGTGGGAGACACTGGCCGGGGTGAATGCTGCGGCCTCCAACACGATGGCCGTGGTCTCGGCGGAGACCTCGGTGGTTTCCCCTCCCATGACGCCGGCGATTCCGATCGGACCGGAGTCGTCGGTGATCAGCAGGTCATCGGTGGAGAGAGTGCGGCGGATGCCGTCGAGGGTGGTGATCTCCTCCCCCTCGGTGGCGAGCCGCACCCGGATCGGTCCCTGCAGTTTGGCGGCGTCGTAGGCGTGCAGCGGCTGCCCAGACTCGAGCATCACGTAGTTGGTGACATCCACCGGAAGGGAAATGGAACGCACCCCGCAGGCCCGCAACCGGTCCGCCATGAACCTGGGTGTCGGGGCGACCGGATCGAAGCCCTCGATGGTGAAGGCGACGAACACGGAGCAGCGATCCGATTCCAGGACGACGGGGTAGCCGTCGGAAATCGGGGCGGGCAGCGGCAGGTCGTAGGGGTCACTGAACGGAACCCCGTGGACAACCGCAAGTTCGCGGCCCAGTCCCCGCAGTGACAGGCCGTGGGACAGATCAGGGGTCACGTCGATGTCCAGCACCTCGTCGCGCGTCCACAAGGCTGCCAGAGCGTCGTCCCCGGGGTGCAGCCCCGAGGACTCGGGGAGCACGATGATCCCGGCGTGGTCCTCACCAAGACCGATCTCGTCCTCGGCGCAGATCATGCCGTCGGAGATGTGCCCGTAGGTCTTACGAGCGGAGATCTGGAAGTCACCCGGAAGAACAGCTCCGGGGAGCGCCACGACCACGAGGTCGTCGACGGCGAAGTTCGAGGCGCCGCACACGATGCCCCGGGATGCGGGGTACTGCTCGTCGGCGGGGTCATTGTGGGACCCGACGTCGACGCGGCAGTACCGGATGGTCTTGCCGTTCTTCTGTGGTTCCTCGGTGAAGCTGAGGACACGACCGATCACGAGCGGACCCGTCACCTGCGAACCGGTCGACTCAATGTGCTCGACGGTCAACCCGAGGCGGGTGAAGGCGTCGGCGATCTCCTTGGTTCCAGCCTCTTCGGGCAGGCTCACCAGCTCACGCAGCCACGAGATCGGGGCTTTCATCGGACACCTCCATCAGCAAGAAGGGAGAAACGGACATCGCCCTCGACGAAGTCACGCAGGTCGGGAGCCCCGGTGCGGAACATGACGGTACGGTCAACTCCCATGCCGAAGGCGAAACCGGAATAGGTCTCGGAATCGATCCCGCAAGCCCGCAGCACCCGCGGGTTGACGACCCCGCAGCCGCACCATTCGATCCACCCCTCGGAACGGCAGGTCCGGCAGGGGCGATCGGGGTTGCCGACGGATTCGCCGTGGCAGACGACGCACTGGATATCGACCTCAGCCGAGGGCTCGGTGAACGGGAAGTAGTGGGGCCGCATCCTCGTGGTGACATCGCCGAACATGGCTCGGGCGAAGTGGTCGAGGACACCGCGCAGGTCGGCCATGGAGATTCCCTTGTCCACCACGAGTCCCTCGAGCTGGTGGAAGACCGGCAGGTGAGTGGCGTCGTACTCGTCGGCGCGGAACACCTTGCCGGGACTGACGATGTAGAGGGGCAGGTCGCGTTCCAGCATGGCGCGAACCTGCACGGGGGAAGTCTGGGTGCGCAGCAGCTTGCCGGCAGTCGCGGGTTCCACCCAGAGGGTGTCTTGTTCACCGCGAGCAGGATGGTCCACACCCAGATTGAGGGCGTCAAAGTTGTACCACTCTGCCTCCAGTTCAGGACCCTCGGCCACCTCCCAGCCCATGGCGACGAACACATCACACATATCGTCGATCAGGGTCGTGATCGGGTGCAGGGCACCTCGAGGGGCCAGCACCACTGGCAGGGTCATGTCAACACGCTCAGCGACGAGGGCCCGAGTCAACTCCTCGGCAGCCAGCTCCTTCTGCCGCTCCGCGATGGCCTGGTTAACCTGACCTCGCGCCCTACCGACACGACTCCCGGCTTCTTTGCGCTCTGCCTGCGGCAGCGCGCCGATTCCTCGGTTGGCCAGGGCAAGCGGGGAACGCTCACCCGTGTGATCGATGCGTACCTGCTTCAGCTCGGCAGTGCTGGTGGCCGCCGCGACAGCGGCCAAGGCAGAGTTCACGTATTCCTCGACGGAAGCCGCATCAAGAGCCACTGTCTGCTGTGGACTCGCATTGTCATTAGGGCCTGCCATGGATTTCCCCTTCCAATTACAGCAGCCGAGTCTAGAAGACCGTCTAGTGGCAGGAACAATCGCACCGCCTGATGCCCTCGGCAGAAACTTCCCCGCACGTTAGCAGCCACACCGATGAGCTGTCCGAGACGATTCACAGCTGGACTTTCAGCTCTTTCAGATCATTCACCGTATTGTCTTGTGAACCGCGCGGCGAGAACTGACAGGAGGACCCGACACGGATCAGTTCTTGCGGCGCTGGGCAGAAGCCGTCTGATACAGGCAGATGGCTGCGGCTGAAGACAGGTTGAGACTCTCTGCCGCACCCCACATCGGGACGGCGACCATCCGGTCGGCCAAGGCCGCATCCCCAGCAGGCAGCCCCCAGGCTTCGTTGCCCATCAACCAGGCCGACGGTTTCGCCAAACCACCGGAGGCAGCGAGCAGGTCCAGCGGTTCACCATCGCCGTCGGCCGCGAGCACCTGCATGCCCCGGGAACGCACACGGGAAACAGCCTCAGCAAGGTCGATTCCGGTGAGGATCGGAAGGTGGAACAACGATCCCACTGATGAGCGCACCGTTTTGGGGTTCCACACCTCCACCGATCCCGAGGTGAGAATGACGCCATCCGCCCCGAAGGCATCGGCGCAGCGGATCACGGTTCCCGCATTCCCTGGATCACGGACCTGGGCACAGATCACCAGCAGGCGCGCACCTTCAACGTCCTCCCAATCGAACCGGGGCTGCCGGCACACCGCAACAACCCCTTGCGGGGTGACCGTATCGGACAACTGCCGTACAACCGCCTCAGAACCCCACCACACGGGAATATCAAGATCTTCAACGAGATCGGCATGGCGCTCAGGATCAGCGACGATCACACCCGTGACGAGGCCGTCCGTGGCAAGCGCTTCCCGCACCGCCTGGCGGCCTTCGGCAAGAAACTCCCCTGCCAGTTCGCGACCGCGCCGGTTCCTCAGTCGACGAACTGAACGCAGCACGGAGCCGGGAAGCTCACGTGCTGCGTTCGAGTTGTGTTCCGGAGCCACGCTCAGGCGGCAGCCGGAGTCTGGTTCTCGCGGGCGACTGCGACCAGGGCGTTGAACGCCTCGGTGTCGGTGACGGCCAAGTCGGCGAGGATCTTGCGATCCACCTCCACTCCGGCGTTCTTCAGACCGTTGATGAAACGGTTGTAGGTTAGGCCCTCCGCACGGGCGGCTGCGTTGATGCGCTGGATCCACAGGGCACGGAAATCGCCCTTCCTGGCCCTGCGGTCACGGTAGGCGTAGGTGGCGGAGTGGAGGATCTGCTCCTTCGCCTTGCGGTACAAACGTGAGCGCTGCCCACGGTAGCCGGAGGCAAGCTCCAGCACTTCGCGGCGCTTCTTCTTCGCATTCACAGAACGCTTGACGCGTGCCATGGTTACTCCTTGCTCTTCGGCCGGTTACTCCCGGCCCACGGGTGTACTGGGGTTCGGGTGGGGCTCAGCGGCCTGAGTGGCCGGCGAGGAGCGCCTTGGCCTGCTTGAGGTCGGAGCCGGCCATCTCGGTGTTGCCCTTGAGGCGACGCAGCCGCTTGGAGGATTTGTGGGCGTTGAGGTGCCCCAGGTTCGCCTGACGGTGCATCAGTTTGCCCGATCCGGTCACCTTGACACGTTTCTTGGTTCCCGAATGCGATTTCATCTTCGGCATGGTTGGCTCGCTTTCTGATTGGTGAATGGCCCGCGTCACAGCTCGATGTCGGGGTCCATGTTGTCGGCGGGGCCGCGCTTCTTCCTGGACGGCCGGGCTGCGGCCCTGAGCCGGGCCTCCTCGGCCTTCTCCGCCTCGGCGTTCGCCCGGCGCTGCTCCATGCGACGGTCCCGTTCCTCGGCCTGTTCGGCCCGGGCCTCGGTCTTCTTCTTGGTGGGGCCGAGGACCATCAGCATGTTCCGACCGTCTTGTCTGGGCGCGGATTCGACGAAACCATGCTCGGCGACGTCGTCGGCGAGCCGTTTCAGCAGGTCGATGCCCAGTTCTGGACGGGACTGCTCGCGCCCACGGAACATGATGGTGATCTTCACCTTGTCGCCGGCCTTCAGGAACCGGACGACATGGCCCTTCTTGGTCTCGTAATCGTGGTTGTCGATCTTGAGACGAAGCTTCATTTCCTTGGTGATGGTGTTCGACTGGTTCCGACGGGCATCCCGCGCCTTCTGCGCGGCCTCATACTTGAACTTGCCGTAATCCATCAGCTTTGCAACCGGGGGGCGCGCCTGGGGCGCCACCTCGACGAGATCGAGGTCGCTCTCAACTGCGAGGCGAAGGGCGTCCTCGAGACGCACGATGCCGACCTGCTCACCTTTCGGGCCCACGAGCCGGACTTCGGGTACTCGGATGCGTTCGTTGATCCGCGGTTCAGTGCTGATGAGTTCCTCCAGGATTGTCGTTATCTGGCCTCAACGACGAGAAAGGCCTTCGCGCACGCGCGAAGACCTGACGACACACCGTGGCGTGTGTTCCGACCCGGCCGCCACTGCAACCTGGGTGGGAGGTCAGGCCTCCGCTTCATGGGCGAACGCTTCCGCGCCGCTGTCAACGGCCAGCAACAATACCTCGCCAACCCCCCGGGAAACAAATGCTTCTCAGCCAATGGTTTCGATCACGTTGCCCTCGCTGTCGGTGATCTCAGTGCGCTCCACGTTCCAGATCACCCCGTCGGGCGCCATGTACTGACCGGCACGGGCCTTGAGAGTGGCGGCCAGCCGGGAGAGATCAGCGGGATCGAGGGTCAAGGTGGCCTCCTTGTCCCCCAGCTGGATCCCGGTGCGACCACCAGGCAGAAAGAGCAGTTCCGCGTCGGGACTGTGAAGAAGGAACTCGCGACCATGCGGCAGGCGACTGTTGAGCCTCTCCCCCAGAACCCCGGCAACGCGAGCCCCGATGGTCAGCATCGGCATGCCGGCCTCGGCTGTGATCCTGAGCACGTCGATGAAGACCTGCCCCATCTGCGATCCATCCTTCTTCCGCCCCTCCGCGATCCGTGTCGCGATCTCCGGATCGGCTCGCAGCGGATCTCCTCGCAGCTCGGTGATGCCTTTCGGTCGGGAACCGGTCAGGAGAGCGAAAAATTTCTCCGCGTCCCAATTGTTGACGTCATCGAGGTCCTCGGCCGTCAGCCCGACAAGCTGCACGAACTGCACGGAGCCACTGGGGGTCTCGACACTGCCCAGATCCGGGTCCTCAATGAAACCTAATGCCGTCTGAGTGGTTTCTTCCTCCAGGGAAATCGGGCCGTTGGCATCGATGTGATGGTTGGGCGCGAAACCGTTTCCGGTACGAAAGACATAGCGCGCCAGGTTCTGAAGCAGACTCAGCGGCCAGGTAGGCGGCTCCTTGGCCTTCAAGGCCCCGTCATCGACGAGCCGGAAGGTCAGCTCGAAACCGTATCCGGACACCCCATCCCCGGATCCTTCCTGTTCACCGTAGAGATCACTCAGCCCGTAGGTGACGTAGTGCCAGTGCGGGCGAGGTTGCGTCGCACGGTAGACGGAGATACCGTCCAGCGGATCATCTGAATCGTCATTGCTCAAGAAACTGGGAACCAAGGTGCTGACGTGAAAGGGAGCGACCTGATCCGGGTAGATCCGTTCGCAGGCCTCCGTGATGGCTTCCCATCCGGGGCTGTCCTCAGCTCCGGTCTCAGCTGTGTGGCCAGTCGTCGACTCCCGGCCGAACAGTCCGTTCAAGATTCCCATCCCGCCAGTTTATCGACAAGGGGTGGCTAAAAGTTCACATCGGCAGTATTGATTCAATTTTTGAACACTTATCCTGAGTCACTCAGCGGTCGGCCACCCTGAACGATTTCCTCACATCATCGCGAGACGCCGCACCGGCTTCTCGGGCTGCCTCGAAGATTGGAGGCCCCGCCGGCAGAAAACAACCGCGGCGACGCAGGAGGCCACGGGGAGGCCTGCCAGAACGATCCAGGGCACGGGTGCGAGCAGTTGCGGGGTTTCCGCCAAAGGCAGGAGGAGGCCAATTCCAGTGCTCCCCAACAGCACGGCCAGACCGCCGACGGATGCAAGCATCCCGAGATGAGTTCCCAGCCCTTGCCCTCCGGACAAGTCCGCGACAATGCCCCGGGCAGCAGGCATGACGAGGACCTGCCCGACGTGGAGTCCGATCACGAACAACACCGAGGGTAGGAAGGCGAGCACCCCAGGCAGGGGCGGCAGGGCAGCGAACGCGGCCACCCCCAGGAGTCCTGCAGCCATCAGGGCGTATCCCCATCCCAGGATGCGGGCAGTGGACCAGTGGGCGACCAGGCGCGTGACGGGCAGTTGCAGCGCGACGGTGAGCACGGCGGCCATGCCGAACAACCAGGTGATATCAGCCCCCGGGACGCCGATTCGGTCCAGTTCCACGGGGATGGCCAGGTAGAACTGGTTGTAGACGACCAGGCAGGTGCAGTGGATCAGCGCGAACATCAGGAATCTGCGGTTGGTGAGCACATGCCCCACGGACTCCCGCACCGTTGTGGCCTGCCCGATGCAGCTTCTCCGCGGCAACCAGATGACCTGGGCAAACATGATGACCGCAAAGACACCTGCAGCCAGCAGGCAGGTCAACCGGAACGGGATGACCAGGAGAACACCACCCAGGACGGGCCCGATAACAGAGCCCAGCTGGGAAGCCATCATCTCGAGCCCTATGACCTCTTCCCGGGAAACCGTCGCGTCGCCTGCCGCGACATCACCGGCCCAGGCGACGATCGCCGATTCCACCGCGGGCGAGAACAGTGCCGCTGCGAAACCGATCAGGATCACACCCACCATCACCCCGAAGACTTCATCAGCGACGGCAAGGGTCAGGAATCCACAGATACGAATGACGCATCCGACAAGGATGGTGTTTTTTATACCGAAACGGTCGGCGAGCACACCTCCCAGGAAGAACATGCCCTGCTGGGAGAACGTTCTCAGCCCCAACAACAGGCCGATGATCCACTCGGCGAGTAGGAGATCCTTGGCAAGGTGGGCCGCGATGAAGGGAACCACCAGGTAGAAACCGACATTGAAGGCGAACTGGGTGACGATAACCAGCCGCAGTGGCACCGGCAGAACTGCCAGCATCGCCAACGAGCCACGTCGTCTGCCGCCTCGCCCGGAAGATCCGGGCTCCCTCACATCGGTTCTCTCCCCGGTCTCACCAACCATTGATTCCTTGGCGCTGACCTGGCTGTATGGGCGGGTGATGGACGTGGTCACAGGACTCCTGTCGAACCTGGGCGCGAGGCTCTCACGAGGGTTGGCCAGGTGCTCGGACTCGTGGTTCCACCTCATCATGAGATGGCCACCCACCGTTGCGCGTCAGTCCCGGGATTCGACCGGGTTCCCCTGCGCCTTGTTGAAGGCCACCAACCCGGCGGGGCGTGGACCGCACCGCCGAGAAAACATTAAACTCCGCGACACAGGTTTTACAAGTCTGTTCACTACCGCGGCAGGGCGTGTGGAATGCTTGAGCGCATGGGTACGTCGCTGTTTGTCACCATCGCAGTCATGACCGTCATCGTGGCCATCACAGCTGGATTGTTCGCCCGCGGTCGCAGCTCGCGGGCCCTGCTCGCCGGAATCGGTTTCGCACTGCTGCCGCTGGGGCTCTTCCTGACGGGCATGTCGGATCTACTGGTGAGCGGCATCGAGAGCCTGATCGCCTGGGTAGACCGCACCGGGTGGACGAACACGATGAGCTGGGGTGCCGGCATCGGTGGCCTGGGAATCTTGTTGCTCGTCGTGGCTCGATTCCTGCCGGGACCGAAACCACGTGAGGAACGAGGCGACAGCGCTACACGCAAACGTCCCGTCGGTAAGCAGTCCACGACCAAGCCTGCGGTCGAGAAAGGTCCTCAGCACACTGCCCAGTCCTCCCACCCAGGCCCGCAATCCGGAACCGCTCCCCAGAAGGGTGCCGCCGAGGCAGGCGAAGATGATCTCGACGAGATCGAGGCGCTCCTAAAGAAACGAGGGATAGTCTGACCGGCTTTCCCGGCCCGGACCAGGGACCAGTTCAGAGTCTGACCGCACTCAGCTCGGTCAGGATGATGCCTCGTGCCCCGGCCTCGAACAGCCGATCCATCAGCAGGTGCGCTCCGCGCCGCGGTACGAGAACTCTCACTGCCATCCACCCGGGCTCAGCCAATCGGGAAACCGTCGGACCGTTCACTCCGGAGGCCAGAGCTGTCGTGGCCTCAAGATCGGTCTCTGCGACGTTGTAGTCCATCATCAGGTAGTTCTGCGCCACCAGCACTGACTCGAGCCGGGTACGCAACGAGGTAAGTCCTTCCGGTTCAACATCCTCGTCGCGCCGGATGAGGATCGCCGCGGATGTGCAGATGGGTTCCCCGAAGACCTGGAGCCCGGCTCTGCGAAGCGTGGTCCCGGTGTCGACGACATCGGCCACCACGTCGGCCACTCCCAACCTGATGGCAGATTCCACGGCGCCGTCGAGCTTTACGAGGTTGGCCTCGATGCCCTGTTCTTCCAGCCAGAGTCCCAGAAGCCCGGGGTAGGAGGTCGCGATGCGCTTGCCCGCCAGGTCTGCAACGTCATAGGACCGGTCGGATGGCGCCGCGAATCGGAACCGACTGTCACCAAACCCGAGGGGCAGGACCTCCGTGGCGCGGGCCCCCGAGTCGAGGAGCATGTCCCGGCCAGTGATCCCGACATCCAGGTGTCCTTCCCCCACGTACACGGCGATGTCGCGGGGGCGCAGGTAGTAGAACTCGACATCGTGAGCGGAGTCCGCCAGGGTCAGGTCCTTGGGGTCGGTGCGCTGCCGGTATCCGGCGGCCCGGAGCATGGCGGTGGCCCTTTCGGCCAAGGAGCCCTTGTTGGGTACGGCGATCTTCAGCATCTTCACTCCCTCGGCTCACAGGTGCCGGTAAACATCCTCGAGGTCCAGGTCCAGCGCGATCATCATCACCTGGAGGTGGTACAGCAACTGGCTGATCTCCAGTGCGGCGTCGTCGGTTGTCTCGTGTTCAGCGGCCATCCACACCTCGGCCGCCTCCTCCACCACTTTCTTGCCGATGTGGTGCCCCCCTGCGTCCAGGCGAGCCACTGTCGACGATCCCTCAGGTCGGGTCCGGGCGGTTTCTCGGAGCTGTTCGAAGAGCTGTTCAAAGGACTTCACGAACCGACACCCTAGTGGGTCACAACTTCACCCCGAGCAACGCATCCACGGCGGAGGAGATCTTGGTGTACCCATCGGTCTCCTTCCCGCCGGATTCAATGCTCGCCGCCGCCCATTCATCGACGATGTCGAGCGCCAACGGCGCATCCAGGTCGTTGCGCAAGGCTCGCCGCATCTCGGCGATGATCTCTTCCGTGGGCCGGGTGGCCGGGATGTTGCGAAGAGCGCGCCATGCGCTGAGGCGCCTCGTGGCTCGCTCCAGCAGCTGCGAATCCCATTCCCAGTCGCTTCGGTAGTGCTGTCCGAGCAGCGCCAGCCGAATCGCCATGGGATCGGCCCCGCGTTGCCTGAGCCTGCTCACCAGTTCCAGGTTGCCCCTCGACTTGCTCATCTTCTCGCCATCCAGGGCGACCATTCCGGAGTGGACGTAGGCCCCGGCCATCGGCACCCCGGTCACGGCCCGCGCCTCGGCAGCACACATCTCGTGGTGCGGGAAGACCAGATCGGTTCCGCCGCCCTGCACGTCGAAGCAAGGGCCAAGATGATGCAGGGAGATGGCGGTGCATTCGATGTGCCAGCCAGGTCGGCCATCACCCAGCGCCGAGGTCCAGCTCGGCTCACCCGGACGTGCGAAACGCCACAGTAGGCAGTCCAACGGGTGCCGCTTCCCGGGCCTGTCAGGGTCCCCACCGCGTTCGGCGAAGATCTTGAGCATGCGCTCCTCATCGTAGTGGCTGACCTCCCCGAAACCGGGCGCGCTCGCCGTGTTGAAGTACCAGTCGGGGTGCTCGGGATCCTCCACCTGATAGACCAGCCCTGTGGACAACAGCTTCTCGATAAGTTCCACCACGCATGGGATGGATTCAACGGCCCCAACGTAGTGATCGGGCGGGATGATGCGCAGAGCGGTCATGTCGGAGCGGAACAGTTCGGTCTGGTCCTCTGCCAGTTCCTCCCAGTCCTGGCCCGTTGCGGCGGCACGTTCCAACAGCGGATCGTCCACATCCGTGACGTTCTGGACGTAGTTAACTTTCAGGCCGAGGTCCCGCCAGACCCGGTTCACCAGGTCGAAGGTGAGGTAGGTGCTGGCGTGCCCCAGATGCGTGGCGTCATAGGGGGTGATTCCGCACACGTATATCCGGGCCTCGCCCTCCGTGGGATCGACGGGAATGGTCCGAGCTGAGGAGGAATCGTGCAACCTGAGCCGCCTGGGCACGTCCTGTGACGCTGGAATGCTGGGAATCTCGACTGGAGCCCACGAGTACATGCCACAAAGCTACTGCCTTTCGGCGCCCCTCCCGGAATCAACACCGGAAACTACGGAATATCGGGTCAGAACAGTGGCGCACGATACCCGTTGCTGCGGGGGCAAATGTGCCCAGCGGCGTGCACCGGCTGGGCGCAGAACGGGCAGCTGGGATCGGCGGTCGCGACGATGATCCGGGCGCGCGCGGCGAACTGCCTGGCAACAGTGGGATACAGCCACACCTGGATCATGGCCGCCACCTCCTGCACGTCCTGGTCGTCCGGGTAGAACTCGAGCTGGATGGCCCCCCTCTTGGTGTCGAGAGCCCAGCCGATGGCCCCAACGTTGAACAGAACGTCGACGGGGGCGTCCAGCGGTCCGAGTTCTGGCTCGACCTCTGGCGCCTCACCCAACCATCCGAGGGCCGTCGCCTCCTGCAGCAAGGAATCGATGCGCCGCGCGATGGACAGTGCCGCCTCCCGCCGCACATTGACGGCAACCAGGTGCTCCCCTTGGCGGATCTGGATGACGAAGATCCGTTCCCCCACCGGACCGAGGGCACCGACGACCACACGGTCAGGGTGAGGAAATTCGTACATCATTCACCCCACCCTACGGGGACGCACCCCCGTACGCACCAGCGGCTCGGAATGGTCCGGATTTCTTCGGTGTGGGTATCGTCGCGATCGCCGCAGCTCCATCGCTCACCGGCGTGCTTCAAGCAACCCAAGGAAGCCGCGCTTTACACTGCCCGAATGGAATATCGGGCACTCGGCGGATCTGGGCTGCACGTCTCCAGGATCGGGCTGGGAACGATGGCCTGGGGAAGGGATGTCGAGTGGCCGGTCGTCCGGGAACTGGTCCACGACTTCGTTGAGGACGGCGGAAACCTCATCGACACAGCCCCCGCCTACGGCGGCGGGGTGGCCGAGCAGATGATCGGGAAGCTGTTAGCAACGGGCATCCCGCGCGACTCCTTGGTCATCGCAACCAAGGCTGGTTTCATTATCCGGAACGGACGAAGGATCATCGACACCTCCCGTGCGGCACTGCTGAACGACCTCGAGGGATCACTGCGCAGGCTCCGCACCGATCACGTCGACTTGTGGCAGGTGCACGCCTGGGGTGGGGCACCCATCGAGGAAACCCTGTCCGCGCTCGATTCCGCCGTCTCACGCGGCTTGGCCCGTTACGTCGGTGTGAGCAACTTCGTGGGGTGGCAGACCGCAACAGCCGCCACCTGGCAGGAGGCGATGGCGGGACGCACGAAGCTGGCATCGGTTCAGGTGGAGTACTCACTGCTGGCCCGCCGCGCTGAGGTGGAGGTGATCGGCGCCGCGCAATACCACAACCTTGGCCTGTTGGCGTGGTCGGCAATGGGCCGGGGCGCGTTGACGGGCCGATACCGCCGTGGAATTCCGAGGGATTCACGGGCCGCATCCGAACATTTCGGCTGGTTCCTGGAGCCGTACCTCCAACCACGGAGCCGGGCCGTAATTGACGCCGTTGCCAAGGCCGCCGACGGCCTGGTGCTCACCCCCGCGCAGGTGGCGTTGATATGGGTTCGGGACGCTCCCCAGGTGGCGAGCGCCCTGGTCGGCCCCAGGACCCCGGAACACCTGGCAGAGCTCATCGACGCCGAGACCAAACAGCTGGTCCCGCCCATCATCGCGGCCCTCGACGACATCTCCGGCGGCCCGAACCAGTTCCGGACCGCAGGCTGAGCCCAATCATGGTTGCGACTCCCGCCTGCCGACTGCTATCGTTTTTCCCCGCGCCCACTGATGTGGGGGCAGCCCGGGTCCGGGTGGCGGAATAGGTAGACGCGCTAGCTTGAGGTGCTAGTGCCCGTTTTAGGGCGTGGAGGTTCAAGTCCTCTCTCGGACACATTTTCATGAGACCTGTTCGCAGAGTTGAACAGGCTTTTTTTGATTCATCGGTCCCTGCACACCTTGGGCATGGCTCTTGCGTCCCGTACCCCCTCGGACATCTCACCGTCTGCATTGACCGGGGTCCAACGTTCGGCAGGGGTCCACTCAGAACGGCAACCATTGCATCGGAACAACGGCAGCCCATCGTGGAACTCCCTCGCATCACGCCAGTCGCACAAGCCTCGGCAATCGTTGTGAATCAGAGTCATGAGGAGCAGGTTAGTCGCTCAAGGACTCAGTCCTCCTCGTCCTGTCCGGACTTTGCAGCCACCACTTTTCTGAGAGTGAAGGCGATCACCATGACGGCCAGCACCACAATCCCGGCCGCCGTCAGCCCCGCCATCCGGGACGCGTCCCCGAAGGCCGCCAACGCCGCCTCTCGCACCGAGGAATCCGTCCCTGCGTCGGAAAGGGTTGCGGTGAATGAGCCATCAGCCACCCCGGGCATCGAACGACGAAGGGACTCGGCATACTGGCTCGCCAACACGGCCCCCAGCACAGCGATCCCGAGGGCGGTTCCGATCTCCTGGACCGTGTCATTCATAGAGGAGATCAACCCAGACCGACTCGTGGGACCCGACGACATGAGCAGGTCGTTGGACACGACCATCACGCCCCCGTTGCCCATACCGAGCAGGATCAGGACGATCAGGGACGGCAGGTAGCCGCGGATGGGCTGCGCCAGGCCGTACGCGGCGGCGGCCGCACCCATCAGCGCCAGGCCGAGCAGGACGACGGTACGCACCTCAAGACGTTTCACGAGCAGCGGGACCAACAAGGAAGCAATCACGGCGCCACCCGCCATCGGTAGCACCGCAACCCCGGCCAGCAACGCCGCCAAACCATCGACGAGCTGGAGCTGCTGGGTGATCATGAACAGCAGACCAGCCATCGTGAACATGGTGGCCGCCGCAGCGAGGGCCGCCCCCAGAAACGCGGGGTTGCTCGCAACATCGAGATCGAACATGCTCACCTCTCCCCTGCTCGAACGCAACCAGAACAGCACCAGCGCCGCGGCACCGATACCCGCCGCGGCCAGCACCACGGTGTCGGTGACACCGTCGGAGGAGGAGTGAATGACGGCGTAACTGACCCCGAAAAGACCGACACCCGCGAGAAGAGCCCCAGGAATGTCCAGGCGGCGCGGGTGTGGGTCGCGCGACTCCGGCACCAGTGCCGCCGCTCCGGTGAAGGCGATGGTTGCCATCACCGCGTTCAGGATGAAGATTCCGCGCCAGTGCCAGATCTGCAACACGGCCCCGGAGATCAGTGGCCCGATGATCACCCCGAGGGATGTCACGGCGCCCCAGATCCCGATCGCGGTCGGGCGGGTGTCGCGGTCGAAGACGTGGGTGATGATCGAGAGGGTGCCGGGCATGAACATCGCCCCGCCGATTCCCATGACGGCCCGACCAGCAATGACGACGTTCGCATCGGGAGCGAACGCCCCGATCAGGGAACCTACCGCGAGTACCACGATCCCGAGCAGGAACACCTTACGGCGCCCGTAGCGGTCCGAGACCGCCCCCGCGGTGAGCACCACCGAGGCCAGCGCCAGCGAGTAGGCGTCCATTACCCACTGCAGCTGCTGGGTGGTGGCCTCGAGTTCTGCTTGGACATGTGGCAAGGCCAGCGTCATGCCGGACTGGTCGAACTGAATGATGGTCGTCGCCAACGACAGTGCCACCAGGATCCACCATCGCCTAGGTGACGCGACAGCCGCCGCTCCCGGGGCCCCGCTCAGCGGGTTCTGGTTCTGTTCCTCGGTCACCGATCCGCCTCCAAATGTTGTATAACGATGTTATATAACATTGTTATAGCAGATCTATCGTTACGCTTCTTCCATGCCACGACCACGGCCCCACGACGACCATCTGCGCGAGCAGCTGCTCGGCATCGCGACCGAAACGATTGCCCGCACCGGCGTCGAGGGTCTCTCTCTACGTACCCTCGCCACGGACGCCGGCACCTCGACCAGCGCGGTCTATCAGCTCTTCGGCAGCCGGGCGGCGCTGTTGGACGCGGTCTACCTGAAGGTCCTGGAGGAGTTCAATCGCGCCCAGGCCGACGCCCCGATGCACGAGGACTCGACTGAGGACCTCCTGGAACTGGCCCGCGCCTACCGGCGCTGGGCCCTTGAGAACAGAAAACAGTTCCTTGTCCTGGTGGAACGGATCACCCCGAGCCAGGAGGCCGTCGCGGGGGTGGTGGGCCACGCGGTCCCCGTCGAGGACCGCGTCAGAAGGGCACTGGACAAAGGCGCCCTGTCAGGCCCCCTGGAACAGGTCGTGCTGTCGCTGTGGGCTACGGTGCACGGCTACACCGCTCTCGAGGTCGCGGGCGTGATCACAGGATCCGATGACGACTTCGAGGCCATCGCCAGAGCCACCCAACGCGGATGGTCCCCGGATGCGGGGAAACAAACCTAGTCTTGACGCATGTGCAACACGACGACCCCCTACGAGCCCCCCGTCTGAGGCCGCACCTCAGTCGGCCTTCACCTTCTCCTGCGCGATGATCTGCTGGAAGGTCTCCAGGGCTGGGCTCCGGAAACCACCTGGGTGCCCATGAAGAAGAAAGTCGCGACGCGACCATTCACGTTCACCTCGGCCGACGACGACCGGCCCACCAGATCAACACGCCGACGACAGCTGCGACCACAACCATCACCACCAGGTCCGGGACACCCGCCCCCCACACGCGCAGCAGGCCCTCGAGTTCAGACTGTTGCCGGGCATCAAGCAGCCCGCCAATGGCCGACGTGGCGTCGGTGACCAGAAAGAGAACCCCGATCCCGGATATCAACAATCCGCTCAACAGGGCCCACCACGTGGTGCGCAGTGACCCGATCCGGAGTTCGCGCGGCCGCAGCAAGCGCGCGATATCGAACCCTTCCCACAACCAGGCCAACACGAGCAGCGGGACAACCATGCCTGCTGCGAAACAGGCCAGCAGCAGAGCACCATAGAGCGGTGACCCACCAACCGCCGCCATGGTGAGGACGGCACCCAGCAGCGGACCGGTGCAGGCCCCGGCCAAACCGTAGACCGCGCCCATCGCAATGACCGCCAAAAGGCTGGTGCCACCAGAACTGCGCAGCCCGGGCATGGGAATCCGGATGCCGAGAGCAGTCACCAGCCCGAGCAGGATCAACACCACCCCACCTCCAGGGGCCAGGCTCTGACGGTGCGTGATCAACAGCGCCCCCAACGCCCCGGCCCCCAGACCCATGGGCACGAGAGTTAGCAGCATCCCCAGGTAAAAAGCTCCGGTTCGGGCCACGAGCCGGCCCTTCACATCGCCGAAAGCATAGGCGAAGAACGACGGCAACAGCATCGCCGCACACGGGCTCAGCAGAGCTGCGAGCCCCCCGAGAAAGGAACCTGCGAAGCCGATCCCCATCAGCCAATCTTCTCTTTCTCCTGCGCGATGATCTGCTGGAAGATCTCCAAAGGCTGGGCACCGGAGACCGGACGGGTTCCGACGAAGAAGAAAGGCGTCCCGTTGACGCCCATCTGACGTCCCTCGGCGGTTTCGGTCTTAACAGCGGCCCGGGTCTCCTCGGAGCGATAGTCGGCCTCGAAGGCCGCCATGTCCGGCACCCCGATCTGTGTTGCAACCTCCATGACGAGATCGTCTTTGACATCGGGATGTCCCTGGTTGGGAAGCCTCCTGTGGAGGGCATCCTGGAATTCCCAGAACAAGCCCTGTTTCCCTGCCGCTCTGGCCGCCGCCGCGGCAGCGATGGAGTCATCGCCGAAGACTGCGAGATCGCGGAATTCGACCCGCAAGGTTCCGTCATCAATCAACGGTTGCAGCTTCGGGAGCGTGTCCTCAGCAAACACGGCGCAGAACGGGCATCGGTAATCGGCGTACTCGATCATCACCACAGGGGCGTCAACTCGGCCCTTCGCCATCGGGTCGTTTTCCTGACGCCTGGCGAGTTTCGCGATCCCGGCCTCCTGCTCAGCCTTCTGCGACGGGTCCGTCGCCTGCTGGGTGGTGGCTCCTGTCGCCGTTGCAGCGGTCGAAGAAGTCCCGGAGGTGCCGCCCTGTGACGCACCGTTTTGCATGGTCTGGCTCAACATCCCCAAACAGAACACGAGCGCAACAATCAGTGCTCCTGTCGCTATCTTCCACGGACGCGCCGGATCCGGTTTCTCCGATTTCGGCTGCTGTTTGGCACTCATCACCGTCCCCCTCACATTCTCTGCTCTTGCAGATGCAGCATCCTACGGTGCATGGATCAAGGATCCCAAGTGAACGTTTGACGGATCCCTGTCTCCGAACCAAGTAGAGTATGTCTTCTATCCCAGGAGTGAGGATTACTGCCCTTGAGCACTTCCCGAGGCGACCTCCGGCGCGAAATCGCGCTGGAGCAGGAACATGTTGACCGGGTATACGAAAACCTCGCGGCCTCCACGGCCAGCGCCCGGACACTCGCCCGCAGCAGCGCGGAGATCTACACAACGGACAGGGATGACTACCTACGTGAGGAGTCCGGGACCGCCCTGTTCGAACGCGACGCTTTTGCCTACCAGGCGGCAAAACGTCTGGCGATTCTCGATGCGGAACACGAGGGATTGGTTTTCGGTCGGCTCGACCTGAACTTCCCCGAGACCCGTTACATCGGTCGGCTCGGTGTCCGCGACGCCGAATACGAGCCCTTGGTCATCGACTGGCGGGCCCCCGCGGCCGAGCCCTTCTATCGCGCCACCCAGGCGTCTCCTATGAACGTGATCCGGCGTCGCGTGCTGCGTTGCCGTAACGATCACGTCATTGGTTTGGAGGACGACCTGCTGGATACCAGTGCTGACACCGACCTGCCGATCCTCGGGGAGGGAGCGTTGATGGCGGCGCTGACCCGGGCCCGGGGACGTACCATGCGCGACATCGTCGCCACCATCCAGGCGGAACAGGACGAAGCCATCCGCGCCCCCTACCAGGGGGTGACGATCATCGGTGGTGGCCCCGGCACCGGCAAAACCGTGGTGGCCCTGCACCGCGCCGCCTATCTGCTGTATACCAACCGGGCCCGCCTCGAGAAGGGTGGGGTTCTCGTCGTGGGCCCCAGCTCGGTGTTCATGAACTACATCGAGCGGGTGCTGCCGAGCCTCGGCGAGGAATCCGTGACGCTGCGCGCGATCGGAGCCGTGGCCGGCGACACGCTAGGAATGGTCTCGGAGCGGATCGACGTCGCACCAGCAGCCACCCTGAAGGGCTCGCTGCGAATGCTAAAGGTGCTTCGCCGACTGGTTCGCCGCCCCCCGAACTCTGCCGTGGAGGAAGTGCGGATCAGCGTCAAGGGTGAGGTTCTGACACTGGACGCGGTGGAACTGGCCGGGATCCGGGAGTCGACACTGTCCAACTACAAGATGAACCGCGGTCGCGCTGCAGCCACGACGTCAGTGGCTCGGGCGCTCGCCGGGAAACTGACGGTCGACGTGGGACTCAACCCCCAGGAGATCGATGAGCACATCCGCGAGCACCAGCGTTTCAGGGAGTTCATGGAATCCTGGTGGCCGATGCTCGATGCCCCTACCGCGCTTGCTCGCTTGGCAGATCGGGAGCTGCTCGACGAGCTGGCACCACACCTCACGACCGAGGAGCGCGACCACCTGGCGGAGTCCTACCAGTGGCTGCAAACCGATGCCCTCGAGATCACCGGCTGGTCGGTAGCCGACATGACGCTGCTGGACGAGCTGCTGGAGATGCTGGGGCCTGTACCTGTCGAGTCACACGAAGATCCGGTTTTCATCGACTTCGGGAACGTCTCGGAGCTGGTCACCACCTCCGACCTGCTGCGCCGCGAACACTCCGTCGACCCCGACGACGACCCGCAGACCACCTACACCCACATTCTCGTCGACGAGTCCCAGGACATCACCCCCATGCAGTGGCGGATGCTGCGACGCCGGGGACCGCAGGCGTCGTGGACGCTCGTCGGCGACCCTGCGCAGAGCTCCTACCCGGACGCCGCCGAGTTGGAGCGAGCGGTCAACGACCTCGTGGGTCGTGCCCCACTGCGTCGCTTCACCCTGTCCACCAACTACCGTTCCCCCTCCGAGATCTTCGACCTGGCGGCAAAGGTCATCACCCGAGTGTTTCCCGAGGCCAGCCTGCCACGTGCGGTGCGTAACACCGGCCTGGTGCCGAAGCTCGCCGAAACCGATGAAGCCGGCCTGACGGAGGCGATCATCACCTTGTCTCTCGGCCTGGCCGGACACGTCAGCGGAACGTTGGGCATCATTGTTCCGCCCTCACGGCTGGGGGCCACGACCCGCCTGGCGATGTCCGATCCGCGGCTGGCAGCCCTGGAGGAACGCCTCATTGTGGTCACCGCGTTGCAGGCCAAGGGCCTGGAGTACGATGGCGTTCTGGTGGTCTGCCCCGACGAGATCGTCACGGAGGCTCCCGGCGCGGAGCGGGTGCTGTATGTCGCCCTGACCCGCGCCACCCAACGCATGGCTGTCCTTGACGTCGGAACCTCCGTCTGGCGGACCGCCCTCAGCTGACCCGGTCCCCCCAACCGATCGCCTCGAGGACCTCTGAGGTGGCCTTCCAACGGTTCTGAGTGAAGAACTGGAGCCCGGGAGCCCCGGCCGCCAGGAGCTCTCGGCACAGATTGATGGCACGAGACAGTCCGATGCTACGGACCTCGGCGGGATTCCGGGCGGCCCGGAGCGCGGCAACGAAGTCCTCGGGAAGGGGACAATCCGCCAGCGATGCGAACCTTTCGATCTGGGTGATCACTGTCAGCGGAGCAATGCCGGGGATGATGGGGATCTGGCTGCCGCGGTCACGGACCCGGTTCACCAACTCCACGTAGCGGTGCGATTCGAAGAACAGCTGCGTGATGGCGTAGTCCGCACCCGCCGCCGCCTTCTCCACGACGATCCGGGCGTCCAGTTCAGGATCGTTGTCCGGTTGGTGGACGTTCGGGAAGGCAGCCACGCCAACACAGAAATCACCGTGTCCCTTGATGAGCTGCACCAGTTCCGTCGCGTTGCCGAGCCCTTCGGGGTGCTGTTCCCAGGGTTGCTGCGGTCCGCCGGACATGTCCCCGCGGATGGCCAGGATGTCGCGTACCCCGGCCTCGGCGAAGGCATCCAGGGTGCGCAGCAGATCATCAGTGGACTGGGAAACACAGGTCAGGTGACCGACGACGGTGGCGTGCTGGGCAGCCCCCAGAGCGGCGGTCGCGGCCACCGTACGATCACGGGTGGAACCGGAGGCCCCATAGGTGACCGACAGAAAAGCCGGGTGGAACCGGCTCAGTTTCGCGACGGATGTGTCAAAGCGCGGCTGTTCCTCAGGACTGCGGGGAGGAAAGAACTCAAAGCTCAGCGTCGGGGACGTGGTGTCGCGGAGAAGCTCGGCAACGGTCGGGGACATGAGGACAAGGATACGAGAAGTCAGACGACGTGAAACGGACCAACAAGCTGGTTGAGCCGGCATCTGTTGACGAGGCCTCTAAGCTGGATCGCATGCTGATTCCCCCCGCCCACGACCCGACGAACCCAGCTTTCGTCTCGGCGGTGGAGAAGGCACTCATGGATTTTCTCGGTGGATTGAGCGAACGTGCGGACCGCATCGGTGCGCTCCCCCTGCTGGAAGCGGCACAGGCATGCATCGCAGGCGGGAAACGGCTGCGTCCTGCCTTCTGCTACTGGGGGTATGTCGCAGCTGCCGGACGCCCCGCCGACCCGGATCCGCTGCTGCGCGCTGCTGCCTCCCTCGACCTGCTACACGCTTCCCTCCTGGTTCACGACGACCTGTTGGACGGCTCCGACACCCGGCGGGGTGCACCATCGGCTCATCGTCGTTTCGAGGCTCTCCTTCCGGGCCCTCGGGCTACCCGTTTCGGGGAGGCAGCCGCGATCCTGCTGGGCGATGTCCTGTTCTCCTGGAGTGCGGAGATGTTCGAAAGCGCAGGTCTTTCCCCGGAGGCCATTCGCGACGCTGCTCCGGTGCTCGCGACGATGCGAAGCGAGGTGCTGTGTGGTCAGTACCTCGACGTTGCGGCCGCGTTCGGAGCCACCGACCGCTCCACCCCGCGGGCCCAGGCCGACACCGCCGAGAAGGTGCTGGAGTTCAAGTCCGCCCGCTACTCGGTGCGGCGCCCCGCCGAGCTGGGGGCAACACTCGGCGAGGCCCCGCCGAGGCTGCTCGCGACTTTGGGCACCTACGGTTCCCTGGTGGGAAGGGCCTTCCAACTGCGCGACGATCTCCTCGGGGTTTTCGGGGATCCCAGTGTCACGGGAAAACCCGCGGGAGACGACATCCGGGAGGGCAAACGCACGCTGCTGGTACTGACGGCCCTGGAGAACGGCAACACCCACCAGCGCGAGATCTTGACTTCCCTCCTCGGTGCTCCCGGGCTCACCGAAGAGGATCTCACGACCGCCCGGGAGATCATCGAGACCACCGGGGCACGGGACTCGTGCGAGGAACTCATCGCACGTTCCACCAGGGATGCCCTGACCGCTCTGGAAGGAGTCGACATGGACGCAGAGGGGCTCTCGGCCCTCATCGCACTCGCAGGACTGGCCACCGATCGTGATCGGTGAGCTGCAGGGCCTGACCACCGACCAGGTGGCGGAGCGGGTCAGAGAAGGAAAGATCAACACGCTGCCGGAACGCTCGGGGCGCACCACTTGGCAGATCGTCCGCGACAACGTGTTCACCCGCGTGAACGCGATGCTGGCGGTGCTGTTCGTGATCGTCGCCGCAACCATGCAGTTCGCACAGGGGGCGTTCGCGATCCTGATCGTCGCCAACTCGATCATCGGCATGGTGCAGGAGCTGCGTGCCAAACGCACTCTCGACAACCTGGCCGTGATCGGGGAGGCCCATCCCGTCGTGCTGCGCGACGGGCAACGAGTCTCCCTGCCGCGGGACCAGGTGGTGGCCGACGACCTCATCGCGCTGTCCCCTGGCGACCAGGTGGTCGTTGACGGTGATGTGGTGGCTGCCGACTATCTGGAGGTCGACGAGTCGATGCTGACCGGCGAGGCCGATCCGGTGGCCAAATCCGTGAGCGACGAGCTCATGTCGGGCGCCTTCGTCGTCTCCGGTTCTGGTGTCTACCGGGCCACGAAGGTCGGCGCCGAGGCCTATGCGGCGCAGCTGACCGCGCAGGCTGCCAAGTTCACGCTGGTCAACTCCGAGTTGCGGGCGGGCATCGACCGCATCCTGAAGTTCGTGACCTGGTTGCTGATCCCTGCGGGGTTGCTCACCATCTGGGTGCAGTTCCGCCAGCCGGGCACCACCTGGCAGGAATCGGCCCTGCGGATGGTGGGTGCCCTGGTGCCGATGATCCCCGAGGGTCTGGTGCTGCTCACCTCGATGGCTTTCGCGCTGGGTGTGATCCGGCTGGGGCGCCGCAAGTGCCTGGTGCAGGAACTGCCGGCCATCGAGGGCCTGGCCCGGGTGAGCGTGGTGTGCGCGGACAAGACCGGCACCCTGACCCAGAACGCCATGACCCTCGGCGAGGTGATCCCCCTGGAAGGCGATGCGGACGAGGTCACCGAGGTGCTGGCCCAGCTCGTCGCAGCCGACCCGGCGCCCAACGCGTCGATGTCGGCAATCGCCGAGGCCACCCCCGCGGCTTCCTCACCGTGGGAGGTCACCGCCCGGGCACCGTTCACCTCGGCCAAGAAATGGTCGGGGGTTTCCTTCGGAGCACGCGGCGACTGGGTACTGGGCGCGCCCGACGTGCTGGCTCCGGTCGACGTGTCCGCCCGCGCGGAGGAGATCGGCTCCACGGGTCGCCGGGTGCTGCTGCTGGGCCGCGCATCCGAGCCCGTCGACTCCCCCGGCGCGCCGGGGGTGGTCACGCCGGTCGCGTTGCTGGTGCTGGATCAGCTGGTCCGTCCCGACGCCGCCGACACCCTCGCCTATTTCAACGACCAGCACGTGGCCGTGAAGGTGATCTCGGGTGACAACGCGGCCTCCGTGGGTGCCGTCACCCGTTCCCTGGGGGTGTCCGTGGCCGAGGCCGTGGACGCCCGGACCCTGCCCACCGAGGGCGAGGAGTTCACGGAGAGAATCGCCGAAGCCGATGTGTTCGGACGCGTCACCCCGCAACAGAAACGCGCCATGGTCGCGGCCCTGCAGTCCCGGGGCCACACCGTCGCCATGACCGGTGACGGCGTCAACGACGTGCTTGCCCTGAAGGACGCCGACCTGGGGGTCGCGATGGGCTCGGGTTCCCCCGCAACCCGGGCGGTCGCGCAGATCGTGCTGCTCGATGACCGGTTCGCCACTCTCCCGCACGTGGTGGCGGAGGGCCGCCGGGTGATCGGCAACATCGAGCGGGTCGCGAAACTGTTCCTCAGCAAAACGGTCTACGCGGTCTTCCTGGCCCTGGTGATCGGGTTGATGGGCCTGCCCAACCCGTTCATCCCGCTCCAGATGACCGTGGTCGGCTGGTTCACCATCGGCATTCCCGCCTTCCTGCTGTCGCTGCCCCCCAACAAAGAACGCGCCAGGCCGGGTTTCGTGCGCCGCGTATTGTCGCTGGCGGTGCCTTCGGGCGTGATCATCGGAGCGGTTTCCACCATCACCTACGTTGTCACCCGCGGTTTCGGGACGGTCTCGGCCCTCGTGCAGGCGCAGGCCTCGACGGCCACCCTGGCTGCCCTGATCATCACCTCCGTCTGGGTGCTGGCCGTGGTGGCGCGCCCGTGGGTGTGGTGGCGACTTGGCCTGGTGGTCGTCTCCTACGCCTTCTACCTGGCCATGTTCCTGATTCCGTGGGCGTGGCTGCGGGGCCAGCTGCTGCTGGACCTGGACAACCCGTCGACGATCCTGTTCGGGGTCGTGGCCGGGCTGGTCGGGGCAGGACTGGTGGAGGCCGTGTGGTGGTTGACCGCCAAGCACAGGGGTGAGTCGGCACGCATCTGGCGGGGTTCAGACGAGGGCTGACAGGCCCGACAACAGGCCGTGCCGCCACCAGGAAAGGTCGTGGCCGCCACGGAACTCCTCTGTTGACACCAACTGGCCGGTTCTCTCCGCGATCCCGGCCAGTCGCCGGGCGCCGTGGATCAGGCCGCGTTCATCACTTCCGGCCTGCACCACCACCGGCACCCCCAGCGTCCTCGTGCCCGCGGTGAGATCGCGCAGCAGGGTGCCCTCCGTCTCCGGCTCCGGAACGGGATCGCCCGCGAACCACAGCGACGCCGACTGGGCGATCACCGCGGTGACCAGATCCGGCCGGTGGGTCGCGAGTTCCACGCACGCCAGGCCCCCGAACGACTGCCCGGCGGCGATCACCTCGCGACCCGCCCCGGCCAGTTCCCGGGCGCGTTCCACCAGCGGGGCGCAGCCTCGCGCCGTGGTCAGCCACGCGGCCCGCCGTTCCCCCTCCTCGGTATCGACGGCGACGACGGTGTGCCCGAACCCTGCGGCCCGCAACGCGGAGGCCACCCCCGCCAAGCGCCAGCGAAGCCCATCGAACAGCACCAGGGTCCGCTCATCCCCGGGCAGCACCGCAAATCTTCCGCCGTCGTGCAGCCGCCACCGCTGCTCGGCCTCGCCGGCCGGGGCCCACGGGGCGGGATGGAAGTCGGGTCCGCGCCACACCGACTGTTCCCGCAGGTCGAAGGCGGGCAGGGTCTCGGGGTTGAGCGGATCCGGTTCACCCTCCCGGTGCACCCGCAGCCAGCCCTCCCGGGTCGCACCGATGTCGCAGGGTATTTCGTCGCTGCGCCAGTAGCGATAGGAGTAGCAGCCGTCGGCGGGCAGCCACCAGGACAGGGCCTGGAACGCAGTGCCCCCAACCGGGTTCATGACGGCGGGGTCCAGCCGGGTGCGGATCGCATCGGTGAGACTGTTGAGGTGAACCAACACCTCACGCCCCCGGGGTTCGTGGGTGACGAAGGTGACCTCCACCATCTCCACGCCATCGATCACACACCGTTTCCCCATGATCGGGGAGTGGTCCAGCTGGTCCGGCAGCTCCGGATCCGCAGGGTGCGGGGCGCCCGTGGCGGACAGGGGCGTGGGAGGCAGGTGCATGGTCATCGCGGCACCACCATCGGGGTCCCGGTGACTGGATCCGGTACGACGAGCACCGGGAGTCCGAAGACGCTCTCGACCAGTTCCGCAGTCAGCACCTCGGCGGGCGGCCCCGAGGCCACGACCGCCCCGTCCTTCATGACCACCAGGTTGGTGGCGAACCGGGCGGCCTGATTCAGGTCGTGCACCACCACGACGACGGTGCGTCCGGCGTCGCGGAACCCGCGCACCAGTTTCAGGACCTCGTACTGATGGGCGATATCCAGGAAGGTGGTGGGTTCGTCAAGCAGCAGCAGCGGTGTGTCCTGGGCCAGCACCGTCGCCAGCCACACCCGCTGCACCTGCCCGCCGGAGAGTTCGTCGACGTCGGCCCGCTGCAGATCAGTCAGTCCAGTGACCTCGAGCGCCGAGGCCACTGCCTTCTCGTCCTCCTGCGACCACCTGGACCAGAACCTCTGATGGGCGAACCTTCCCCGACTCACCATGTCCAGTACCTTGATGCCCGGCGGCACCGACTGGCGCTGCGGCAGGAACCCGAGCCTGCGGGCGACGGCGGTGGTCCGCAGCCGGTGGATGTCGGTTCCCCCCAGGTACACGTACCCGGCCTTGGGAGCGAGCACCCGGGCCAGGGCCTTCAGCAGCGTCGACTTGCCGCATCCGTTGGGTCCGATGAGCATCGTCAGCTCCCCCTCGGGCACCTCCAGCGTGATGTCCTCGATCACGATCTTCCGGTCGTAGCCGAGCCGCACCGACGAGGCCTTCAGTGGGAATTCCTGGGCGGTTCCGGTCATTTCTTCCTTTCCTGTCCGTTCAGGAGCAGCAGCAGATAGGCGCCGCCCAGTAGACCGGCCGTCACCCCCACCGGAAGCTGCAGACCACCCGGCAGGCTCGCCCCCACCAGGTCCGCCGCCACCAGCAGCGCCGCCCCCGTGCCCGCCGCGACACCCGCAGGGGCGGTTGGTCCTTTCAGGAGCCGGCGGGCCACGTGCGGGCCCGCGAGCGCGATGAACGAGATGGGTCCGGCAACTGCGACCGCGGCCGCGGTCAGCGCGACCCCGACGCCGGTCGCCGTCCACTGCGTGAAGCGGCGGGAGACCCCCAGCCCGGCGGCTAGGTCCTCTCCCGGGGCAGCGGCGTCGAGGTGCCGCGAGATCAGCAGGGCGAACGGCAGGATCACCACGAACAGCACGGTGCCGACCGCGGCGTGACTCCAGTTGCGGGCGTTGAGGGTGCCGGTCAGCCACAGCCGGGCCGAGGTCGCGGAGTCGCTGTCGGCCCGGGTGAGCAGCAGCACCGTCACCGGTTGGATCAGGGACGCAACCCCGAGACCGATGAGGATCAGGCGGTTGCCGCCGCCGAATCCCCTGGGCGAGAGCACCCAGGTGAGCAGGGCGGCCCCCAGGCAACCGATGATTGCCCCGACCGCCGTGCCCCACCCGAAGGACCTGAAAACTATGACGGAGGCCACGGCCCCCAGCGCGGCGCCACCAGTCAGGCCGATGATCTCCGGGGATCCCAGAGCGTTGCGCGACAACGCCTGAAACAGGCAGCCGGCCGTGCCCAGACATGCCCCGACCACTAGGCCGGTGACTGCCCTGGGCATCCGGAACTCCCACAACAGGAGCATGTCGGCGCGTTCCCCCACCCCGGCCAAAGCCGCCCAGAACTGTTCAGGGGTCATGTTCACGGAACCGGAGAACAGCACTGCGATCGCCCCGGTCAGGGCGATGCCCCAGGCCAGGGTCGCGACCAGCCAGGTTCGTGGGCGGGCACGGAAACTGACGGGCCCGAGCCGCACGGACCGCACCTGCAGGCTCACAGCTGCATTCCTCGTCGCGCCCGGGCCAGCCCGATGAACAACGGCGCACCAAGCAGGGCGCACATCAGGGCGGCCTGCACCTCGGCGGGCGGGTTCACCACCCGGCCCAGCACATCGGCGGCCAGCAACGTCGCCCCACCCAGCAGGGCCGAGAACCAGATCAGCGAGCGATGCCTCGGGCCGACGACCAGCCGTGCTGCGAAGGGCGCGATCAACCCGAGGAAGGAGACCGGGCCCACCAGGGCCGTTGCCGCTGCGCAGAGCACCAGGCAGGTGAGGGCCACCAGCATCCGGGCCCGCCCGGCCGCGAGGCCGAGTCCTTTGGCGAATTCCTCCCCCAGGGCCAGGGCGTCCATGGATCTCGCGAGCAGAAGCGCGGCCAGCAGCCCGGCCCCAAGCGTTCCCGCCGCGGCGATCACTAGGTCCAGTGGCCGCGGCATCACGGCCCCTGCATCCCAGAAACGGAACTCTGCGTAGATCCTTGGGTCGCTGAGCAGCATGACCGTGGTGATGGCCGAGACGACCGCACTCCAGGCGGCCCCTACCAGCACGATACGAATCGGGTCGTGACGTCCTCGCCAGGCCCCCGCTGCCCCGGTCACCACCAGTCCGCTGACAAGCGCACCGACCAGGGAGACCAGCATCATTATCGCGATCGGCAGGGACCGGGCGAGACCGAGGCCGATGGCCACGGCGCAGGCGGCACCCGCATTGACCCCCAGCAGGCCCGGCTCCGCCAGCGGGTTGCGGGTCAGCGCCTGCACCAGCACCCCAGCGATCCCGAGAGCGGCGCCGGCGACCAGCGCTATCAGGGTCCGGGAGCCACGCATCCCGAGAACGATGAGGCGCTGCTGCCCGGTACCGCTGCCGGAGAGCACCGCCATCACCTGTTCGGCGGGCACCTCGCCGGACCCGAACAGGAACGATGCCATGGCCAGGCAGGGTAGGAGGATCACCAACCCGAGCAGCACCCAGGCAGGCCTGCTCACCCCGAGTAGGCGGCCGCCAAGGTCTCGGCCATGGCGAGCGCGCTGTAGTAGTCCAGTTTGAAGCTGGAGATCCCCAGCGGCACCAGCTTGCCGTTGCTCACGGTTTGGGTGGTGTTGTAGTTGGAGTCTGCCTTCAGCTGTTCGACGGTTTTGTCGTCTCCAGAGACAAGCAGAAGGGTGTCGGAGGTCAGGGCCTGCACGCTCTGCTCCACCGTCGCGAACACGAAGTCCTTGCGGTTGGCTCCCTCTTCACCGCTGCTGGCGGGCGCCTCGGCGAGCTTGAAACCGAGAGCCGAGAAGATCTCGTCGTGGGGGCCGCCCGGTTTCGCGAAGGACAGGCCGTTGGACGGGGTGTAGACGATGGCCTGCACCGGGTTGGTGGGGATCCCGCTCATTCCGGCCTTGAGTTCCGTGACCCTCGAATTGAAGGTATTGGTGAGTTCCTCGGCCTTGGCCTGCGTGCCGGTGGCCTCGGCCACCTTCCGGGTGACGGTTTGCCAGCTCTCGGAGTTGTAGTTGATGGCGACGGTCGGGGCGATCCTGGACAGCGAGTCGTAGTCGTCCTTGGTGCTGTCCCCTCCGGTGGATGCAATGATGATCAGGTCCGGTTTTTCTGCGGTCACGGCCTCAATGTCGAGTTTGCTGTTTGCGTACAGGGCTTTTACACCGCGTTCCTTGGCGGTGGCCGACCAGTGAGAGAAGAAACCGATGTCGTCGAATCCTTCGGCGCCCGGCTTCGATGCCCCGGAACCGACCACGGGCGCATCCAGGGCCAGGAGGGTTCCGGTCAACACCACCGATGTGGACACGATCCGTTTCGGGGTGCCGTTGATGACGGTCTCGCCGAGGTCGTGCGTGACGGTGCGGGCGCTTGCGGGAGACGAGGCGTCCCCTCCCCCGGAGGTTCCCCCGGATCCGCAGCCGGTGAGCCCCAGCGTCAACAGGACCGGGACCAAACCGGAGAATGTGCGCCTGGATATCGGGTTGAGAAGTGGATTTGTCATGTGATGAAACCTCTTTACCTGTAAGGATAGGCAGGCCTCACAGTACCAATTCGCAGCTGATCGACCCGAGGGGTTTCACTCCTGGACAGCGAAACCCAGGTAGTCCTCATAGTCCGGGTCTTCACGCCATGCCCGCCGCAGGATCTCACCGATCCGTTCTAGTTCCTCCATGGTCCCATTCCCGGTGAGCCAGACGCGCCGAACCCCCGAGTTCACCAGGACCTGAACCGCTCCAGCGTCGAGTCCGGCCGTAGCGAACCAAGGAACCGAATCTTGCCGCAACGGAGGGTGGTTCGCCATCGCTGCCCGCAGCAGCGGCGAGCCGGGAGGTGTTCCGGGAACCGTCAAGAACTGGAAGGCCCCGTCCGGTGTGATGATCTGCCCCTGGTCCTGGACCACCTGTCCGAGGAGCGCCCACTGATGCGGACGCGATCGGTCCCGCTCACCCGGGAAAAGGACCCGAACGTCCGCATCGATCTCCGGGGTATCGATCGCCAGCAGCACCCGCCGACCGAAATGACGTTCAAGATCACGCAGGATCTCTGGACCTGCTGCACGCTCCGCCGATCCCCTCGTGGTGAGCACTGCCATGTCGATCCCCCGCGTGGCTAACCCTGGCAATCGGTCCCCGGCCTCAGTGAGAGGAAGCTGCACCGCCACGCGTGCTAGTAGTATCCGAGAACGTAGACTGCGCAATACCGTCATACGAGAAGCCTATGCGGCGCGCCCGGAACTCTCCCGTTCCGGGATCGGCCTACACTCGATACCGGCAGAGCTCATCGCCCAGCCCAGATCCCCTATCTTCCCCAGGAGACCGCGGTGAACAAAAGCAGTACCTACGACCCCATGGTCGGAAGCGTGCTGGATGGTCGCTACGAAATTCTTGCGAAGATCGCACGGGGCGGAATGGCGACGGTCTACCGGGCCCGTGATGCTCGTCTCCAGCGGACCGTCGCAGTCAAGATCATGCGAACCGACCTGGCCGAGGACGACGAATTCGCGGCAAAGTTTGACCGAGAGGCCCGCTCCGCTGCCCTGATCAATCATCCAGCGGTGGTCAGCATATTTGACCAGGGCACGTCCCAGGGACAGCCGTACATCGTCATGGAGTTCATCGATGGCGAAACCCTGCGCAGACTCATCGCCCGTGACGCCCCACTCGAACCAGTGCTAGCACTGGATTACCTGGAACCCATCGCCTCAGCTCTGGCTGCCGCCCACGATGCGGGAATCGTCCACCGCGACATCAAACCCGAGAACGTCATGATCTCGACCCGTGGCCATGTCAAGGTCGCGGACTTCGGCCTGGCTCGCCAGACCGAATCCCCGCAGATGACCGCGACCGGGGTCCTGGTCGGTACTGCCTCATATCTTCCCCCCGAGCTGGTAACCCATGCCCGCCCGGATTCACGCAGCGACATCTACTCGACAGGCATCGTCTTATTCGAGCTACTCACCGGCAAAAAACCACACGTCGGCGAGAACAACTACCAGATCGCCTACGCGCACGTGAACGTCGATGTCCCCGCTCCTTCCACGAAACTACATGAACTCGGGCTCCCAGGTTTCATCCCGGACTACCTCGATGCTCTGGTGGCGGCCTGCACCGCACGCGCCCCAGAGGCCCGCATCGCCGATGGTCGCGAACTCATGGATGCGCTGCGCCGGGTCCGCTCCGAGCTGCTGAGTTCCCCGGGCCAGCACAATCCCACACTCGCCGCTCAGCTGCGGCCCCTGCCCGGCGACGGCAATGCCGTCACCCAGCAGATATCCCCACGCCCCGAGCCGCGACCACGCCCGCTGAAGGAACTTCCTCCCGCTCCCGCTCGCCCTCGGTCCGCCAGGACCCCTGCTCCCCCGACCGAGGCCGTCTCCCCTGACGCGGTGACCGCCATCGTCGAGCCTCAGTCCCTCAAGTCTCCGAACTCAACGCCCTCACCGCACCCGGTTTCCTCAGTCAGGTCCGCTTCTTCGACGGGAGAACCTCCCCGGGCCACGCTTCCCGGCTCCAGCAGAGGAGGACCCCCGAGTTCACACCGCACGCCACTGTTCCCACAGTTCTCCCAGGAACCGGTATACCGACGCCGCCGGGGCATTATGCTGATCGTGCTGGTGCTGCTCGTCACGGCAATAATTGTCTCCGTCTCGTGGTGGTGGGCCGAGGGGCGGTTCACCACCACCCCCGAGGTGACCAACATTCCCCAGGAACAGGCGCTCCAGAGCCTCAAAGCCAGCGATCTCGAGTACACCACCCAGGAGGCGTTCTCCGAGGATGTCGCGGTCGGATCGGTCATCAGCACCGATCCCGCGGGAAACGCCCGGACCCTTCGAGGAACCAGAGTCACTGTCGTCATCTCCAAGGGACCCGAGCGTTACATGATGCCCGACGTGGTGGGGCAGAAACTCTCGCAGGCCCGTTCCGCCATCGAATCGGCACACCTGACAGTCGATCAGGTCAAGGAGGACTGGTCAGAGTCCGTCGAAACCGACACGATCATCTCGGCCAGCGAATCAGCCGGCGCCCTCCTGCCACCCGGAAGCAGCATCGATCTGGTGGTGAGCAAGGGCCGTCAGCCCCTCACCATCAAGAACTACGTGGGAACCGACGCCGACCAGGCCAGCAAGGAACTCAAGAAACAGGGCTTCACGGTCGACATCTCTGAGGCGCACTCGGACAGCATTCCCGCAGGGCAGGTGATCTCCCAGGACCCCGCCGATGGCACCGGACATCGCGGTGACACCGTGAAGCTGGTCAAGTCACTTGGTCCGGAAATGGTGACCGTTCCGGACGTCAGGAGCAAACGCACCGATGATGCCCAAAGAGATCTGGAGGCTGCTGGGTTCAAGGTGGAGGTTCAGAACAAGTCCTTCTTCCCCGCACCATTAGGGTTCGCCTCAGAAACCAACCCCGCAGCTGGTTCAGCGGCTCCCAAAGGAAGCACCGTCATCCTCTACGTGACATGATTGCCGGAGGCCTCACGTCCCCATAGGCTGTTCGCGTGACTTCGAGTCGTCAGTTTCTGCCCTCCGTCGCCCTGCTGGTGGCGGCAGCTGCCTGGGGGTCAACGGTTGTGGTCGCCAAGGGCGCCTACGAATCCTCCATGACACCCGCCCACCTTCTGATCTCTCGGCTCACCCTGACCGCCCTGTGCCTGCTGCCCGCTTTCCTGCCCCATCTCAGGATGAAACGCGAAACCTGTGTGCAGGGCATCATTTTGGGTCTGATCTTCAACACAGGTCTGGTGCTCCAGATGGTGGGACTGGAATATACCCCGCCTTCACTCTCAGGCTTCATCACGGCGAGCTACGTGGTCTTCACTGCGATCCTCACCCCCTTGATCATGAAACAACCCACCTCGGGGCGCACCTGGATCGCGGTGGCCCTGACGCTGGTGGGAATCGGCATCCTGGCCCTCGGGAATGGCGGAGGAGATGTCGGTTTCGGATTCGGCGCCGCTATCACACTGCTGGGAGCTGTGCTCTTCGCCCTCCACATCATTTTCCTGGGACGCTGGGTAAAACCCGAGACGGTGCAGTCACTCACCCTGATGCAGGCCCTGACCGGAGCAGTAGGGATGCTGTGCTTCCTCCCCTTCGCGGACTATCAACTGCCCTCCGGCTGGGACCTGTGGTGGCCGGTGCTCTACCTCGGTATCTTCTGCGGTGCCGTCACGCTGTTCCTCCAGAGCTGGGCGCAGAGCTACGTGCCCGCCACCGCCTCGGCGGTGATCATGTGCTCGGAACCGATGTGGGCCGCCGTATTCGCGATCTGGGCCGGCATGGAGGAGCTGACCTGGCAGGTGCTCACGGGCGGCGGCCTCGTGGTGGTGGCGCTCCTTCTGACAGCGTGGCCCGGGCGTAAAGCCACATTTGTGGATGCACTCGTCGAAGAACTACGCTCACGACGCGCCCGTCGTGGAAGCTGAACCGCTTCTACTGCAAGACTTTCCCTATGGAATTGCAGATCCTGTTCCTGGTGCTGGTCGTCGTGGGCGTCCTGGGTTTCGTCGTGACACTTCGGATTCTTCGTCATCTCACCTTGAAACGCCTCGACTGGAAATGGGTGAAGCATCCTGATCTCCGGATCACGATCGGCCTGAACCATCCGCCTTTTGGCCTCGGACTAGACAGGTGTGTCAAGGACCAGCTGGTGGGCAAGTCACACGAAGGAACACCTTTTCAGACTTTTCGTTACAGCAGCGAATCCTGGAGCGACCGCCGGCGCATCGTGTGCATGTCTCTTCCCCACCCGATGCCGTCCTTCTACCTGTTCCCCACGCAATCTCCCATACCTGCGATCAGTGGCCTGTCCCTGTCCACCGACACGCACACGATGATCTTCCCGGAGGAGAACTATGGCCGGGCGGTGTCAGCTGCCCTCGCTCCCCTCTTATCAGAACTCGGCCCCCGTCAACTCACCATTGACCATGATCAGCTGGTGATGTTCAACGTCAAGAAGGACCTAAAATCCCTGGAAGCCACGGTGGAACTTCTGGCCCGGATACGCAAGGCGATCATCGCATCCCCTGCGATGGAACACATGGGAGAAAGTTCGCCCCTGCACGTCTCCTTCACCAATCATCCCGATTGGGAGTACGTGGACCGTGACAACTCGTTACTGAGCCGTCTACCTCTCGAGCCGAGCGGCTACGATCACGAGGTGGTCAATGTCGTACAGTCCACCGGGAACAACATCTCCTTCATCCGCGTCACCCACAAGTGGAAGACCCGGAACGCGAAGAACGAGTGGAGCAGCGTCAAGGAACACACCGAACATTTCTGCAGCTTCGGGATCAATTTCAAGTTCGTCCCCATATCCGTGAACATGGGGCGCGGAAAGCCCCAAAAATTTGAATCCATCGAGTTCAACAAACGTTTCAAGGTACGCTGCCCGAACCCACGGTTTGCCTCCGACGTGTTCCACCAGCGCCAACTCGAACACCTGTTGAGCGCCTCTCCTGAAGGTTTCGCGATCACTCAGGGAGGCACCATTCAAGTCGCGGAGAGCGAATGGCTGCCAGCGCAGATCGAAGTGATGCTCGGTTTCTTCCAGGAGTTCTTCGGCCAGGTCCCGGATTTCGTATGGAAGGAACTAGGGGTCTGGCCTCGGCCGATCCCGAAACAAGAAGACTGAAGAACCCCGCGCTGGGACCGGGCCTCCCGGGGATGGTATAGAACGACGTTTTCCGGCGGTCGGCGGGGACGATTTCACCGGGCGATTAACACCACTTCCTGCCACACTGGAGGGGTGGCGTTGTTCCTTTTCTGTTGTCTGCTCATCGGCGCCGCCATCGCAGGCCTCATCCTGGTTCCCCGGCACCTTCGTCACAGCGCCCTTCACCGACTCGGCTGGTTCTGGAACGACAAGCCTGACCTGAGCATCACGGCCGGGCTGAACCTACCCCCCGTTCGGCATCGGGATGAACCGGAATGTGAAGCAGCAGGTGATGGGAAGATCCCGGTCCGGGCTCCCCTTCCAGGCCTCCGGTACAGCAGCGATTTCTAGGACGGAGAGCAACAGGTCGTCTGCATGCCGCTGCCGCACTCGATGCCGCCCTTCCACCTCTTCCACGAATCAGTCCCGATTCCCGGGGTTCAGGGCCTGATCATGGATGTCTGGGGACCCATAAAGGCGGTTTTCCACGATGAAACCTACGGGCGCGCCATGATCGGTGCCCTCGCCCCACTACTGCCCTCCCTCGGATACAACCGCCTGACCATCGACCACAACCAGTTCGCGCTCCTGGACGTCACCCAGGAGATAAAGACGCTCCAGCTGGCCGCGGCTCACGCGGCCATCACCAGTTCACCCGCCGTCAATCACGAATGGGAACCGCCGCTGCCGTACGTCTCCTTCGCGAATCATCCCGACTGGGAGTTCGTGGGACGCGACGACTCGCTGGCCCAGCATCTCCGGGCGGCCAGGTGTTCACCATAGTGCGTTGCCTCAGGGGCCCCATTTCCTTCATCCGGGTCACCCACCAGTGGCAGACCGCGGTTTACATCGGGCAAACCGCCACCGTTGAGAACCGCATCGAGAATTTCTGCGGTTTCTGGGTCAATTTCAACTTCATCCCCATATCGGTGAACATGGCAGGCAGCGGTGACGTTCAGAGCTTCGAGTCCATCGATTTCAACGAACGCTTCACGGTGCGCTGCCGGAGCCCCCGGTTCGCCTCCGACGTGTTCAACCCGAGGCAGCTCGAGTTCTTCCTGCGTTTCCCGGCGCTGTCCTTCGGCATCGATCAGAACGGGGTGATCACCGCCCGCGACCCCGAGTGGCCGCTGGAGATGATGCTGTTCCTCCTCCGCGCTTTCTTCGACCGGATACCGGACTTCGTCTGGCGCGAGCTCGGCATCTGGCCTAGGCCGGTTCCGGAGATCAACGCCCTGCTGCCGGGGCGCTGATGAATGCACTGGGGAGTCGTCACAGCTCCTTGGCCCGGAAATCCAGCACCGGATTGTCCCGGTTCCGGCGTCCCTTGCGGAGCCTGGTGGCGACGGTGAAGGCCAGCTCCAGGCTCTGGTTGCGGTTCAGCCTGGGATCACACACCGTCTCGTAGCGGTCAGCCAGGTCGGTTTCCTCAAGTTTCAGGGCGCCACCGACGCACTCGGTGACGTCGTCGCCGGTCAGCTCGACGTGAAGTCCTCCCGGCCAGGTGCCGAGGGAATCGTGGACATCAAAGAAACCACGAACCTCTTCCACCACGTCGTTGAAGGAACGAGTTTTGTAGCCGTTGGCGGCCTCAAAGGTGTTGCCGTGCATCGGGTCGCACACCCACGCGACCTTGCGCCCGGTCTCCTCCACCCCTTCGATCACCCGTGGAAGCACTTCGCGCACCCGGTTGGCGCCCATCCGGGTGATGAAGGTGATTCGGCCCGGTTCCCGGTCGGGGTCGAGGCGATCGGCCAGTTCGATGGCCTGCCGGGGTGTTGTGGTGGGACCCAGTTTGACCCCCAGCGGGTTGCGGACTCGCCGCAGCAACTCCACATGAGCGCCGTCGAGCTGGCGAGTGCGTTCCCCGATCCACAGCATGTGCCCTGAGCAGCCGTAGACCTGCTGCGAACGGGAGTCGACTCGGGTCATGGCCCGCTCATACTCCAGCAGCAGCGCTTCGTGCGAGGCGTAGAAATCGATGACCGACAGCGCCCGGTCGTCCACCCCGCAGGCAACCATGAACGTCAGCGCCCGGTCGATTTCCGCGGCCAATTCCTCATATGCCGCCTCCACCTCAGGGTTGCCGACGAAATCACGGTTCCAGGTGTGCACCCCGCGCAGATCCGCGAAACCACCCGTCACGAATGCACGCACCAGATTGAGGGTGGCCGCGGAGGCGTTGTAGAGACGAACCAGGCGTTCCGGGTCGTGGACCCTGGATTGTTCGGTGAACTCGAAGCCGTTGATGGCATCACCCCGATAGCTGGGCAGGGTGGTTTCTCCCCGGGTCTCGGTCGGTTTGCTACGAGGTTTGGCGTACTGCCCGGCGATCCGCCCAACCTTCACCACCGGGACCTGGGCGGCGTAGGTCATCACGACGGCCATCGACAGCTGCACCAGCAGCTTGTCCTTGATGTGCTGCGCCGTGACCGCGTCAAAGGACTCGGCGCAATCCCCGCCCTGAAGCAGAAAGGCCCGGCCCTCTGCGACCTCCGCGAGTTTGGTGCGAAGATCATCACACTCCCCCGCAAACACCAACGGTGGCAGCTTCTCCACGACGTCAATGACACGGTCCAGCGCGGCCTCATCCGGATAGCTGGGCTGTTGAAGCATCGGCAGGGATCTCAGCTCAGCCCGGGACATGATCGACATGGCGGGAAGATTACTCCACTTGCCCACATCACTCGTTCGGATCATGCAATCCCTGGTCGATGGCATAGAGGGTCAGCTCCACACGATTGTGAAGTTGAAGCTTGCGCAACACGTTCTGCACATGGTTTTGAACCGTGCGATGGGAAACGAACAATGCCTCCGCGATCTCCCGGTAGGCCAGCCCTTTCGCCACCTGACGCAGCACCTCCACCTCACGAGTGGTCAACACCGGGCCGTCATCGTCGTGGCTGTGAGCGACATTGACCATGCGCCGGAACTCTCCCAGCACCAATCCGGCCAGGCCGGGAGTGAACACCGCGTCCCCCGCCGCAGTGCGACGCACGCCCTCGAGCAACTCGGCCTTCGAAGCCGATTTCACCAAGTACCCTCGAGCACCGGACTTCATGGCCCGCAACACATCCTCGCGTTCACCGCTGGCCGACATCACCAGCACCTGGATGTCCGGAAATTCCTGCACCAACAATTCGGTGCAGGTCGCCCCGTCCGGGGCGGGAATCTGCAGGTCCATCACCACCACGTCGGGACGGGTGGCGCGCGCCCGCTGCAGGCACTCCGTCCCGTTCTTGGCGACCGCAACTATCTCGAAACCCTCCTCCGAGAGGTCCTCACTCAAGGCTTCGATCCACATGGGGTGGTCATCCACCAACATCACACGGTTTCGACTGATGTCATTCACGCCTCTCCCACCTTCACCGGGAAACGCAGTTCCCATTCGGTGCCTTCTCCCAGAGTGGACTTGACCACGGCAGTTCCTCCAAGAGCCGCCATCCTGCCCACGATCGAATCCCTGATACCGAGCCGCCCCCGTTCACCGGCGGACGCCGCCTCGGAAAGATCCATCCCGACCCCATTGTCTCGCACCCACAGGATTACTTCGGAATCGTCCTCCTGATCCAACAGTACCCAGGCCTTCGCACTCGGCCCCGCATGTTTGTCGACGTTCTTCAGCGCCTCAACGAGCGCAGCCTCCACCTCCTCCGCGATGAGCCTGGGAACAAGTACTTGACCGGCCATGGTGGATACAACCACTTTGGTGCTCTGGAATCGGTCGAGGGCAGCAGCCAGATCCACCTGCCTGGTGGCGTTCTCGTTGAGGATCTCCTTGTCACGGATGAGGTTGCGCAGCTGGGTCTCGGATTCATGGGCCAGTTCTGCCAGGCGCAGCCCGCGTGGTCCGAGCTCAGGTCCCTCCCGCTCGACGAGGGCCAACACCTGCAGGGCCCCATCGTGCACGATCCGCGCCAGACGTTCCCGCTCTCCCAGCGCAACGGAACGAATCCGAGCCCGTTCCTGCTCCGTGATGGTGTGCTTGAACTGAGTGATGAGCACCCCGACGCAGATACTCATGAGCAAGATGGCAAGCACGACGTCTATCCGAGAGATCGTGAGCCGCGGTGGAATCATCAGCAAGGCCATCGCTGTGGCCAGAGTGGCTGTGATCCCGGCTGCTGTTCCCCGAAGCACCGCCGCGTACAAGCAGCACCCCGCCATCCAATACCCGGCCAGGGAGGTCTGCCCATACGGCTGATTCGTCACCAGCGGGGTGGCGAAGATCAGGGAACACGTCACGGCCCCGTCGGCCATATGCACCCACAGGTTCCGGTCGCTGGGGCGACGCAGCAGGAAAGTCACAAAGAACGTCCACAACAGGACCGCGGCCATGGATATCAGCAGACCGATCCGGTTCCTCGCAGTCGGGTACACGAACCAGAAGGAGACGACCACCGTGTGGATCGCCAGCACCACACGCACCGTGGCGGTAACGACGAAGACCCGCCCCAGAACGTCATAGTCCTTGCGGAACCAAGAGGAAGCGGCCTGAACCCACCCCAGGCGCGCCGATGTCGGGGGTGTCCCGGGAATCACCCTTCGCTCGCCACCGGTTTGGGGCCACCGCCGGGACGGGGACGCAGGAACTCATCAGAACCCTTATCCTTGAGATCGCCGTACTTGACCCGCGTAGCGTAGACATCGGCGTATTCCTGCCCGGTGAGGCGCTGGATGGCGGCCAGCACCTCTTCGGTGACCCAGCGCAGGGTACGGGTCTCGGATTCGCGCCCCTTCAGATCTGAGAAGTCAAGCGGTTCACCGACAACGACGACGGGGCGTCGCACCCAGGGAATGCCGAGGAAACCCCGGACGGTCTGGGTACCGATCAGCCCCACGGGCAATACCGGAGCCCCGGATGCGAGCACCATGCGCGCCATCCCGGTCTTGCCCTTGTAGAGCCTGCCGTCCGGTGAGCGGGTTCCCTCGGGGAAGATTCCGATCACCTTGCCTGCGTCGAGCACGTCGGAGATGGCACGCAGTGAGGCGGCCGAGGCCCGACCACCGCCGCGGTCCATGGGAACCATTCCGATGGCCTTCAGGAACCAGGCCACGATGGCGCGACCGAGGTTCTTGCTCCCGTCGAACAGCTCCGCCTTCGCGGGGAAGGTGACTTTCCGAGGCAGCATCGCGGGGATGATCACGGGATCCATCGTCGCGATGTGATTGCTCACCAGTATCGCCCCACCATGCGTGGGGACGTTCTCGGCACCGTGGATACGGGCGCGGAAACCGAACCTGACCAGCGGACGAAAGATGAAAATTTTGAAGAATCTGTACCACATGAGGCGGTCTCAGGCCACGCGCCGCGCTCCTGCGAAGGGCATGGAATTCACCGAAGCGGTCACCACGCCGCTGCGCGGATTGGCAGCGTGCACGATCTGGCCATTGCCGATGTACATGCCGACATGCGTGATGCCGCTGTAGTAGAAGACCAGGTCTCCGGGTTGCAGATCCCCCTTGGAAACGGAGGTGCCCGCCGAGATCTGGGTCTGGGATGTGCGTGGCAGGGAGATGCCGACCTGCTTGTAGGCGGCGTACATCAGCCCGGAGCAGTCGAAGGTCGATGGTCCGGCAGTGCCCATGACGTAGCCCTTGCCGACTTGAGCGAGGGCGTAGCTGATGGCCTGCTGGGCACGTCCAGAACCGCCGCCCGAGGAGGTGGCGGGAGGATCGGACTTGTCGCCCGCTCCGGTGGACGGAGCGGGGTTGGGGCTGGCGCTCTCGCGGGCTGCCTGCTCCCGTGCGGCCTCCTCCTGCTGGCGCTGTTCCTCCAGCTTCTTGAGACGCTCCTGCTCCTCCGCGCTCAGGCGGTCGTACACCTGCTGGGCCTCCGCCTCCTTGGCCTCGTACTCCTTGGAGAGCTTCTCCTTGGCTGCTCGGTCCGCCTTGAGCGACGCGTCGATGGTTTCCTGCTCACCGCGGAGCGTATCCAACCGAGCCTGCTCCACCTGCAGGGTCTGCAGATCGGCCACGCTCCGGTCGGTCTCATTCTGGATGGTGCTCAGCCCGGACAGGAAGGTGGTGTCATCGGTGCTTCCGAGCAGCTGACCGGTGATGTCCACGCCACCACCGAGACCGCCGCCGTTGAGCTGCATCATCGCCAGGTCGCCGAGGTTGGTTCCCAGCTGGGAAACCCTCACCTCCTGGGCGGACAGATCCTGTTTGAGGACCTCGAGCTTGCTCTCCGACTCCTCGGCACGGGTGATCGCCTCAATGAGCTGAGCATCCAGCTGTGCGGCTTCCTCGTGAATGCGGTCCAACTTGTCCTTCGCGGCTGCGACGGCATCGGGGTCGGCGGATGCCGTGGGCACGAAAACGACACTGGCTGCGACGAGAAGGCCAACCAAACCTGTGCGGAACAACTTCACTCGAAACTCCAGACGCTCGGGGACGAGGCTGAGAGAATCCTAAACGACCTTCAGGCCTTTCCCAAAGTTCACCCATCATGCAGGACGTGCACCCCGCTTCGGCCATGGTCATTTTGTCGCCGCCGTCGAGTAACGTCCCCGACATGACCTCCCCCCACGCTCCAGAGTCGCTCCAGCCCAGCTTCGAGGATCTGGGACGCCACCTGCGCGCAACCACCTTCTGCGTCGTGGACCTGGAGACCACGGGCGCTGGCCCCGAGTCGGAGATCACCGAGATCGGAGCGGTCAAGGTGTGCGGCGGCGAACCGCTCGGCGAGTTCCAGACCCTGGTGCGCCCCTCGGGCCCCATTCCGGCAATGATCCAGGTACTCACAGGGATCACGGACGCCATGGTGGCCGCGGCCCCCTCCCCCACGGACGTGGTCCCGGAGTTCATGCGGTTCGCCGACGGATGCGTGTTGGTTGCCCACAACGCCCCGTTCGACGTCGGTTTCCTCAAACGTATCTGCAGGCACCTCGGCATCCGGTGGCCCAATCCCGTCGTGGTGGACACAGTGGCCCTGGCCCGGCGGGTGCTGCCCAAAGGGGAGGTGCGCAACTGCAAGCTGGGAACCCTCGCCGCCCATTTCCACGCCACCACCCGACCCGACCATCGTGCCCTGAGTGATGCGCACGCCACCGTCGACGTGCTGCACGCCCTTCTGGAGCGAACCGGGCGACTCGGCATCGACACCGTCGAAGACCTGCGAGCGCTGCTCTCCCCTGTCTCCTCGGAGCGCCGCGCCAAGAGGGTCTGGGCCAAGCAGCTACCGGAGGCCCCGGGAATCTACTGGTTCGAGCACGAAAGCCGGGACTCAAGCGGGACTCCGCACACGGAGGTGCTCTACGTCGGCACGTCACGTAACCTGCGCAAAAGGGTCGCCTCCTACTTCTCCGCCTCGGAACAGCGCGCTCGGATCCACGAGATGGTGCAGGTGGCCACCGGAGTCAGGGGAATCGAGTGCGCCACGGACTTGGAGGCACAGGTGCGGGAGCTGCGGATGATCGCCGCCCGCTCCCCACGGTACAACCGGCGTTCCAAAAACCAGCACCGCCTGTGGTGGCTGAAACTCACCGGCGGTTCCCTTCCCCGGCTGGTCGCCACGAGAACCCCGTCCCCGGATGATCTGTTCTGGGGGCCTTTCCCAGGCCTGACCGCTGCCCGGGAATCGTCACGTGTGTTCCGTGACACCTTCGGAATGTTGGAACGCAGACACCACCGCTCAGTGCGCGAATCGTGGGCTGTTCCGGCGCCGGAGGGATACGAAACGTCGGTGGAGCGCCTGCGCAACACCTGGCTCGGTGATGTCAGGGACTTGCTGGCCTCGGCCTCCCCCCGATTGGCAGAGCTGGTGGCGCAGGAACGTTTCGAGGAGGCCGGGGAGCTCACTGATCGCCTTCTCGCCGCCCACCAGACCTCCAGACGTTTCCACCGGGTGCGGTCCCTGGCCGGTTGCCCCGAATTGGTGGCGGCCGCCCCGGAGCACGACGAGTGGGCCGTTCACGTGATCCGCTTCGGGAAACTCGCCGGGGCAGCCCGGGCCTGCACCGCACAGGTCCCGGAGATCGCCGAGACCACCCGCGACCTGTCCGAGACGATACAAGAAGCTCCCGGCGGGCTTCCCGCCGGGAGCTTCGAGGAGGCTGAACGCATCGCGGACTGGCTGGAGTCGCCCGGGGTCAGGTTCTTGGACACCGTCGGCGACTGGGCCTGGCCCGCGCACTGTGCGCTAGATCAGGAAAGGGTCACCGAGTTGATCACCACAGGGACGGTGGGACGGTCCCGGTGATCGGTTTCCGTGGTGGCGATGGCATCCACGACGGCCTGGCTGGCAGGGTCCTTGACCTCGCCGAAGATGGTGTGGCGGCGGTTGAGGTGAGGGGTGGGAGCCACCGTGATGAAAAACTGCGAACCGTTGGTGCCGGGCCCGGCGTTGGCCATGGCCAGCAGGTAAGGGCGGTTGAAGGAAAGTTCTGGGTGGAATTCGTCGGCGAAACGGTACCCGGGCCCGCCAGTTCCGGTGCCCAGCGGACAACCGCCCTGGATCATGAACCCGTTGATGACGCGATGGAAGCCGAGACCGTCATAGAACTTTCCAGTCTTGCTCTCGCCCGTGGTGGGGTCGCGGTATTCCTTGGTCCCACCCGCGAGTCCAACGAAGTTCGCCACCGTGGTGGGGGCCGCGTCATCGAAGAGCTCAATGACGATGTCGCCCTTGGTGGTGTGGAGAGTAGCAGTGCTCATGGACCCAAACCTACAGGTGACGACCTCGCAGCGTCGGAGCGCATTCTGACGTGTCGTGTCACCAGAGCCGGAGCGTTCTTCCAGATTTCACCATCCCCTGCGCTCGGAACCAGGTAGCGTTGGATGTGCTCGACCACGAGCCAATCATTGGAGGAATGCAGTGAAGAAGTCACGACTGACCAAGGCCGCCGCGGAATCCGCCGCCGCCGCAACAGAAGCTGGCCGCACCATTTGGGAAGACGCCACCGAGAAGGCCGCCGCGATCCTGCTGGAAGCCCAGCGCAGAGCCGCTCCTTTCGCACGCGAGGCGGGGAAACGCACGGCAGATTTCGCCTCGAAACGCCTCGACACCTGGGAACCACACATCCGTGGCGCACTCGATCGGGTTCCCCCGGCCGTCGATGCGGCTCACAACAAGGTCACAGCCACGTTGCTACCCAACCTGCAGCAGGCCCTGCACAAGGCTGCTGGTCACAAGCCCGCACCGGTGAAGAAGAAGCGCAAGGGCGGCAAGTTCAAGAAGTTCGCGAAATTCGTGTTCATCGGTTCCCTCGTCGCAGGCGCCGTTGCAGCCGTGAGGCACTTCCTGACGCCCAAGGACGACGGCTGGACCGCTCATGAGCCGTCACGCGCCTACGTCAACAACAACGACACCTTCGCCACTGCAGCGAAGTTCAACGAGCCAGCCGCGCCCACCCCCCAAGCCGCGCCCGCTCCGGAGGCTCCGAAGGAGAGCTTCGGCAAGGGATCCTACGTGGGCCCCAACCCGCCGGAGGGCTACATTTTCAAGGGCAACGAACGTTCGAAGAAGTACCACGTTCCCGGCACCCGCGGCTACGAGCTGACAATCGCCGAGGTCTGGTTCAACTCGGAGGAGGCCGCTGAGGCGGCCGGGTTCACAAAGGCACAACGCTGACCCTGCCCCTGCTCCTACTGGCCTGCGCCAGCGCATCAGCAGCCGCGGCCCACCTCATCTGGGTGGTGCCGCGGCTGCCTCGTGTTGCGCTCGACCCGGACGATCCCCCGCCCGACTACCGATCCTTGGCAAGACCTCGGGAAGCCATCACTCTAGGTCTGGTGGTTCTCGGGTGTACCTGTGCCCTCTGGCGAGTACCCGTCGCGCAGCTGCCGTTGTGGTTCGGTCATCTCGGCGCGGGTGGAGCGCTGGTATGGGTTGATTTCAAAACCACATGGCTGCCGAAACGCCTGCACTGGATCGCCACCGCCCAAGTTGCGGCGGGCTTGGCGGTGGTCTCCTTCCGGTCCCCGGACGTGCTCGCGCCAGCCTTGGTAGGGGCGTGTGCGACTTCGGGCCTGTTGTGGTTGGTGTGGCGATTCTCCCGCAGCTTCGGTTTCGGTGATGTCAGGCTCGGTTTGCTGGTGGGTGCGGTGTCCGGGTCGATGGGGCTCCAAGGATGGACAACAGCGTTGCTGGCGGGAGCCCTCATCGGGGCGGTCTGGGCAATCGTCCACATGCTGCGAGGGCGGACCTCAGAGCCATTTCCCTACGGCCCGGCACTGTGGCTGGGCCCCATCGCTGCCGCATTGACGGGCGGCTGAGTCTCAGGCCCCGGTGGCCTCGATCCAGGCATCGAGTTTCTGCTGGGCGCTGCCATCGTCCAGGGCCCGATTGGCATCGGACAAGGTCGTCGCCAGTTGCTCAGCGAGCGGCACCACGGAACTGACCCCGCGGTAGGCAAGAAGAGCGGCTGCCGCGTTCAGGACCACGATATCGCGAACCGGACCGGTCCTGCCCGCCACTAGATCCCGCACCACCTGGGCGTTGTGCTGCGCGTCCCCTCCCGTGAGGTCCGAGGGAGCTGCGGGCGGCAGCCCGAGTTCCGCCGGATCCAGGGTGGTGCGGTGCACCCGTCCGTCAGCCAGCAGCCACACGTCCGAGGGGGATGTGGTGGTCAGTTCATCGAGCCCATCGAAACCCCGGAAAACCAGGCCTCGTACTCCACGTCCCGCCAGCACCCGTGCCACGACGGGAGCGATGTCGCCGTTGGCCACCCCCAATGCCATCGCCTGGGGACGGGCTGGATTGGACAGGGGCCCGAGGAAATTGAACGTGGTCTGAATGGCCAGTTGCTTCCGCACTCCCGCGACGTGCTTCATCGCGGGATGGTGAAGCTGCGCGAACAAGAAGGTAATACCCACCTCCGCCAGGACAGCGGCATGCTTTGTCGGTTCCAGCATGATGTTCACGCCGAGCGCCTCCAAGGTGTCGGCGGTGCCGGCCTGCGAAGATGCCGCCCGTGAACCGTGCTTGACCACCTTCGCGCCAGCCGCTGCCGCCACCAGCGCTGCCATGGTGGAGATGTTGACTGTGTTGGCCCGGTCGCCTCCCGTGCCCACGACGTCCACGGCCTCACGATCGAGGGTAACCTGGACCGCGTTGTCGAGCATCGCGGAGCTGAGGCCCTCAAGCTCCTCAGCCGTCTCACCCTTCGCCCGAAGCGCCACCAGCAGCGCAGCAAGCTGCACATCGCTGGCACGGCCCGAGAGAATCTCGTTGAGCGCCCACTGCGCAGCCTCGGTCTCCAGGCCCTCCCTGCGCACCAGGCCGGTCAGGATATCCGGCCAGGTATAGGTCATGCCACTTTCTCCCTCAGCAGCTCGGCCACCTGGGCAGGCAACCTAACCGGATCGATCGGGTAGGCGGAGATCGCCTCGGCACGCGACCACGTTCCAAGCCATGCGTCGGCCACGCGGGCCACCAGCAGCAGCACCGGTGGGCACGGGTCATATTCCTCCTTGACCTGATGCGCCAGGCCGATACCACCCTCGGGCTGGGCCTCACCGTCCAGGATGAGGAGAGCGCAACCAGGATCCGCATCCAAGCGTTTCAGCAAGGCCTGCCCAGTAGCCACCTCCTCCACATCGATGGGAGGCAGATCGGAGGCCACCTTGCGTCCGAGGGCGAACCGCACCTGCTCCCGCACCGTGCGGTCACTGGAAAACAGCAGCACCTTGAGGGTTTCGTCGCTCATAGTCTCTCCTTAGCCACGTGTGACTTCGCAATATCGTAGCCCTCCCGTGATGCCCGTGGGTGAGCGAGTCGTAGGCTTCACGTGTGCGTTTCCTGAATGAGAGGCCCACCACGGACCTCACCTATTCCGACGTGTTCATGGTGCCAAACCGCTCCGACGTCACATCCCGGCTGGACGTTGACCTGACCTCCACCGACGGACTGGCAACGCCGCTGCCTCTGGTGGCGGCGAACATGACGGCGGTCTCGGGCAGGCGCATGGCCGAGACCATGGCCCGCCGCGGCGGCCTCGCGATTTTTCCCCAGGACATACCAGTGGAGGTGGTGGCACGTTCCATCACGAAGGTGAAGCAATCCCACCCCATCTTCGACACCGCAGTGACGGTCTCCCCCGACACCACTGTCGGGGAGACCATCGGCCTGATGGCCAAACGGTCGCATGGTGTTGCCGTGGTGGTGGAGTCCGGTCGGGTCGCGGGGCTGGTTCACCCACAGGATGCGGCAGCTGCCGACCGTTTCGCCCAGGCCCGTGACGTGATGACCAACGACATCATCGCCGTCTCGCCGGACACAGCGCCAAAACAGGTCTTCGACTCCCTCGCGGAGCGCCACCAGAAGGTGGCCCTGGCCGTAGACCCGGAGGGGCTGCTGGTGGGAATCATGACCAGCAGGGGGGCACTGCGCTCAGCTCTCTACACCCCCGCGCTCGACGAGCAGGGGCGACTGCGCGCGGGGGTCGCGATCGGAGTCAACGGAAACGTGATCGCCAAGGTACGGGCGGTGTTGGAGGCGCAGGCCGATGTGCTGGTGGTCGATACCGCCCACGGCCACCAGGAGAAGATGATCTCCGCACTGGACATGGCGCGCAGGGAACGTGACCGGTTTGCCGAACACACCGGGCGGCGGGTGCCGATCGTCGCGGGAAACGTCGTGACCACCGACGGAGTGCGTGACCTTGCCGACGCCGGGGCGGACATCATCAAGGTGGGCGTCGGGCCAGGTGCGATGTGTACCACGCGCATGCAGACCGGTGTCGGCAGGCCACAATTCTCAGCTGTCCTTGAATGTTCGGAACAGGCCCGCCGCAGCGGTTGTGCGGTGTGGGCCGACGGCGGGGTGAGGCATCCCCGCGACGTCGCACTGGCGCTGGCCGCAGGAGCTGGTTCCGTGATGATCGGTTCCTGGTTCGCGGGCACCCACGAATCGACCGGTGATCAGCTGTTCGATCACGAGGGCCGGGCCTACAAAGAGAGTTTCGGAATGGCATCAGCCCGTGCAGTCAGGCAGCGCACGCGGGAGCAGTCAGCCTTCGACCGGGCCCGCGCCGCCCTGTTCGAGGAGGGTATCTCGTCGTCGCGGATGTACCTGGATCCGCAGCGCCCCGGGGTCGAGGACCTGCTTGATTGGATCACTTCCGGGGTGCGCAGCTCAGCAACCTATGCGGGTGCCCGCACGCTCATGGAATTCGCTGACCGTGCCGTAGTCGGGGTGCAGTCCAGGTCCGGCTTTGAGGAGGGGCGCCCGATCACTACGAGCTGGTGACCGGGCACCACCCCTGGGGTATTCAGTGGAAGGAATCTCCACAGGCGCAGGCACCTGTGGCGTTTGGGTTGTCGATCGTGAAGCCCTGCTTCTCGATCGTGTCAACGAAGTCGATGGAGGCCCCGCCGAGGTAAGGGGCGCTCATCTTGTCGGTGACGACCTTCACGTCGCCGTACTCGGTGGCGATGTCTCCATCGAGTTCGCGGTCATCGAAATACAGCTGGTAACGCAGCCCGGAACAACCACCTGGTTGCACCGCGATGCGCAGGCTCAGGTCAGTGCGGCCCTCGGCCTCCAGCAGGGAACGCACCTTGGAGACGGCGACGTCGGTCAGCACGACGCCCTGGGGAACAGTCTGGGTTTCACTCACAGACCTGAGTCTACTTCTCTTCGCGACCTCACCAAGTCCAGGTGACGGCCACCCGCCGCGCCATGGCCCCCAACTGCTCAGTGGTGATGTCAATTTGCGCCACTCCCGGCGGGGCCACGGCGTGCGCCTCCTCGATTCCGGCCAGACGCAGTTCCCGGGGGGAGATGAAGTTCCGACCGGCCACCACGACCACCGGCCTCAGCGCCTCGACTGCCAGGCGCGTCAGTTCAACCACAACGTCCCCGCCGCGATGGTGAAAGTCCAGCTCACCAGCTCCCGTCACGATCACATCAGCCTTGGCGGCCAAGGTCTGCATCCGATAGCCGTCGACACAGAGCCTGATGCCCGAGACCACCCGAGCCCCACAACCCAGCGCCCACGCGCCCAGCCCACAGAGCGCTCCCGCGGGCGCCTCATCGACGACTTTGAGTCGCTCCAGCCACGCGGTGGCGCGTGAATCCTCTGCGAGCGTCGCCGCGATGTCAGCCCCGGTTTCCCTGCCTCGTTCTGCCAATGATCCCGTCAGCCCCGTCAGGGTACGTCCCGCTTCTCGGTGCGGCACCACCACGGTGGTTCCCGCATGAACGGGTGATACCGGCAACGCCAGTAGCTCCTCCAGCCCGGGAGCGGGGACGGCGGTGACGTCCAGGTAATCGGCCCCCTCGGCCAGCAGGTCACACGCTTGGGACAGGGTGTGAGCAGTCAATACGTGTGCGTCCGGAGAGAAACACCTCACGATCTCGGCAAACCCTTCCCCTCCCGCACTCACGGGCGCAACGGCAACCTGCGCCCCCCTCGCCGCGAATGCCTGCGCG
>ERZ772799.29-NODE-29-length-58716-cov-5.311843_pt1 | contig 58716 bp, 65 predicted proteins | sample MGYA00511345_ERZ772799 | MGnify/ENA primary metagenome ERZ772799 (study PRJEB29015, sample SAMEA2738037) | human oral metagenome | biome: human oral; feature: human-associated habitat; material: saliva | place: China | collected 2238 ... | reverse complement strand
TAATGCTTATCGGGTTTTTGATTTTAGAATGAAAAAGGAGGTAATGGTGCAAAATAAAAATATGAAGTTTGGGAATTTAACACCGGCATTAGCGGTTATGATCGCTGTTACCATAGCATTTTCAAACGGATTCCCTATAGAGAAACTACCGAAATTAATAAAGGCGAAGGTAAGACCGGCCTTTGCGGCAAAAAATAAAACCACAACTACAGCAAAGAAGGGAGGAGCACTACAGGCTAAGGGACAGGCAGGTAAGATTGAGCTCCCTAATATAGGTAAATTAAAAGACGGTGAATATGAAGGCGTAGGACAAGGCTTTAAAAGCCTTATAAAGGTGAAGGTAAAGGTATCGCACTCAAAGATAGAATGGGTGCATCTCATATCGCATGGAGACGATGCGGCATATTTTAATAGAGCAAAGGTGATCATGGATAGGGTTGTAGAGAAAAACAGCCTTAATGTAGATACCGTAAGCGGTGCAACTTACAGCTCTAATGGGATATTATTGGCTATAAAACATGCTCTCAGTAAAGCGGCCGTTTCCGGCAATGACAAGATAAAAAAGCCGCAACAGAAGAAACCTAAGAAGCCAAAAAAACCTGAGGCTCCCGACTCTTCAAAGCTCACAGACGGTATATTTACAGGAATTGCAGATGGATTTCCCGCTGCAAATCAAAAGGTAAAGACAACCCTTACTGTAGAGCATAATAAAATGAAAAAGATAGAAGTCGAAATAATTAACGAAAGAGCAGTGGATGTGCCTTATATTAAAAAGGCAAAGGACATTATAGAGATAATCTTAAAGAAGCAGACAACAAAGGGTGTAGATACCATATCCGGAGCCACATTTACATCCAATGGGATACTGACCGCACTAACAGAGGCAATGAATAAATCCATAGCAGCAGGTAAAAATTATAAGGATGGAGAATATTCTGCTAATGATAAGGGATTCGGGGCTCAAATAGTGAAGGTTACCGTAACCATTGCAGGCGGTAAAATTTCTGATATAAAGGTTGATATATTAAATAAGACTCCGAGTGATAAACCATATATAGCAAAGGCACTGCTCATAATTGATAAAATAAAATCCAAAAACGGCATTACGGGTGTTGATACGATTACAAACGCCACCTTTACATCAAGAGGCATAAGGAATGCGGTGAGCAAGGCGTTAAAGATCGCTAAGTAGGTGACAGCATGAATAAGAAGGGATTTTATATAAGAGCCATAAATTTCGTTTTGATATTTGCTGCATTGTTTGCATATGGATTTCATGCGAAGAAGGCTGATGAAAAAAATGCAGCGATCAAAGCACAAGCTGCAAAGATAAAACAGGAAAATTTAAAACGATCAGGATCGAAAAAAAATAGCAAATATAAAGACGGCGTTACAAGAGGCGAAGCTAAGGGATATGGAGGAACCGTGCGAGTTGCCGTCAAGATTAAGGATGGCATAATTTTAGACATAAAGGTAGAGAAGGCGGATAAGGAAGATGCTGCGTATTATAACCAAGCCATAAAGGTATTGGATAAAATGTTGCAAAAACAAAGCACGGATGTAGATGTAGTATCCGGTGCTACGTATTCTTCCAATGGGATAATAAATGCTGCAAAAAAAGCTCTTAAAAAGGCATTGAAAAACAGTAAGGGGGCATAGTGGATAGAAAAAGAAAGAACTTTATCAAAAGAACCGTAAGAATAATCATTCAAATCGCTTTCTTTTTTATAGCCCCCGGATTGTTTCAATCGGGATTTGCAGCCGTGAGGCATATAACAAATTCAGTGAGCACGGGCACGCATATTGAGATTAGCGGCTTCTTCATTCAGCTCATCGTGCTTACAGCTTCCGTCATACTTGTTGGAAGGCTTTTTTGCGGCTATGCCTGTTCGTTTGGATTCCTTGGTGACATCATCTATAGCGCATCTAAATTTATTCAGAAAAAGCTTAGAAAAAAAGTGTATACACCGAGCATTAAATTAAGGCGAAGATTGTTATATGTAAAATACGCTGTACTTGCAGGGATAGTGTTGCTTGTGTATTTCGGCCTGTATCAAAATGTTGAAAAGTATGATCCGTGGGAGGGATTTGCAAACTTAAGAGCTTTTAACTTTTCGTTTTCTACGTATCCGTACAGTTTGGCTGTATTCGGGCTTATATTGGTAGTGATGGCAGTGTTTGAGAGAGGGTTTTGTATATTTTTATGTCCGCTTGGGGCTTATTTTGCATTGCTTCCAACGCTCCCGTTTTTGAATCTTAAAAAACAGGAAAGCAAGTGCATTAAAGGATGTAATCTGTGCGAAAGAAGATGCCCCGCATCCATAGATCTAAACAATGAATTTGAAACAGGTCAGGAATGCATAAAATGCTTTGAATGTACCAAGGGATGTCCTGTCACCAACATACACCTTGCTATCAATCCCGATCAAAAAAATAATCTATAAAATTTTGTTATGAACTACTTGACAATGGCTTTTGCGGTGATATAATTATCCCTTGTAACGTTGGAATTTCAACATTTAAAGCGTTTATTTATACAAAAACAGCAAAATGAAAGTATAAGTAAATGTTTATGAGTTTAAATCATAATCACGGTCACGAACGGAGGTTGAATGTTATGAAAAAAAGATCAAAATTTATCATGTCGTCCAGAATAATTGCTGTATTTATGGCAGTTGTGATGGTAGGATTCGGATTTGCAGGTTGCGGTAAAAAGAAGGATACCGACACGGGAGCTTCAAAAAAGCTGTCTGTAGTAACCACGAACTATCCATCGTATGATTTTGCAAAGAAAATCGCAGGAGATAAGGCGGATGTAACCCTCTTACTGCCTCCCGGGGCAGATGCTCATTCATTTGAACCCAAACCCGGTGATATCAAAAAAATCGCTGCTGCCGACATGGTGATAGGTGTAGGCGGGGTAGAAGATCCATGGGTTAAAGAATCCGTGAAGCAAGCTTGGAAGAAGGATGACATTAAGTCAGGGAAGAAAAAGGCTCTGTATATGCTTGACTTTTTTAAGAAATCAAAAAAAGATCTCATCAAGGGTGAACACCACCACGATGAGCACGATGAAGATGAGCATCACGATGGTGAAAGCCATGAAAAAGACGAACATAAGGATGAACACAAAGATGAGCACAAAAAGTCTAAAAAGCATGAACACCATGATGAACACGGTAAAAAAAATACTTACGATCCACATGTATGGTTATCTGTAAAGAATGCACAAAAGGTAGCAAACGGGATCGCTAAGGGTTTGGAAAAGGTGGATTCAGATAATGCGGACTATTACAAAAAGAATAATAAGGAATTTTCAACGAAGCTAAAGAAGTTAAAAGAAGATTTTGCAAAGGAACTTAAGAAGGTCAAGAGGAAAGAAATTATAGTTGCAGACAAGTTCCCTTTTAAGTATATGGTGAAAGAACTGGGGCTTAAATATACGGCCGCATTCAAATCGCACACCTCGGATAGCGAAACATCTGCTAAGGCCATCAAGACTTTGATAAACAAGGTAAAGGCTTCAAAGATACCGGTGGTGTATGTAGTGGAAATGTCTAATAAAAAAATAGCTAAGGCGGTTTCGGAAAGCACGGGCTGTAAAATTTTAGAGCTCCACTCATGCCATACACTTACTAAAAAGCAAATGGATGCAGGGGAAGACTATATCAGCATAATGAGAAAGAATTTAAAGAATCTGAAAAAAGGATTGATGTAACAAAAACGGAGTTAGTGTGACATGGATTTTTTAAAGCTTGAAAATGTCGGATTTTCATACGGCAGAAAAGAAATACTGAAAAATGTAAACTTTGAAATAAAAAAAGGCGATTATCTTTGTATAGTTGGCAATAACGGCGCAGGTAAAACCACATTGCTTAAAATACTGATAGGGTTGTTAACACCCACACATGGTGAAATCATAAGATCTGATGAAGTAAAACTTAAAAATTATGGATATTTGCCACAAAAAAGATTTATTCAATCTGATTTTCCCGCTTCCGTTATAGAGGTTGTATCGTCAGGATGCATTTCTACGAGAAAAGGGCTTGCTACGCTCGCCCTTTTCAGCTTCTTAAGAGAGAGGCGACACGCAAGGCACAGCCTGAAAATTGCCGGTATAGAGGATTTAGAAAAAAGAAGTTTCATGGAATTATCGGGAGGGCAGCAACAGAAAGTGCTTCTCGCCAGGGCTTTGTGCGCTTCAGATACCATGTTGTTTTTAGATGAACCGATTACAGGGCTGGATCCATCGGCAAGAGGCAATTTTTATGATGTGCTGGATAGGTTGAATAAAGAAGAAGAAGTTACCATCATAACGGTTTCTCATGATATTACGGAAGGCATAAACAGGGCCAATAAAGTGCTGTGGTTAAGAGAAGACGAGCATTTTTTAGGAAGTCCGGATGAGTATAGAAAAGAAGTGAGTAGAAAATGATAGATATTATCAATGAAATGCTGAGTTTTCCATTTATGGTGAGGGCGATAGTGGTGGGCTCGCTCACATCTATCTGCGCTTCGCTTCTCGGTGTAAATCTGGTGCTTAAGAGATATTCAATGATAGGCGATGGTCTGTCACATGTAGGTTTCGGAGCGCTTGCAGTGGCACTTGTAGCAGGTCAAAGTCCTTTACCCATAGCTATTGCCGCCTGTGTTTTAGCATCATTTTTTCTGTTAAGGCTAAGTGAAAATTCAAAACTCAAGGGTGATGCGGCTATTGCCCTTGTATCCGCTTCATCACTTGCTGCAGGGGTCATGATGATATCCGTAACTTCCGGGATAAATACGGATGTATGTAATTTTATGTTCGGTACGATTTTAGCCATGAATAGTGAGGATGCAAACTTAAGTATATGGCTTATAATTGCGGTAATAATAATATACGTGTTCTTTTACCACAACTTCTTTTTGCTTACGTTCGATGAAGAATTTGCAAAGGCTGCAGGTAGAAGGGTTTCACTATATAAGGGAGTACTTTCGATATTGGTGGCTATTACCGTAGTTGTCGGGATGAGGATGATGGGAGCTCTTATGATTTCAAGCCTTCTGATCTTCCCTGCGATAAGTGCGATACAGCTTGCATCCACATACAGGAGGGTTACGATAATTTCGGTTTTGATATCGCTCTTTTGTTTTTTCGTAGGCATGTATGTCGCCTATGTCGCTGAAATTCCTGCCGGCGCAACAATAGTGCTTGTGAACTTATGCGTATTTATAATTTCTGCACTCATTAGAAAAATAAGAACTATTTAAACTGCAATGTTTGCAATATTTACGTTCAAATGATATGATGTTAAAGATAGTTTTTACTCTCTGCATTGCCAATACGGGTAATGCCAACCAAAGTCCAAAGGGAGGTGACATATGGTTAAATACGAGGTAATGTATATCATTGATGGAGACACTGAGGAATCAAAGATTGAAGAATTGATTTCTATGGTGAGCTCCATAATTAATGATGGCGGCAAGGAAGTTAAGACAGATAAGTGGGGCATGAAGCGTTTTGCATATCCTATCAACTATAAAAATGAAGGATATTACGTACTCACAAGCTTTGAGGCCGAGCCTGATTTCCCAAAAGAGCTTGATAGAAGGCTCAAGATTGAGGAAAAGATAATAAGGCACATGATTGTCAATCAAGAAGAAAAGTAGGTAATTACAATGAATCAGGTAGTTTTAACAGGCAGACTTACAAGAGATCCGGAGAAACGATATTCCGCAAGCAATATGGCCATTACAAAGTTTACGATAGCTGTGGATCGCATGGCAAGGCAGGGTGAAGAAAGAAAAGCGGACTTCATCCGAATAGTGGTGTTCGACAAGCAGGCGGAAAATTGCGACAGATATTTGCAAAAAGGCAAAAAGGTTGCGGTAGTTGGAAGAATTCAGACAGGATCATACGAAAATCAGCAGGGACAGAGAGTGTATACAACGGATGTAGTTGCAAACAACGTTGAATTCCTTGAGTGGGGCGAAGCAAACGACAGACCTCAGGTAAGCGGTGGTAATGAAGATTTCATGCAAAGCACGCAGGAAGCAAGTGAGTCGGATCAATCGGATAAGATTCCACAGGGATTGCAGCCTTACGAAGAAAGTATGCCATTTTAAATTAGAAAGGAGATATCATGGATAAAAGAAATATGGGAGGAGCCAGAAGCAGCAGGAAGGCATTAGGAGCCAATCTTAAAAAATCAGATATTGATTATAAAAATGTAGACCTTTTATCAAAATTTGTATCTGAGAGAGGAAAGATATTGCCAAAGCGTGTTACCGGAGCATCATCCGCTATGCAGCGTGAGCTTGCTAAAGCTATAAAGCAGTCAAGGGTGATGGCTTTGATGCCATACACCAAGGACTAAACGACAAAAGAGGCGATGCATGGGTGTGTTTGCGAATGTAGTCATAGAAATAGCGGTGATATTAATGCCGTTATTTGTAATAAAGAGAGGTGTTGAAGAAAAGAGACCTCCGCTGGAAATAGTGTATACAGCGATTATATCTACATTCGCATTGGTAGTTATTGTAGCGGTTTTGTTTTTGGGAAGCGGTAAGTTCAATGTGGATTCTTTGGTTACGCAGTATGCAGATGTCGTAAAGAATTCGAAAGGCAGTGATTCACTTAAGTTTTTTGCAAACGGAACGTTGGTAACCGCAAAGGATCCTGAAGGAATTAATCTCTTCGTAAAGACATTGATATATGCATTGCCGGCAGCTATTTTGGGGATAATTACATTCTTAACGCTTATAGAATATCGCTTCATAAGAAATGTAGCGTTGAGAAGAGGAATAGATGTCCCTATGATGCCGAAGATAAGAGATTTTTCTCTTCCAAACGGCGCAACCATTACTGCAGGGATATTGCTGGCTCTCGTGTATATACTGCCTATGGCGGTAGAAGGCTTTAGTAAGGATATCGAATTTGTAGTGGTACCGCTTATAAAGACAGCATTTGCGTTCCAAGGCGCCGGACTTGCGATAAGAGTACTTGCAAGAGATCCCGATAGAGAAAAACTTGCAAAATTCGCAGTGCTGGTTATGATAATAACCACGGTTGGAGTTTCCATATTGGCGTTTATCGGACTTTTAGACGGAGCGTTTGGTATTAAAGATAGGATGAGAAAAAAGGGAAGATAGTTTTTAAAATAATGTGAAAGGAGAGCGTTCTGCGCAACAAGAGGTATGAAGGTTATATTGAAAGAAGACGTGCGAGGCACAGGGTATGAAGGTGATGTAGTAGAGGTAAAGGACGGTTTTGCAAGACATAAGCTGATTCCGTCAAAACTTGCTATAAAAGCTACAGAAAATAACATCAAGATATTGCAGGAGCAAATCGCTGAAGTCGAGAAGAAGGCTAAGGAGAAAAGGGATAACGCGACTGCACTCGCAGAAAAATTGGGAGCACTTGAGGTGTTGCTTGAGGCTGAAGCCGGTGAAAAGGGAAGGCTGTTCGGTGCCGTTACAAATGTTGATATTGCAAAAAAACTATTGGAAGACCATGACATAGACATAGATAGGAGGGACATCGTTATATCCGTACCTATCAAAATGCTTGGAGATACTGTCGTGACGGTAAAGCTTTATAAGGAAGTATCGGCAGATCTCAAAGTGAAAATTGTAAGAAAGGGTGAAGAAATTTCTGAGCCTCAAAAAGAGGAAGCGGAAAGTGTAGCCCCTGCCGAGGCAAAAGCTGAAGCTGAAACTGAGGCGGAGACCGAGAAGTAAAAATACCCGCTTTGTTAAAATTAGTTTATATCCCTTCCTAAATGAAGGGTGATGTATTTTAAAGCTAGGGGAGCAGTAGCTGAGAAGTGGCAAGGCCACGACCCTCATACCTGAACCGGATAATGCCGGCGTAGGGAAGCTATAATAGGCATTTGCCTATATCTCCTCTTACGTAGTTAGGAGGTTTTGTTATGTTTAATCAGATTCTTAAGATTTCGTTAGAGAGCGTTCTTACGAGCACGGCAGGGAAAATTTTTATTGCTGCGCTTGTGATTCTTTGTTTTTTGGTCATTGTAAAAATTAGTAAGGCACCTAAAAACAACAGCACCAAGACGCTGGCCGTGTGCGGATTATTACTTGCTACAGCCATAGTGCTTGGAGAACTCAGACTTTTTAAAATGCCCCTCGGTGGTAGTGTAACGCCTGCGAGCATGCTTCCTGTGATACTTGCAGGGTATCTATATGGATCACGCCAGGGTATTCTTCTAGGCTCATCTGCAGGAATATTTAAACTGCTTCTTGGCGGAGCTACTATTTTAAACCCGCTTCAGGTGGTGCTGGATTATGTGGCTGCAAAGGGGATTATAGGAGTATCAAGATTTTTCAAGGAGAAAAAACATGGCTTAATAATAGGAGGCTTTGTAGGGATTCTTGGAAGATATATAGTGGCTGTAATATCAGGATATATATTTTTCTCTGATTATGTGCCGGACAGTTTCCATCATTCCGCCTTTGTGTGGTCTCTATATTATAATATTACTTATCTCGGAGTAGACGGTGCAATCACCTTGGCAGTTCTAATTTTGTTTGAAAAAAGATTTGAAAATTTAAGGGAAGTTATTTAAAAGTTAAGCACATTGCGAATCCAAAATAACCACTCGACAAGGGCACCGGCACATCTCCAGCGAACCGTGTGCTTGTAACAAGGAAAACGCCCCTCCTGCTATATAACGGAGAGGCGTTTTTCAAGGATGACGGGTATGCCACCATTCTTTGGTACACCCAGAGGGAGTCGAACCCCCAACCTCCGCATTCGTAGTGCGTTACTCTATCCAATTGAGCTATGGGTGCATGGATAACGTTTTTATATGATATCAGATAATAGGTATGCTTAGCAAGCTGTGCTATAATAATTTTGGTAATAATTTTCTATGGAGGAGCGATGAAGGTAGTATTTACAGGCGGTGGTACAGGTGGACATGTGTATCCGGCACTGGCTATAGCTTCGGAATTTAAAAAGCGGGGCGATGAAGAAATTTTGTTTGTAGGTACCCAAAATGGAATGGAAGCACAAATTGTTCCAAGAGAAGGCTTTGATATAGAGTTTATAAAGGCCAGCGGCTTTGATAGAGAATCTAAACTGAGCTTCATAAAAAGCGGCATAAGGCTCATATTTTCACTGATAAGTGCTATAAAAATCTTAAGAGATTTCAAACCTGACATAGTGGTGGGAACGGGAGGATACGTTTCGGCGCCAATGCTCATGGCGGCAAATTTTTTAAAAATTCCAACCTATATACACGAACAGAATGCGGTGCCGGGGTTAGTAAACAGAAAACTTTCAAAGAAAGCTAAAACGGCATTTGCAGGGTTTGAGGCGGCGTGTAAACTCCTTGGAAATAATGCGTATTATTGCGGAAATCCTGTAAGAGATGAATTTGGACTTGTGCCCAAAGAAAAGGCGAGGAAAGAGCTTGATGTGGCGGCAGATGAGTTTGTGATTTTTGCTGTAGGCGGCAGTCAGGGCGCAAGAACCATCAATGAATTTTTACTGGGTGCGTTGAAAGATTTTGTAAAAAGAGATATCAGGATGGTCGTTTCTGCCGGACGAAAAAGTTTTGATGAAGTTGTGAGCAGAGCGGAAAAAAAATTGGGGTGCACCTTTCGTATAGAAGGCGAAAACGGTTATAGGAGCGCAACATATGGTAAAATCCATATTTTTGAGTACATCGAAAATATGCCTCTGTACATGGCGGCATCGGATTTAGTGATAGCTCGAGGTGGAGCACTTACGGTGGCTGAGATATGCGCCTCATTTAAACCTGCTATATATGTGCCTTTTCCGTTTGCCGTAGGGAATCATCAGTATTACAATGCGAAGGCTGTAGCTGATGTGGGTGGAGGCATAATAATGGAAGAAAAAGATCTTACCGAGGAAAAAGTCATGTGCCTGATAGACGGTTTCTGCAAGGATATGAAAGTATTTGAAGCTATGGGCAAAAATGCGGGTAAAGCTGCAAGGCGAAATGCTACGAAGGAAATTGTAGATGTTATAAAGCGCAGTGGGGCATCATAATGAGCAAAGCTATATATAAGACGGTGTATTCCGAGGCTGAGTATGAATTTTATGAGAAAAAATCTAAATTTATAGCCAGAATAAAGCCTGTAGAATCGATTGATCTTGCTAAGGACTTCATAGCGAAGATAAAGTCTCGGTACTCAAAGGCAACGCATAATGTTCCTGCATTTGTAGTGGGAACGAAGATGGAGCATACCTGGGCGAGCGATGATGGAGAGCCGAGCCTAAGTGCAGGAAGACCCATGCTGAATTTACTGGTTAGTGAAGGACTTACAAATGTTGTGGTGGTCACTACGAGATACTTTGGCGGCATAAAGCTCGGTAAAGGCGGGCTTGTGAGAGCTTACACGGCAGCTTGCAAGGGTGCGGTAGAAAAAGCTTGCACTGCAGCTGCATACAGCATGATAAAATTAAATGTAATTGTTTCGCATAAGGATTATTCTCTTATTAGGGGTAATGCAGGGCCACTATACAGCATCATTAGTGAAGATTTTTCGGATAAGGTGTGTTGCGTTTTGGCAACGGATGAAGAAAAATTTTTGCAAGCTAAGGAAAAGATTGAAGATATGACATCCGGGAGATGTGAATTTCAGGAAAACGGCAGATTTATAAAAAGAATAAAATTAGGAGGAAATGATGGCGCAGCTTTATTATAGATACAGCACAATGAATGCGGGTAAATCCACAGAGCTTATAAAGGTGGCGCATAACTATGAAGAGAGAGGAAAAAATGTTCTTTGTCTGATACCGGAGATTGCGTGTGATGACGGGAAGCCTGTCATCAGTTCAAGGATCGGTATAAGTAGGGAAGCTCACATCGTTTCTCAAAGAGATAACATACTTACCATGTTTGCTGATTTAAATGCAATGAAAAAGATAGATTGTGTGCTTGTCGATGAGTGCCAGTTTTTGACTAAACAAAATGTCGAGCAGCTCGCTGAAATAGTGGACAGTTTCGATGTGCCCGTTATCTGCTACGGGTTAAAAAATGACTTTAGAAATCAGCTATTTGAAGGTGCGTACCACCTTCTTGTGTTTGCAGATAAGATAGAAGAGATAAAAACGATATGTTGGTGTGGAAGAAAGGCCACGATGGTGGCGAGAATATCCGAAGGAAAGATCGTAAGGACGGGAGATCAAATCGGGCTTGACAAGGGAGAATATATATCCCTTTGCAGAAAGCATTATAATGACGGTACCATCTACGAACCGAAAAATTAACGGTGTAGCTGAAGATGAGTATTTTGAAACTTAAAACCATTTCAAGGAGGGATCTATGTTTAGGAAGATGCGAAGGATAAAGCAACAAATTACAGAGGATGAATGTATTAGGATTTTAAAAGAAAATCCCAGAGGTGTACTCTCCATGATAGGAGATGACGGTTATCCATATGGTATTCCGTTGAATCACTACTACAGCGAGGACGACGGGGTGTTGTATTTTCACTGCGCAAAAACGGGACATAAACTTGATGCTATTAAAACCTGCGACAAGGTGAGCTTTTGTGTTTACGATAAAGGCTACAGAAAAGAAGGTGAATGGGCCCTCAACATAAACAGCGTGGTGATTTTTGGTAGGATGAAACTTGTAACTGATGAAGAGAAGACGAGGGAAATTTGTATCAACTTGGCACGCAAATTTACAGATGATGAGGAATATTTAGAAAAAGAGCTTAAATATTCGCTTCCGAATGTGCAATGCTTGGAATTGATACCCGAACATATTACGGGAAAGCTTGTGAATGAATCATAGGTGGCAGTGGAGGAAAATTGAAATAATAAATGCAAAAACAAAAATAATGCTTGTAAGGCAGTATATTATATAGTATAATGCTTAAGTCAGCGCAATTTTTACGCAGTGACACGGACCATTAGCTCAGTTGGTTAGAGCGCCCGGCTCATAACCGGTATGTCCGGGGTTCAAGTCCCTGATGGTCCACCAGTATGCCTAGATAGCTCAGTTGGTAGAGCAACGGACTGAAAATCCGTGTGTCCTTGGTTCGATTCCGAGTCTAGGCACCATTTGTTTTAACGGCCGTTCCGCTGAATATTACATCAAGAACGTCTATGGATGAGAGGAGAAGATCATGAATGTAATCGAGCTAGTTGAGAAGGATTATGAGCGAAGCGATATCCCGGAGTTTAGAGAAGGCGATACGGTAAGGGTTCATGTAAAAATCAAAGAAGGTAATAGAGAGAGGACGCAGGTTTTTGAAGGTTTTGTATTAAAGATTCAAAACGGCGGAATTAATAAGACATTTACTGTAAGAAGAATTGCTTCAGGCGTAGGTGTTGAAAAGACTTTCCCTGTTTCATCTCCACTGCTTGAGAAGGTGGAAGTGGTGCAGAGAGGTCATGTGAGGAGAGCTAAGCTAAATTATATGAGAGAAAGAACCGGCAAGTCAGCTAAGATAAGACCAAGCAAAAAGCAGAATGCATAATAGTTCAAAAACTGTATATCAATGTTTATAAAAAAAGCATATTTAAAAAGAGATTTTACTATAGCAGTGAATTCCCAAATCCCGGCAGAGAAGCCGGGATTTTTTAGAGCATTAACTTATAAAGGGATTTACGAGCTTGCCGATTTTACTATTAATTGGATAATGAAATTTGCAGACGGGCTTGCTTGAATATATAATCTATATGCGATGTTAGGGTGGATGAATATAAGTTTAAAAGTGAGTACCGCCCATGATAGACATAGGAGTAGTGCAAGGGGAGATGGATATGGGCTCTTTAGAGAAGCGCTTAAACCTTTTAAAAAAGCTGAAAATTGCCATAAAAATTCACGAAGATGAAATCTATGATGCGCTCAAGAAGGATCTGGATAAGGATTATGGGGAATCCTATTTAACGGAGGTTCAGATCGTGATGAATGAGATAGGGTTTGCACTTAAGAATCTTAAAAAGTGGATGCGTCCTAAGCGAACAAGGGCTAACATCGGGAATTTCCCATCAAAAAATAACATATATAGAGATGCTTTAGGGCATGTTTTGATCATGGCTCCATGGAATTACCCTTTCAATCTTACGCTAATGCCCTTGGTTGGTGCGATTTCCGGAGGAAATACGGTTGCTATAAAAATGTCGCAAAAATCGCCTCATACGGAAGAGGTAGTAAGAAGGATTATAGACGATACCTTCGCCCAGGGAGAAGTTGTCATTGTGCCTGCTGATTCGAATTTCCGTGATTTGATGAGGAAAAAGTTCGATTTGGTATTTTTTACCGGCAGTACTTCCGTAGGCAGGGATATCATGGCTGAAGCTTCAAAAACGCTTACTCCTGTGATACTGGAGCTTGGAGGCAAAAGCCCATGCTATATAAATAAGACTGCAGATATAAACCTGGCAGCGAAGAGAATCGCTTGGGGAAAACTATTAAATAGCGGACAAACCTGTATAGCGCCAGACTATGTCTTGGTGGATGAAGAGGTGGAGCCGCAGTTTATAGATGCTTTATCGAAAGAATTTAAGAAAAATACCGGTGCCATGGGGAAACCTGAAGGCTTGATGAAAGTCATAAATGAGGAGGCTTTCGATAGAATAGTTTCGTATACCGAAGAAACAGGTTCTGTAATAGGTGGCAGATACAATAGAGATGAACTTTCTATAGAGCCTACAATTATTCGAAATGCGGCATTTGATTCACATGTGATGAACGAAGAAATCTTCGGTCCCGTTATGCCTATAATATGCGTAAAATATGGAGCCGAAGCGGAAACCTTCATAAAGAAGCTACCTACGCCACTTGCTTTGTATGTTTTTTCTTCGGATTTGAAGGAAGCTAAGGCTATGATGAAAAGACTTCATTTCGGAGGAGGCTGCATAAATGATGTGGTCATGCATATTGCAAACCACCATCTACCTTTTGGAGGTGTGGGTGATAGCGGTATGGGGTGCTACCACGGAGAAGATAATTTTAAAGCGTTTACAAGGAAAAAATCTGTAGTTATATCTTCAGCACGGATTGATTTCCCGTTTAGATATTTTCCTCACGGGAGTATGAAGCTTAAATTCTTGAGGAAATTACTTGAGCATTGAAGAGCCTTAAGATGACATTTTCAACAAGGATTTATGAGGTAAATGTGGGTTAAAAAATAGTATTTTCCACGCACTTGATTATTTTAGGGAAGTGGAGCAATAAAACGGCTGCAGAGCTTGACATCGCGTCTATATAAAGGGTAAAATACTAAGGTATCTTTAAATAAGATGAAAAGATAGGGCTTGGAGCCTGTTTTTTGGTGTTTAGATTCATAGGTAAACAAGCGTTAGGAGGAAGAAATGCGTGAAAAGATAACATTAGCATGCGAAGTTTGCAAGCAAAGAAATTACGATACTATGAAAAGCAAAAAAAATAATCCGGATAGAGTTGAGTTTAAGAAATATTGCAAATTCTGCAAGACGCATACTCTTCATAAGGAAACAAAGTAATTTGTTTTCCGAGTTTGGAAAATATTAGGATTAAAGGAGATACTATGGCAAAGTATAATAAGAGCAGCGTTAAGAAAGCAAATGTTGATTCCGCTTCAAGGGCAGCGATGGCAATGGGCTCTCAGTCTAAGAAGGAAAAGCTTTCTCTAAAGGAATACTTCAAGGGTGTAAAGCTTGAAATGAAGAAGGTTGTGTGGCCTACAAAGAAAGAGCTTGGGTCATATACGACGTATGTATTGGTTACGTGCGCATTCTTCACTTTGCTTTTTTATGCTGCAGATACAGGGATTTTATTCGGAATGAAAAAGCTTCTGGGTATAGATTTATAAAAGAGGTATGTCAATGAGTGAGGATAAAATCAAGGACAAACAGGCAGATGTTACGCAGATACAGTCTGCATCCGAATACGATGACCTTACCATAGATAACGTGGCGAGGTGGTACGTGGTGCACACCTATTCAGGTCATGAGCAGAAGGTAAAGGATAACATTCTGAAAATAGTTGAAAGCCGTGGTATGGGAGACCTTATCTTAAAGATCAATATACCTACGGAAGAAAAGGTGGAAATAAAGAACGGACAGCGAAAGAGTAGGAAGGTAAAGCAGTTTATCGGTTATATACTGATTAAGATGAAGGTTACAAATGAGTCTTGGTATGTTGTAAGAAATACGCAGGGTGTGACCGGATTTGTAGGGCAAGGGAAAAAACCGGTTCCACTTACGGCAGAAGAAGTGAGAAGGCTTGGAATAGAAAAGGTAATCGTAAATCTTAAAATAAAACCGGGCGATACCATAAAGGTAATAAACGGACCTTTCGAAGGTCATAACGGTGAAGTCATAGAGGTTGATGAAGAGCATGAGACGTTACGAGCTAAAATATTCATGTTCGGAAGGGAAACACCGGTGGATCTTGAATACGAACAGATAGATAAGCTTTAAATACGGTAACTGATGCTGAGAAGCATTTGGTATAGATGGAGTTAATTAGATGGTAAGAAAGGAGATGAGAACGTGGCTAAGGCAATAGAAGGATATATAAAACTTCAAATTCCGGCGGGTGGAGCTACTCCGGCGCAACCGGTAGGACCGGCTTTGGGTCAGCATGGTATTAACATCATGGACTTTTGTAAGCAGTTTAATGCGCAGACACAGGACAAAAACGGCGTTATAATTCCGGTAGTCATTACAGTGTATAATGATAAGTCATTTACATTTGTGTGTAAGACACCACCTGCGGCAGTGCTCATTAAAAAGGCGGCAGGTCTTAGTAAGGCGTCAGGCGAACCTAATAAAAATAAGGTTGGCACCATAACAACGGCGCAGGCAAGCGAGATTGCAGAAACTAAGATGCAAGACCTTAATGCGGCTAACATAGAAGCAGCTACAGAAATGATAAAAGGTACTGCACGAAGCATGGGAATAGTTGTAGAAGATTAGTGGAAGAATTTGAAATTCGTTAGTACCACAGAGGAGGAATGATGGCGAAGAGAGGAAAGACGTATAACAAGGCTTTAGAAAACATCGATAAGCTGAAATTATACGAAGCTGAAGAAGCTATGAAACTTGCAGTGGATACTGCAAGAGCAAAATTTGATGAGACGATAGAAGTGCACGTAAGATTGGGCGTAGACGGACGTCATGCGGATCAGCAGGTCAGAGGAGCATTGGTTCTCCCGAACGGAACGGGAAAAACAGCCAGAGTATTGGTGTTTGCCAAGGGAGCGAAGGAAGCTGAAGCTAAGGAGGCAAATGCGGACTACGTAGGAGGAGATGAGCTGGCCGATAAAATTCAAAAAGAAAATTGGTTTGATTTTGATGTCGTTATAGCTACTCCGGATATGATGGGCACTGTAGGTAAGCTCGGTAAAGTATTGGGACCTAAGGGTCTTATGCCGAATCCGAAATCAGGAACTGTAACAATGGATGTTGCAAAGGCTGTTGAAGATATCAAAGCCGGTAAGGTGGAATACAGGCTTGATAAAAATAACATCGTACATACGCTTATCGGGAAGAAATCTTTCGGTAAGGATAAGCTCATGGAAAACTTTTCGGCTCTTATGGATGCTATCATCAAAGCAAAGCCACAATCATCTAAAGGTAAATATATTAAGAGCATAACGGTTGCTACTACTATGGGTCCCGGAATTAAAATAAACCCGCAGTTACAGCAGTCTGAAGAAAAATAGATACTAATCTGCATATTGCAGTAGTATATAAATATTAACCGTAGACAGCAGGAGCGTACAGCTTAAAATACTATCCTGCCGAGGTGCGTGATATACCCCCTCGTCTACACATTACAAATAGACAGGGGTTTTTCGTACCGAATGTAAACACAGAAAGGAGAAAGGTATGCCGTTAACTAAAGAACAAAAGCAAAAGCAGATTTCCGATATCAAAGACAAGTTCAGTAGAGCCAAGGCTGCAGTGGTTGTTGATTACATGGGAATTACTGTTTCCGAGGCCGATGCCATGAGAAAAGAGCTTAGAGAAGCGGAAGTTGACTATTCAGTGTTTAAAAATACCCTTGTAAAAGAAGCGCTTAAAGATACTGATTTCAGCGAAATGTTCGACTACCTTAAAGGTTCCAGCGCATTTGCAATAAGCTATGAAGATCCTACATCGCCTGCCAGAATAATAGGTAATACTATTAAGCAGATCGAAAAGATGTCACTAAAATGTGGATTTATCGAAGGATCGTTCTTTGATAGTGAAGGAATTAAGCAGATGGCAGCGCTTCCGTCTAAGGAAGAACTCATAGCTAAGTTGATCGGAAGCATGAATGCTCCTCTTACAAACCTTGTAAGAGTTCTCGGACAGGTAAGCGAAAAAGTGGAAGATGCTAAACCTGAAGCGAGTGAAGAACCGGCAAAGGCTGAAGTGAATGAAGAAGCACCTGCAGAAAAAGTTGCTGAGAGTGAAACAGCAGGTGAAGGTGAAGAAGCTAAAGAAGATGAGGCAGAATAGTGTTAAGAGTAAGTATATAGAAAGGAATGCAAAATGGATAAGAAAGAAATTTTAGAAGCTGTAAAAGCTATGAACGTTCTTGAAGTAAAAGAACTGGTAGAGATGTTTGAGGAAGAATTTGGAGTATCTGCAGCGGCAGTAGCGGTAGCGGCTCCGGGCGCAGCAGCTGATGCCGGCGATGATAAGAGCGAGTATGATGTAGTGCTTGCAGAAGTCGGTGGAGAGAAGATCAAGGTAATCAAAGCAATCAGAGAGATTACAGGACTTGGACTTAAGGAAGCTAAGGAAATGGTAGACGGAGCTCCGGGAACCGTAAAAGAAGCGGTAGCCAAGGAAGAAGCTGAAAACATGAAGAAGACTTTGGAAGAAGTTGGCGCAAAGGTAGAATTGAAGTAATAAATTTATTACAGCTGTACGAAAATTTCAGGCAGATATCTGTCTGAAATTTTCTTTTTAGCAAGATGTCAAGGAAATAATATGTTCATAGATAGAGCCAAGATAAAACTCAGATCCGGCGATGGAGGAAATGGAGCGGTAACATTCAGGCATGCTCCGTATGTACCTATGGGAGGACCGGATGGTGGCGATGGCGGTGATGGTGGGAATATTATTTTCTTAGCAGATGAAGGTCTGTCCACCCTAATGGATTTTAAATACAAGAAGAACTATGTTGCAGATAACGGAGAAAACGGAAGACGCCGAAAGCAATATGGTAAAAAGGGTGAGGATCTTGTAATTAGAGTACCTATAGGTACCGTAGTCATAGATGACGCTACAGGAAGACCTATGGCAGACTTGGTAAGGCATAATCAGAAAGTTTTACTGCTTAGAGGTGGAAAAGGCGGCAAGGGTAATGTGCATTTCAAAAATTCGGTAAGGCAGGCTCCAAATTTCGGCATTGCAGGTGGCAGCGGAATGGAAGTTACCGTGATTCTGAGCCTTAAGATGATAGCGGATGTCGGACTTGTGGGCTTTCCCAATGCCGGAAAATCCACATTTTTAAGTGTTACCACAAGCGCAAAACCTAAGATCGGAAACTATGATTTCACAACTATAGCCCCAAACCTCGGCGTAGCGAGTGTTTACGGAGAGAGCTTCACGATAGCGGATATAGCAGGCATAATAAAAGGTGCATCAGAGGGCGCAGGAATGGGTGATGCCTTTTTAAAACATATCGAAAGAACGAGAATACTGCTTCATTTGATAGATGCATCCAATCCCGAGAGAGATCTTTATGAAGCGTACCTTACGATAAATCATGAACTTGGTGCGTTCAATCCCAAGCTTTTGAAAAAAGAACAGATAGTGGTTGTGACAAAAATGGACCTGCTGGATCTTACAAAGGAAAAAATCCGTAAAGAGGCTATGGATGCAGGGTTTTCAGAAGATGAGGCGGATAAAATATTTAAGGAAGAGGCACCTTTAGAGTGGGCATATTTTTCATTTATTGAAAAGATGAAGGAATTTGACGTTAAAGTTTTTGAAGTTTCTTCCGTAAAGAACGAAGGTATTCAGGAAGTGCTTAAATATTTGCTTGAAAGGCTTTCCAATATAGAAAAGGAGCCTCTTGTTACCGCGGATGAACTATATGATCCGGGTCTTGCCAAGAGCAAGGATGAATACGAAAAGATTGATATCACAAGAGAAGGCAGAGTATATGTGCTTAGCGGTGAAAAATTATATAGGATATTTGATTCAACGAACTTTAATGATATGGGATCTATAAGATATTTATATAATCATATAGAGAAGACCGGAGCCATAAAGGCTATGAAGGAGATGGGTTTAAGTGATGGAGATATCGTTAGAATAAAGGATTATGAATTCGATTTTTTTGATGAGGAGAATACCGATGATTGATGATAAGGAAATAAAGCGTATAAATGAGCTTGCAAAAAAAGCCAAGGCGGAAGGTCTTGAAGATCATGAAAAAATAGAGCAGCAAAAACTTCGTAAAAAATATATAGCAGCGGTAAAGAAAAACGTTAAGAGTCATCTTTCGAAGATCAAAATAATAGATTGAAGGTGTTTTAATTTGCTAATATTAAGGTATAAAACAGATGGACATCTGAGGGTGTATTTAAGGAGGAAATAATGAGGAGCGTTTATCTTGATTACTCAGCTACAACGCCTGTAAAACAAGAAGTAATAGATGCGATGGTTCCATATTTTACTGAGGTTTATGGTAATCCGTCCAGTTTATATTCGCAGGGGCTCGTGGTTAGGGAAGCAGTGCTTAAGGCACGAAAACAGGTTGCAGACCTTATAGGAGCAGACCCGAATGAAATCTTTTTCACATCCGGTGGAACGGAGGCGGATAATTGGGTCATGTTCGAAGTGGCTGAAAAGCTTAAGGATAAGGGAAAACATATAATTACATCCAAGATAGAGCACCATGCGATACTTCACAGTGCTCAGACGCTGGAAAAGCGAGGATTTGACATTACGTACCTGGATGTGGACGAGAAGGGTTTCATAAAGCCCGAAGATCTTAAAAAAGCTATAAAGGATGATACCATATTGGTATCGCTCATGACGGTTAATAACGAAGTAGGTACCTTGGAGCCTATAAAGGAGCTTGCGGCGATTGCACATGAGCATAAGGTGTTATTTCATACGGATGCCGTGCAGGCGGTAGGTAACATAGAGATAGATGTAAAGGACCTCGGAGTGGATTATCTTTCAGCTTCCGCCCATAAGATCTATGGGCCTAAGGGAATCGGAGCTCTTTACATGAAAAAGGGAAAGACATTAGGCGCATATCTTCATGGCGGAGCACAGGAAAAGAAGAAGAGGGCAGGTACTGAGAACATACCGGGAATAGTAGGTTTTGGTAAGGCTGCGGAGCTTGCAAAGGAGAATTTAAGTGCTCATAGGGAGCATTCCATGAAGCTTCGTGATCATCTCGTAAGACGTGTTATGAAAGAAATCCCGAACACATTCTTCAACGGGCCCGATATAGAAGACGAAAACGAGAGAATGTTGAGGCATCCCGGCAATGCAAACTTTATTTTTGAGTATATAGAGGGCGAATCCATGTTATTGATGCTTGATGACAAGGGAATAGCGGTATCTACGGGTTCTGCATGTTCTTCCGAATCGCTGGTGCCTTCGCATGTACTTGCGGCTATGGGAATGCCTTCTGAAATTATTCACGGAACGCTTCGTATGACGGTCGGTGATTTCACTACCATGGAAGATGTGGACTATGCAGTTGATGAGCTTAAAAAAGTTGTGTCAAAGCTTAGAGATTGGTCTTCCGTATCTGAAGAGAAAGGTTGGTAATAAAATGGGACTATATAATGATAAGGTGATGAACGAATTCATGCATCCTAAAAATGTCGGTGAGATAGAGAATCCTGACGGCATAGGAACGTATGGAAGTCCGGTTTGCGGCGATATGATGCAGATAACCATAAAGGTGGATGAAAACGATATCATCACTGATGCCAAATTCAAGACGTTTGGTTGCGGTTCTGCGATAGCATCTTCAAGTGTTGCTACAAACATGATGATAGGAAAGTCTGTAGAAGAAGCGCTTGCGATTACAAATAATCAGATCGTAAAGGAGCTCGGGGGGCTTCCGGCTATAAAGATACATTGTTCCGTGCTTGCAGACCATGCAATTAAATCCGCCATATATGATTATGCGCAAAAACACGGCAAAACGTATAAGGGACTTGAAGGATATGATCCTAATGCAGAGGAAGAGGATCATCACGATATACCTGAAGAAGTGTAGATAGGTATTGGTTCTCCGGGGTTGAACATTGCAAGATAGTGTATATTATGGATAGGTTAGGCGATAAGACAAAGGTGGCAGTAGGTTTTAGCGGCGGTGTAGATAGTACCGCCGCTTGCTTATTACTTAAGGAAAAAGGATATGACGTCCATCCCGTTTACCTTCGAATGGGAGAAGCGGAAGACATTAGCGAGCTTAAAAAAATAGCAAATGACATCGGACTTGAGTTAAAAGTTCTTGACCTTACGGATAGATTCAACAATTCTGTTGTAGATAATTTTAAGAAGGCATATATGAATGGCATGACCCCTAATCCATGCATAGTTTGTAATCCTCTTGTGAAGTTTAGGGGATTGATGGACTTTGCTGACGATAACGGAATTGACTTAATTGCTACGGGGCATTATGCAAGAATCGTCAAAAACGGCGATAACCCTGTACTTTGCAGAGGTAGAAATGCCCAAAAAGATCAATCATATATGTTGTATGGGCTCGATTCAAATGTGTTTGAGAGGCTGATTTTACCGCTCGGAGAATATGGAAACAAAGAAGATATAAGGAATATCTTAAGGACGAACGAGATTATAAACAGCGAAAAACCGGATAGTCAGGAAATATGTTTTTTAAAGCAGGATGAGAGCTATAAAAAGTTTTTTCCTGAAAGAGAAGGAGAATTTGTAGATGCTGAGGGTAATATCCTAGGAAGGCATAGGGGCATTCATAACTTTACCGTTGGGCAGAGAAAGGGGCTCGGCATCACCTTTTCAAAGCCGATGTACGTGTTAGGTATAGCTGCCTCTACAAACAGGGTGATGCTCGGTAGCGAAGAAGAATTATATAAGGAAAGAGCCACAATAACCGACGTGAAATATTTAGGTAATGATATTTCAAAGTGCACCGATGATGCGCATAAAGGTTTATACAGGGCCAAGGTAAGGTATTCAAGTGCAGAATATGAGATTAAAGAAATAAATTTAAAAGGCTCTGACCTTGAAATCGTGTTTAACGAACCTGTAAGGGCTATTGCGCCGGGACAGTCTTTAGTTGTGTACTGCAGAGATGTAGTGATTTTAGGTGGAATCATAGTGGGCTGATAATTAGAAGCCGAAGCTTTATGGTGTTATCGCGGTAAATCGTGATTTTGTCGCAATTAAAATGTTACGTTAAAACGCACATGCTTGTTTGAAAGAATGTTTATGTAAAACTCCTTTTAAAACACGTGTAATATATGTCTTGACAATTAAGAAAGAACACGTATCACATATGTTCGATTATATTGAATATTGGATTTAAATAAATCGATGAAAAAATTGACAAGGGACGTTTAATTGTGATATCATGAACTAGTCGTAGTTTGGAGGAAATTATATATGAAATTTTCTAATTTTTATTACTATTACTACGCAGTGAATTAGCGGTCGGGTTACCCCGGGCGCAGTTGCTCGTGGGTGATAGAATATAAACTTTTCAAAATCCTCGGGTAACTGGGGATTTTTCTATTATAAGGAGGGAAAGATGAAGGATGTTGTTTTAAGTGATGGAAGGAAGTTGCCATTAGAGCTTCACAAGGTGAAGATAGTACAAAAGCTCAATTTGCCGAGCGCTGAAGACAGAAAGAAAAATATTGAAGAGGCGGGATTTAACACCTTTATGCTCAAAAACCGAGATGTGTTTTTGGACATGCTTACAGACAGCGGAGTGAATGCTATGTCTGATTTGCAGCAGGCGGCTATGCTTACGGCTGATGACAGCTATGCAGGTTCTGAAACATTTTACAGACTGCGTGATACTTTAGAGGACATATTCGGTACCAAGTATTTCCTCCCGGCGCATCAAGGAAGGGCGTGCGAAAATATACTTGCATCGGTGTTTGTCTCAAAGGGACAGTGCGTTCCTATGAACTACCACTTTACCACCACCAAGGCACATATAATGAGGAATGGCGGTGAGGTTGTTGAAATTCCTACTGACGAGGCATATAAGATTACGAGCGATGTAAAGTTTAAAGGAAACATGGATATTGATAAACTTAAAGCGGTAATAGATGAAAAGGGCAAGGAAAAGATTGCTTTTGTAAGGATGGAGGCAGGCACGAACCTGATAGGCGGTCAGCCTTTCAGCTTAGATAACTTCAGGAAGGTAAGCGAAGTTACCAAGGCAGCCGGTGTGCTTTTGGTGCTTGATGCGAGTCTCTTAGGAGATAACCTTCATTTCTTAAAACAAAGAGAAGATATTTGTAAAAATATGGAGATAAAGGATATAATGAAAGAGCTGGCAGATCACAGCGATATAGTTTACTTTTCGGCAAGGAAGCTTGGTGCTGCAAGAGGCGGAGCTATAATCACGAGCAATGAAGAACTGTTTGAAAGAATGAAGCCGTTGGTTCCACTGTTTGAAGGATTCTTAACGTACGGCGGAATGTCCGTTAAGGAGATGGAAGCTATAAATCAAGGTCTTAAGGAAACTTTGGATGAGGATAACATTTCTCAAGGCCCGCAGTTTATAGAGTTCATGACACAAAAGCTTATAGAAAAAGGGGTGCCCGTAGTAACGCCTGCAGGAGGGCTCGGATGTCACTTGGATGCTCTTAAATTTCTGCCGAACGTACCTCAAAATGAATATACGGCAGGTGCGCTTGCGGCAGCGATTTACATAATTTCAGGTGTCAGAGGTATGGAAAGGGGCACGTTGTCAGAACAAAGGGATAAGGATGGCAACGAGCCGTTGGCAGATATGGAGCTTGTGAGGTTGGCGCTGCCGAGGCGTGTGTTTACAATGTCTCAGGTACTATACGCTGTTGATAGGATTGCTTGGCTGTTTGAAAACAGAGATCTGATAGGCGGGCTTGAATGGAAGAAGGAACCTGAAATATTGAGGTTTTTCTTTGGACATCTACAGCCGAAATCAGATTGGCCGAACAAGCTGGTGAAAAAATTTAAGGAAGATTTTGGAGAGGAACTTTAGGAGAAGATTATGAGTAACTTTAAGGCGAGCGACGGATGTGAGATTTTTTACGATGTGAAGGGAACCGGAGAGCCGTTGGTATTTGTGCATGGGTGGTCTGCAAACAGTGATGTTTTTGCAAAGCAAGTAGAGCATTTCAGCAATTCATATAGAGTTATCGTTTACGATCTTAGGGGACACGGCAGGTCTGATAGGCGAAGTAAAATTACAGAGCGCAATATGACGATGGAAAGAAATGCAGCGGATCTTTTAGAGCTTTTAGATCATCTTGAAATTGATAAGGCGCACGTGTGCGGCTGGTCTATGGGCACCAGCATCCTGCTTTGCTTTATAAAGCTATTCAAAACTTCAAGGCTTTTAACTGCAGGTTTTATAGATATGACGCCAAGGCTTTTAAATGATGAGTCTTGGGATATGGGAGACTTTGATGCCTTAGGAAATTTAGAGTTTGCAAGGCTTATAGCTACAGATTGGGAAACGGCATATACGCAGGCTCTCCCCGAGTTATTCGCAAGAAATAGGGACAAAATGGATGAAAATGTTATTGCTGTGCGAGAAATGATGAAAAACAACATTCCTCATGTCATGTCTTCTATGTGGATGGCTATGGCACTTGGGGACTATAGAGATGTGCTGCCTACTATAGATGTACCTGTATTTTTACCATATAGCAACGGCGGAGATATGTACAATAGAAGGCACGGTGAGTACATGCATGAAAATATCAAAAAATCAACGCTTATAATATTTGAAGATTGTGGACATTCGCTTTTCATAGAAGATCCTGTAAAGTTTAATACAGAGTACGGTGATTTTTTAAAGCAGAAATAACGTGGAATTGATTATAGCCTTAATTATTCACCAACAGAAATAACCTGGAATTAATTATGACTGTCATTATTTATCTCTATATTAAATAAAAATCAGCCTTGCCGGAGTTGATTTTTACATGGATACTGATGTTGTAACTTGATTTGCGTATATATTTGGTTATTTTAGGGTAAGTCAACAAAAAAATAATAAAAAACTTGAATAACGCTAACTTACGTGATATATTGATTATACGCTTAGTTATTTTTTGTAATATAAAGGAGGAAGTTATGATTACAACAAAGAAAATCAAGCGAAGCATCATTGTCTTATCTGCGTTTGTGTTTATTTCTGTATCAGGCATAGCGTTTGCAAGTAACGATAACTACGGATTTCATTTCAATCTTAGATCCGGGCACAGAAATTCGTATACAAAACCAAGATATAGACAAACTAGCAACCAATTCAATGAGTGGAAGGTAAACCTAAAATTCAATTCTGAAGGTGATGGAACTAAGGCTACTTTTTGGTTGGCAAAAAACAACAAATCAAGAACATTAGTTTCTCTTACACATGATGTTAAACAGGGAACAGGAGCACATTATTATGTTGCTACGGCAGGAGCTAGCAGGACGTACGTTAGATTGGGCGGTGAAAATAATAATTATGCGCCTTGCAGGACAGCAGGGTTCTGGGATGAAGAGACAGATTAATTTGGTTTAGTTTGGAAAACGGGAAGGAAGAGTGAGCCATTATAGGCTCACTCGATTTTAATAATGAAGTCATTTTTTCTAAGAATCATTCATGACAAAGTAAAATTGTTTTTTGTGTTAGTGATTGTGGTTTTGCCGGTGATTCAAGTCGTGCAGGTGTGGATTGTATGTCATAACCTTGGATTAGGCTTCTATTCACCGCCATATGCAACATTTGTAGCATTGCCGGGCGTCGCACACCATATTTTAAATAGAGTATTTACTTGGTTTATGCCACTATATATGGCATTAATTTTTGCAGATACAGTAATCGAAGATTCACAAACACGTCTATCAAGTTCTGAAATAGTTAGAATTGGAAAGAAAAGCTATATAAGAACAAAGGTTATAGGAACCTTCACAATGGCATTTGTCTTGATATTTTTTTCTCTGTTATTAAACTTGATGCTTTGCTATATAGTTTTTAGTGGTGGTAAATTTATCGGTATGGATCCTGGGGATTCACCTGAAAATTTTTTGTATAATATTTCTCATGCACATCCATTGCTTGCAAATATTGCTTTTGATCTCGTTAAGGCATTTATGTGTGCCTTGATCGCTACCGTGGGCGCCAGCATAGCTTTGATAGCCCCTAATAGAAAGATAGTGTACAGTTTAACTCTCATTATATGGTTCATACCTATAATGCTAAACAAGTCTTTAGTGCTAATATTTAAGCCTTTTTCAGAGTATGATTTCCAATACTTACTACCTATCTTTTTTTCTGTTACATTTGCGTTTGTTTTGATAATAATATGCATGGCGTTTTGGAGGCTTAAAGATGACGAGGCGTGAATTGTTTAGGTGCACATTATATACTGCTGTCATCCCTATTTTAGTGTTGGGAAATAGTATCAGGTCGATATATTCGCTCATAAAACGGGAGCATATATCAGATAGGGAAATTCTTATAAATTTGCTCGAACCTGTAAGTGATGAACTCACTTCGGTTGCACTGATTTTACTTATTTTCGCTCCTATGACGGTGCTTGTGTTTGAACATATAAAGGGAGATGATAGAGTCGATCGTTTGTTTAGATATCGTGATAGAGATTCGTATACGAAAAGTTTGATTGCAGACGAAATAAAATATAGCATTATGGTGGTTGTTATTATGGAAGTTTTGAAGATTCTATCGTTGGTTTTATTTTTAGGGCTACGGATAATGACATCAAAAGAAGTGTTAGTATATCTCTCATTGGATATATTTATGTGTTTTCTATTTTATTTTAGAGTAGTAAGCGTGTATCTTTTATGTAAGGCAAAATTTCCCAATAGAATTGTAAGCATTATAACGACAGTATTCATATACTTCGTTGAGTATGTTGGATTTTATTATGTTTTCTATGAAACTGAATGGCTACCTGCGTACACGTTAATTATTCCATTCAATACCGTATTTAAAGGTATTACTCCTGTTATGACAGTGGTATGGTTCTGTGTTTCACTTATTATGGATGTTATATTGGCGCTGCTATTGATTATCACGATGCGAGGAAAGGATATTTTGCGTTTTGAAAAATAGGCTTATAGGCATTGCATTGTTTGTAGCTGCAACAATATTTCAATGTTTTATATTAAATAATGCAGAGATTGAGGAAACCGAGTTTGGCTTTGTTACAACGTATATGACAGGGATTAGCGATGCCAGCATTATACAAAGAACTTTTTTTTCATACTTGCCTATACCGTTTTTATTATTTATAGCAGAGGATGTAGTAGAAGAGCTTGTAAAGGGATATAGTCTAATGGTAATTGTTAGAAATTATAGCCGCAAACTATTGTTTGTTAAAATGATAGCCAAGGTAATAGTGATAATTGCTTTATCGGTTATTTTCATAACCTTGGTTTCGACGTTATTTGGCAAAAATAACATTTCATTTGACATAAAAGAAAAGGGCAATGCAGTAACATTTTATGGTTTGGTTTTGCTTAATATAGCTGCTATAGATATACTTTTAGCCTTGATACTGCATAAAAAACAAGCAAGTAATATTTTTATCAATGCTTTTTTTGTACTCTCGCTCTTATTGCCAATAAAGAACGGGAATAGTCTGCTTAACTGTATCTTTTTTCCAAGGCTTGCATTTGCGAGAGTCAATGGAGTAATGGGTGGTGTTGATATCCCAAGTTATTACCTTCAGATATTTTTGGTGCTTTGTTTTGTGGTTATCTGCATTATAGGTCAGGCAAGGTATAAAAACATGGATGTATATTAAAGAATATTTTGAAGTTTAGATCCGTAAGAGGTATAAAACATAAAACTATGCACAAGCACTTAAAATGAAATTTAGAAAAACTGTAGTGATTGAGGTAATATTTAGTGAGGTGAAAAATGCTTGAAATTAGGAATGTAACGAAAATTTTAAATAAGAAAAAGGTGCTGGATGGTATATCATATACTTTTGATGAGAAAACAATATATGGCTTGCATGGTATAAATGGTTCGGGGAAAACAATGCTCTTAAGATTAATTGCAGGTCTCATAGTGCCGACTCAGGGTGAGGTATATTGGAACAATAAAAAACTTCACGAAGACATATCATTTCCAGGGAATGTTGGTATAGTGATTGAAAATATGGAAATGTTACCACAGTATACAGCCAGACAAAACTTAAGGATTCTATCTAAACTAAAAAATATTGCAAATGAAAGTGACATAGAAAATGCGCTTAAGCGTGTAGGGTTAGATGAGGCAATGGATATGAAGGTGAAAAAATATTCATTGGGAATGAAGCAAAGACTTAATATTGCGCAGGCTATATTTGAAAAACAGAATCTTATTTTGCTTGACGAACCTACAAATGCACTTGATGCGGAAGGTGTGGAACTTATATATGATATAGTACATGAAGAAAAAGAGCGAGGAGCTACCGTTATAATAGCAACTCACCATAAAGAGGATCTTGATAATATGTGTGACGTTCTTATAAGTGTCAAGGCTGGAAGGATATACTAGTATTTTAAGTGAGGGAGAATTATGAAGAAGAATTACATTAAAGTGATTGTCTTAGCTGGAGTTATAATGTTGGCACTTGGAGTTTTTTCTAAGTTTCACATAGAAAATAATTCTAAAGACAAAGTTCATGATGGTAAAGGTAATCAAAAATATGATCAGAGTATTGTAGACAATAATGATTTAGCAAGAAAAAATGTAGATAAAATTTTTAAGAATATTGCCAACAAAAGAAAACTATCAATAAGTATTAAGAAGAAAGTCATTAATAATATAGGTCAGATATACAGTATTATTAATAAAGATGCAACCTTATCGCAAAAAAATAAAATTGCCGTATTTCATAAATGTGCGTTTGTTTTCTTTATAAACGATAAGATAAGTAAAAAAAATAGCAATCCTAAGGATACTGAGAAATTTTCAAAAAACAAGGTTTATAATTCATTTAGGGAGCTTTACAATTTTTTTACTGATTCCAATGAAGATGTGATAAAAAAAGAAAAGCTTTTAAAGATCTTAGAAAACAATGATTATAAAGCGTTCATCTCAAGTGACAGCTATAAAGAATATGTTAAATTGCTCAAAGAATACAGCCTAAAGTGATTTAAAATCAATAAAGAAGGAAATTTAAAAATTCTTTTGACAAGACACACTTTAACAATAAAGCTTAACGTGAAAAAATAAAAGTCTCAATGAAGTGGTGGTAGAATGTAAATTTACGGTTGTTTAAGACTATGTTTATGTAAAACTTTTTCTAGAAGAGTATGTCACATACGTTTGATTATACTAGATAAAGCAACATTTAATAAAAAAGTGTTTTTAAAGGTTCGTGGTGCTATAATGAGATTGAGAGATTCTTTTCATTTATTAATTTGATGGAGCCTGAGGAGGCGCGTCATGAAGAAGAAAGTAATATCGATTATAGGCGTAATACTTATTGTGATTCTCGCAGTTGGTTTTGTTATTGAGTATCGGGCTGTAAACACATCTATAGAGCATAATTTGACTGTAGCTACAGGAGATATATTAAATGTGATGGATGATGCAGAAAAAATTGGGAAAAGAGAAGTTTTGAGAATAAAAAGGCTTGGAATGAAAAGATGTCAACCGCCGCAACCAGATCCTTAAGGCCGTATTGCAGAACATGCGATGCCAGTGTATTGCATAAGAAGTATTCATTGACGAAGCTCTATGACTATTTTGCAAACTCAGCGAATATGAAATCTGTCAAAGATTTGGATAAACATCGAAACCGAGTGCTCAAGATAAAGAGTATTATTAGGAAACATAATGGCTTTGAAGAACTTAAGGATGTTGCTGCAGGTAGGGAAGAAATAGAAGATGCTTTAAGGTAATTTTAGATATTATTTTTACTAAAATGTTGTTTACATGAGTAAGATATGCTTTAGACGATTTGAGTATATGATTTACTTGACGGCTTATATGTACCATCTTTGCTGAATTTATAATATTCAGTGAGGAGGGTTGTTTTAATTGCAATTTGAATAGTGGTATCTTATAATTAATGATGGTTTATGGCAATATATAAAGATATCGTTGGAGGTAGTATGGATAAAAATCTGGATAAGCATTATGACCCGAAGAAGTTTGAAAATAGGATTTATAAGGCATGGAGGGATGCCGATGCATTTAAAGCTAAGGTAGATACAAAGAAGCAACCATTCACGGTAGTGATGCCGCCTCCAAATATTACAGGCGTCCTTCATATGGGACACGCTCTGGATCAATCTCTTCAAGATGCCATAATAAGGTATAAGAGGATGAGAGGCTTTGAGGCGCTTTGGATACCGGGTACAGACCATGCGAGCATTGCAACGGAAGTTAAGATATTAAATGAAGTGAAGGAAGAAGGGCTTAGCAAGGAGGAGCTTGGAAGAGAGCGTTTTTTAGAACGTGCATGGCAGTGGAATGAAAGATACGGAAATAAAATTGTAGAGCAGTGCAAAAAGCTTGGAGTGAGCGCAGATTGGAGCAGGAAGCGCTTTACAATGGATGAGGTGTGCAGCAAAGCCGTGAAGGAATACTTTGTTCATTTATATGAAAAAGGCTATATCTATAAGGGAAAGAAGATAATTAATTACTGCCCCGTATGCAGAACTTCTCTATCTGACGCTGAGGTAGAGCATGAAGAAAAAAACGGTAAGTACTGGTATTTCAGATATGATGCGGCGGATGGCGATGATTCCATAATAATTGCAACCAGCAGACCCGAGACGATGTTCGGAGATGTTGCGATTGCCGTAAGCCCTGATGATGACAGATACAAGGACAGGATAGGCAAGGAATACGTACTGCCTGTGGTAGGGCGAAAGATTCCTCTTATAGCGGATGAGTATCCGGATCCCGAAAAAGGCTCGGGTGCGGTTAAGATTACACCGGGGAATGATCCTAATGACTTTGAAGTTGGAAAGAGGCATGACCTTGAAATAATAGAGTGTATAAATGAAGACGCAACCATGACAGAGGCCTGCCTTGAATACGCAGGGCTTGATAGATACGAATGTAGAAAAAGGTGGGTTAAGAGGCTTGATGATGAAGGCTATCTTGTAGAAACCGAGGATATGAACATTTCGGCGGGTGAGTGCTACAGGTGTCATAACACGGTGGAGCCCCTAATATCGGAACAGTGGTTTGTCAAGATGAAGGATCTTGCAAAACCTGCGCTCGATGCCGCTAAGAGCGGTAAACTCAAACATATCCCGAAAAAGTATGAAAAGACGTATTTAGAATGGCTTGAAAATATCAGAGATTGGTGTATATCCCGTCAGCTGTGGTGGGGACATAGAATACCTGCATACACCTGCACAGAATGCGGTGAGCTCGTAGTGTCCAAGGAAGAAGTATGTGAATGCCCCTCTTGCAAGGGCAAGGTAGTGCAGGATGAAGATGTACTTGATACTTGGTTTTCATCTGCTTTGTGGCCTCTATCTACGCTCGGATGGCCTGAAAAGTCGGAAGACTTTGATTATTTCTATCCTACGAACGTGCTTGTAACAGGATACGATATAATCTTTTTTTGGGTTGTGAGGATGGTATTTACGGCTTTAGAGCTGGACGGCAGACTACCTTTCGATAATGTATATATCCACGGGCTTGTGAGGGATAAAGACGGCCAAAAGATGAGCAAGTCACTTGGAAACGGCATAGACCCTCTAAAGATTATAGATGAATACGGTGCGGATGCGTTGCGCTTCATGTTGCTTACGGGCATTTCAGCAGGCAGCGACATCAGGTATCAGGAGGAAAAGATCATAGCTGCGAGAAATTTTGCAAATAAGCTTTGGAACGCTGCGAGGTTTATATTTATGAGCTTGGGGCAGATTGAGAACGAAGGCATAGACATAAAAAAAATCGATGTAAAAAACGAGGAGTCGCTACTAGGTACTGAAGACAGGTGGATGATAGAAAGCATTCATAGAGCCATGGATTACATGAAAAACAACATGGATAAATATGAAATCGCATTGGCGGGGCAGAAGATATACGATTTGATATGGAATGAATATTGCGATTGGTATATAGAGGTTATCAAGGGCAGAATTTTTGGAAGTGATGCTACCGATAAGGCGGTGGCCATAAGTGTTGCAATCGAGTGCATGGCAAACATGCTTAAATTGCTCCACCCGTTCATGCCATATATCACGGAAGAAATATGGAGCTACATACCCGAGCAGTTTAAAGAGGATGATGAGGATATGTTGGTTTCATCCGTTTGGGAGGATTATGAAGATATACGGGGAGGCGATGAAGCCACTCGAATATTTGCGCATGTAATGGAAATTACAAGGCTTATAAGAAATATGAAAAAGGATGCGGGAGTTCCGTATAAAAAGGATGTTTCAATCATCATAGATGCCGGTAAAAATGAAGATGCTATCAAAAAAGCTAAAAGATACATAGAATCACTTAGCGGCACGAAGATAAATATGAGCGCACCGAGTGATGATTCAAATGCCATGAAGGTGGTTTTTGCGGACGGTGTAATTTATATGCCTTTAGATGAGCTCGTAGATAAAGAAGCGGAGCTTAAAAAGTTGGGTGCTGAGAAGAAGAGGCTTGAATCCGAGATAGCCAGGTGCAGCAACAAGTTGAATAACGACGGCTTTGTGAAAAAAGCACCTGAAGCTGTGGTGAATGCTGAAAAAGAGAAGTTGCAAACCTATCAAAAGGCTTTGGATGAGGTGCTGAGCCTGCTTTCAGATATGTAGGGATCTTGTGTTTATGGGCAATGCGGTAGATAAAATAAAAAGCCTTGGACGGTTTGGCAGTAAGCTGGGTCTTGACAGGATGAACAGACTGATGGCAGAGCTCGGAGTTTCGTGTGCCGATTTTAAGATAATTCATGTGGCAGGTACAAACGGTAAGGGTTCTGTATGTACTATGCTCAATAAAATTTTAAGAGCACATGGCATTAAAACAGGCATGTATACATCGCCTTATCTTTCAAGTTATCGTGACAGTATAGCAGTGGACGGTAGGAGTATAAGCTGTGAAGACTTGGACAGGGTAGGCGAAACGGTGCTCGAAGCTGCGGATAAACTTCCAAAAGAGGATGGAGAGCTTGCGGTTACGGAATTCGAAGTTATTACGGGGCTCGCTCTATACTATTTTAAAGAGGTAGGGGCAGAATATGTGATCTTGGAAACAGGTCTTGGGGGAGCATTGGATTCCACAAACATAGCACCTGCAAAAGTGGCTGTAATAACATCTATAAGCTATGATCACATGGATGTACTGGGCGATTCATTGGCAGAAATTGCAAAAAACAAGGCGGGAATAATAAAAGAAGGTGCAACTGCAGTTGTAAATGTGGATGAAGAAGAGGCATTGAGCGTAATAAAAAATGAGGTCTGTAAAAAACATGCTAATATAGTAAGGGCAGATGAAGCGGTAAAAATTAATTCAGTGGATTACAATAAGAAGTTCAGCTTAGTCGACATGAGTACAGCTTCGCAAAACTATGGAAGGATTAAGTTTTCACTGCTTGGAAAGCATCAGCTGAGTAACCTTAAGACGGTAATTGCGACAGTCGGTGAACTGAAATCTGCATTTGGATTTTGTGAAAGGCATGAAATCACTGTAGAGGCTCTCGGAGATGTGCACTTCAGCGGACGTTTTGAAGTATTTGAAGGTGATGCAGGCTGCGCCGATATAGTTTTAGACGGAGCGCACAATGTGGCGGGGATAGAGGCTCTAGAGCAAAATGTAAAACTTTACTACCCTAATGCAAAAATTCTTGCCGTTACATCCATGCTCGGAGATAAACAGGTTGATGAGATATTACACAGATTATGCAAGTTTTCAAATGATGTTATATTTACAGAGATAAATAATGAAAGAAGGATATCAGCACATGAAATGCTTGAAATTGCGAAGCAAAGCGAGGGTAATACGGGGAATTACCAAGAAATCCCTGATACAGGCAAGGCTTTTACTCAAGCATATGACAGCAGAAGAAACTACGATCTGATACTTTTTACAGGATCACTATATATGATGGGAGATATAAGGAGGAGGCTCCATGATGAAGGCGGCATTAATATATAATGAAAAATCCGGAAAAGGTGCAATTATAAGCCATTTGTCCGCACTTAAAAATAAATGTAAGGCGAAGGGAGTGGAGCTAGAGCTATATAAAGCAGGTGATGAATCTTATGACTTTTTAAAAAATGAAGATTTGGAACGCTATAAATTCATAGCTGTAGCCGGCGGTGACGGTTCCATAAACATAACCGTGAATCTTCTTAAAAAATTTGACAAATCGGTACCGATTGCGCTTCTTCCTTCAGGTACGGCAAACGATTTTGCATATGCACTCGGAATACCCGCAAACTATGACAGGGCAATGGATATAGCGCTTAAAGAAAGAAGGTGGAAGATAGATCTTCCGAGCGTAAACGGAAAATACTTCATAAACGTAGCAGCTATTGGAAATCTTATAGATTTAAGCCAAAAGACTCCACCACATCTTAAACAACGTTTTGGGATGCTCGCATACTATATGCAAGGGCTCAAAGAGCTTAAGAATATAAAGAGTTCAAGAGTGACCATAGAGACGAAAGATAGAACATATGAGGAAGAAATCGTGTTTCTTGTAGTTTTAAATGGCAGAGGTGCCGGGGGATTCAGGGACTTAGTGAGGGACGCAAAGCTCGATGACGGGAAGCTTGATGTGCTCGCATTTAAGAAGATGAACCTTGCAGAGCTTTCTTTGCTTTTTTCCGCCCTAAAGTTTAAAAGAGACATAAAATCCGATAAGATAATACATTTTCAAGGTAGTGAATTTACAATAAAATCAAGTGAACCTTTAGGTACGGACATAGACGGAGAGAAGGGAGAAGATTTCCCTTTGGTATTTAAAACTGGCTATGAAAGCGTGGAGTTCATAGTGTCTGACAGATTCTCGGGATGAGCCCGGGTAGCCGCAACGCTACATATGTTTGATTATCTTGGAGCCTTAGATGATGTGGCGCTGTATAAAGTTTTGCGTAGCCTTTAATAAAATAGTATAATAAACGGGTTATGGAGTGTATCGGTAGGTGAAGTATGAGAGTGATCTTAGATGGAATGGGTGGAGATAATGCACCTTCAGCCATAGTGGAGGGTGCCGTCATGGCCGCCTCTAAATGTGATAAAGAGATAGTGATAGTGGGAGATGAAGCTGAGATTTCATCAAGCCTTAAAAAACATGGATATAAGGGAGATAGGATTTCTATTATAAATGCCGGCGAAGTAATAGAAAATGAAGAAAGCCCGGTACAGGCGGTTAGGAAGAAGAAGGATTCATCACTTGTAAAAGGGATAAGCGAGCTGCTTGATAATCCTGAGGACATATTCATATCTGCGGGCAGTACGGGAGCTCTTTTTGTTGGAGCGAGGCTGATACTTGGAAGAATCAGAGGAATAGACAGACCTGCCTTAGCCAGCGTATACCCCATACTCGAAAAGAAAAAGCATGCACTTATAGTGGATGCCGGAGCGAGTACGGATTGCAGGCCGAAGAATTTATTAGAGTATGCGGTGATGGGCAGCATATATGTTAAAAATGTAATGGGTATTGATAATCCGAGAGTAGGGCTGGTAAACGTAGGTACGGAAGAAGCCAAGGGCAGCATCCTTACGAAGTCTGCCTATGATCTTCTTCAAGATGCTGATCTTAATTTTGTGGGAAATGTAGAAGCTCGTGACGTTCCGAAGGGGGCTTGTGATGTAATAGTATGCGACGGCTTCGTTGGAAATGTCATACTAAAGCTTACTGAAGGTCTTGGTTGGACTATATTAAAGCTTCTCAAGAATCTTTTTTATTCCGGAGTTAAAAATAAATTTGCAGGGCTAATGCTTAAAGGCGACCTTAAAAATATGAAGGATGAATTCGATTATTCAGAATACGGCGGAGCGCCCATAATAGGAGTGCGGGGAGCAGTGCTTAAAATACACGGCTCATCCGGTAGCAGAGCTGTCATGAATACCATCATAAAGGGAATACCGTTTGGCGAAAAGCGGGTGGTTGAGAAAATAGAAAAAGATATACTTAAATTGGATGAAGGAACATTATGAGCAATTTGGATGCTTTAGAAACTAAGATAAATTATAAATTTTCAGATAGAAATCTTCTTATTACTGCACTTACCCATGTTTCAATGCTGGGTAAGGTACATAATATGGATAGGAAGAGTACAAATCAGCGGCTCGAATACCTGGGAGATGCCATATTATATCTTGTTATAGGAGAGCTTTTATTTATTAAAAGACCGGATTATGATGAAGGGAATCTTACAAAGGCAAGATCTAATATAGTAAATAATCACAGCTTGTCGGAAATGGCGAAGAAGCTGGATCTTGGAAGGCATATTGAAATGGACAGTTCTACAGAAAAGCACATGGGAAGGCGAAATGAAGCGATACTCGCAGATACCTTCGAAGCTCTCATGGGAGCCATATTTTTGGATGCGGGATATGAAAAAACTCATGAGTTTATAAATAAGCTGTTTATTAAAAGAATTGAAGAAGCGGCAACGGGTGAGGCGAAGGCTGACTATAAAACACGGCTTCAGGAATGCGTACATGCCTGTGGAATTACTAACTACTATATAAAATATCACACAATATCCGAAAAAGGTGACCAGCATTGCAAAACTTTCCGCATCGGTGCGTATTTAAATAACACCAAGCTTTCCGAAGGTGTCGGCAAGAGCAAGAAGGAAGCTCAGCAGAATGCGGCAAGGCTTTTCTTTGAAAATATGAAAAACGATGATAAACGCATAGACAAGAAGCTTAAAAGCATTGCTAAGGAGGCGGCTCATGAGGCTTAAAAGTCTATCGATAAAGGGGTTTAAATCCTTTGCAGACCCTGTGAAAATAGATTTCGATGAAGGGATCACCTGTATAGTAGGGCCTAACGGCAGCGGAAAGAGTAACGTAAGTGATGCCTTAAGATGGGTATTCGGTGAGCAAAGTGCAAGGACGCTAAGGGGTTACAAGATGGAGGATGTGATCTTTGCAGGTACTGAAAAGCGAAGAAAACAAGGCCTTGCCGAGGTTACGGTTGTAATAGATAATTCAGACAGGATGCTGGATATTGAATACAATGAAGTTGAAATAACGAGAAGATTGTTTAGATCCGGTGAGAGTGAACACAGGATAAACGGTAATAAATGCAGGTTGATGGACGTTAGAGACCTCATCGTGGATACGGGCGTTGGAGTAGACGGTTATTCAATCATAGGTCAGGGCAAGGTGGAAGAGCTTGTAAGCAACAGAAACGACGGTAGGCGTTCTATGATAGAAGAAGCCATCGGAATAGTAGCATATCGCGAAAAAAAGGGAGAAACCCTAAGAAAGATAGAAAAGGCAAGTCAAAATCTTGAGAGGGTAAACGATATCTTGATAGATATAGAAGGAAGGATAGGGCCTCTTAAGATAGAATCCGAAAAGGCTGAGAAGTATAACGAGCTTTCAGGATTACGAAAAGACATAGATATGAATCTCATGTTGTATGAAATAAGAAAGAGCGAAGGAAGGCATCTTAAGGCGGAAGAAGATGAAGGGAATATAGAAAAAGAGTTAAATGAAAAGAGAGCCTGCATAGACGAACTGAAATCTTCACAGAAGAGCAGATACGAGGAGATGAACGAGCTTAAGGTTAGTCTTTCAGATACGAAGAACAGCATACTTGAAATAACTCAAAAGATTTCAGATATTCAGAAAAGAAATGAAGTCGATGATAAGGAAAGGATAAATTTAATAAGCAGGAAAGAGGCGGTCATAGCTGACATCGAAAGGGTAAAAACGGATATAAACGAACTTAAGGATAAGGATGATAATTTGGCGGAGAGTATTTCCGCTTTAGGCGGCAAGCTCGCCTCTGCAAAGGAAGAGCTTTTAAAATTGGATGAAAAAATAAATAAAAACACCGATGAAAGCGGAGCCTGCGGTATAGAACAAAGGTTAACCGAACTAAAAACGAGTAGGGAGGAGCTTTCAAAGAAGATATCCAGAAACGAAATAGACTCGGAAAAATATGCGGCGAAGATCAACTTTTTGACCGATAAAAAACAAAGTCTCGAAGAAGCTCTGGATAAGAATACGGCATACCTTGAGGAAGAAGAAAAAAGGCGTCAGGAGTCTCAAAGAAAAAGAAAAGAACTCGCTTCTACACTCGATGGGCTAAAAGTACTTGAAACTGAGCTCTTAGCAGGAAAGCAAACCCTAATTGAAGAATCTAAAGAGGCTGAAGAAGCTCTTGAAAAGGCTGTGGCGAAGGAGCAAAGCATAGGGGCAAGGATAGAAGCGATTGAGGAACTTGAAAAGAGGGCAAAGAAGGATAGCGCGTCGGAGGTTCTTTTCAATGCGGGAATCAAAGGATTAAAGGGAGAATTCAGAGATTATATAGGGGTGAAAGAGGATTATATTACGCCCATAGCGGCGGCGCTGAAACCATATGAAACGGCAATAGTGTGTGACGACAGTGCCGATGCAATAGATGGAATAAAATGGCTATCTCAAAATAAGGCGGGAAGAGCCGCCTTCATAACGTCAAAACCTACGAGCGGTAGAAATTCCCATTCATTTCAGGGCGAAGACGGCTTTGAATGTACTGCAAAGTCCGTTGTAAACGTGGAAAAAAGCGGATATGACAATCTATTAAGACTCTTTGAAGGGGTTTATATTTTTTCGGATGTAAAGAGCGCAGTAAAGGCATCTTCAAAGCTTAAGGCAGGCGAAGTTATCGTTACGATGGACGGAACGACGGTATCTCCCGCAGGTGCGATGACAGGCGGCAGCCGAGATGAAATAGAAAAGGGAGCTATTGCAAGGAAGAATCAGATATCAAGGCTAAAGGCGGGCCTTGCCGATGCTATCAAGGATAAAGGCAAGAGTCTTATGAATAAGGAGGCCATAGCCATAAAACTAAATGACTTGGAAGATGAAATTTTAAATGCAAAAAACAACAAGGATGATGCGGACAGGGCTTTGAAGGCGCTCGATATGGATAGCGATTACAGGGCGAAGGAAGAAAAAAGGCGTAGGGAAGAAAGCGAGAACGCAAAAGGAGAACTTGCGACTATCATGTCCGATATCGAAAATACAAAAGGTATTATTGAAGATGCAAAAAAGAATATGGATAATGCGAATCAAGAGCTGGTAATGGTAGACGCAGAGCTTTCACAAATGAACGTATCCATGGAAGAAATCATGAAGATGCGAAGAGAAATGGAAGCTCTAAAGGAAGGGAAGAAAAACGAAATTGCATCGCTTGAAACGGAGGTTAAGTCACTTCATAGAGAAAGGGCTACCATGGCCATGGCAATAGGTAAGAGAGATGAAGAGATAGCCATCAAGAATGAAAATTTAAAAACCATAGAGCAAAGGCTTTCAGAAGTTTCGTGTGATAAAAACGATGATGGTGAACTTGCAAAACTAAATGATGAAAAGGCGGAGCTTTACGAAAAGAGTGCCAAAATAAGCGAGCTTGAAGACGAACTTTCTAAGAAGAACAACGAGGTGCAGGCGGAGATAGAAAAAAACTACGCAAGCATCATGGATCTTGAGAAGAGAAAGGAACGACTTCTAAGCTCAAAACAAAGAAGTACAGCTCTGATACAAAGCATAAAAAACAGGATGTATTTAGACTATGATGTGCCTTTTGCAACCGTTAAGGAAAGGGAAGTGAAAGATGTAAATTACAAGGACGATAGGGCGAGGCTGGATGAATTAAACCGTAAAATAAAGCAGCTTGAGCCCGTAAACATGATGGCTATCGATGAATACAAAAAAGAAGGCGAAAGGTATGAATTTCTGTCGAGCCAAAGAGACGATATCACAGCTTCAATAGACGATCTTAAAAAGGTGTTGAAGGATGTGGATAATAGGATAAGAGATAAATTCAGCGAAGGTTTTAAGGTGGTACAGGAAAATTTCAAAAAGCTTTTTTATGAGATGTTTGATGGAGGCAAGGCGGAGCTCATCCTGGCTGATGCAGATGATGTATTGGAATCGAATATAGATATTATTGCAGAGCCTCCGGGGAAAAGGTTTAAGAACATAGGACTGCTATCGGGTGGTGAAAAAACACTTACGGCGCTCTGCCTGATGTTTTCCATATTGATGTTAAAACCGTCACCATTTTGTATTTTAGATGAGGTTGAGGCTGCGCTCGATGATGTGAATATAGAAAGGTTTGTGAGGCAGATAAAAACCTTTGATAATATTTTGTTTACGATAATAACGCATCAAAAAGCCACCATGGAAAAGGCGGACAGCTTATATGGCGTTACGATGCCTGAAAGAGGGATATCCAAGGTTTTATCCATAAGGCTTTCCGAGGCTTCTGAATATTTAGATAAGGAGAATGATAATGGCTAAGAGAGGATTTTTTTCAGGATTATCTGAAAGGCTTGGAGATATTATTTCATCGAAACCCGCCGTCGATGATGATATGCTTGAAGAGCTTACAGATGAGTTAATAATGGCGGATATCGGAGTGGATACTGCGGAAAGGATAATTGAACTTCTTAAAAGTTCCATTAAAGATGAAGGGCTGACAACGCCTGAAGAGGTTAAATATAAGCTTTCCAAGACGATAGAAAAGATAGTGGACGTTGAAGGAACCATGGATCTCAGCGGGAAGTCCGTGATACTAGTCATAGGTGTAAACGGAAGTGGTAAGACTACAGGCATAGCGAAGATGGCAAATGTATTCAAGCAGCATGATAAGAAGGTGCTTCTTGCAGCGGGAGATACATTCAGAGCGGCAGCCGCCAAGCAACTTTCGCATTGGGCAGATGCGGTAGGGGTATCGGTGGTAAAGCATGATGAGGGAGCGGATCCTTCGGCGGTCGTATTTGATGCGATATCGGCTTCTAAGGCAAGAAACGTAGATACACTTATAGTGGATACTGCCGGCAGGCTTCAGAACAAGAAAAATCTCATGGATGAACTTAGCAAGATGAAACGAGTGGTGCAGCGGGAATATCCCGAGGCGAAGTTATATACGATGTTGGTGCTTGATGCAAACACGGGTAAGAATGCCCTTTCACAGGTTGAAAAGTTTAGTGAGGTCAGCGCTATAGATGGTATAATGCTTACTAAGATGGATGGCACCGCAAAGGGCGGAATAGTCGTGACCATAGCGGATGTCTATAAGATTCCCGTAATATATATGGGTATAGGCGAAAAGAAAGAAGATATATGTGAGTTTGATGCCAGAGAATTTTCTCGTGAAATACTCTAGCATGGTTGATTTTGTGTCTTGGAGTGATGATGAATAGGGTAACAGCAGCTATAATAGGAAGTCCGAATACGGGGAAATCCACATTTTTCAATAAACTCATAGGCAAGAAACTCTCCATAGTGCATGATGAGAGGGGCGTTACCAGAGATAGGATATACGGATATACGCAGTGGCGTAACCATGAGATACTTTTAATAGACACAGGCGGTATAGAGACCGATTCAAAAGACGAAATGATGACCAATATCAGGCAGCAGGCAGATGTTGCTATCGAACTCGCAGATGTAATCATATTTTTAGTCGACGGAAAGGCTGGGCTTACATCGGGCGATAGAGAGATAGCCATGCTCTTGAAAAAGACACGAAAAAAGATATTGCTTGTAGTAAATAAAATTGATAATGCGGGGATTGAAAGCGCTGTGTTCGACTTTTATGAGCTTGGGTTTAATGATGTACAGGCGGTATCAGCCGCAAATATGCTGGGGCTTGGAGATGTTCTCGATTTTATAGTTGATAATGCACCTGATGCTCAAAAGACTTTGGATGAGGACATTTTAAGCGTAGCTGTAATCGGAAGGCCGAATGCCGGTAAATCTTCCCTTCTTAATTATTTGGCATCGGAAAACAGGGTGATAGTCTCTGAAATGCAGGGAACGACACGAGATTCCATAGATGAGGTGGTTACCTACAAGGGTGACAGATACAATATAATAGATACGGCAGGCATAAGGCGAAAAAGCAAAATAGGAGATGCAGTAGAAAAGTTCAGTGTTATAAGAGCAATATCAGCGATAGAAAGATGCGATGTGTGCGTTCTGATGATAGATGCAAACATCGGTGTCAGCGAGCAAGATCAGCGGATAGCGGGGCTTGCGAAGGAAGCGGGAAAGGGTATAATAGTTGCTGTAAATAAATGGGATTCCATAAAAAAGGCAACTTTCACGATGAAAACTTATGAAAGAGAACTTGCCGAAAACCTTAAGTTCATATCGTATGCACCCGTAGTATTCATATCGGCCACTGAGGGAATCCGCATAGATAATCTCATGTCGCTTGTAAAACGAGTAGCTGCAAGTCAGAAAAAGCGTATAAAGACAAGCATCTTAAACAGCATGCTTGCGGATGCCATGTATAACAAAGAGCCTCCTTCAACCAAGGGGAAGAAGCTTAAGATATACTATGTTTCGCAGGTCGGTACGGAGCCTCCGCTGTTTGCGTTCAGCATAAATGATAAGGATTTAATGAAGTTATCATATTCAAGATATCTTGAAAACAGGATAAGAGATACATTTGAATTTATAGGAAGTCCCATAAAATTCGTTTTTAGGGATAAGGAAGAAGGTGAAAAGTGAGTACATTCGTAATTTTAGTGATAGCGTCGTATTTGATGGGAAATATCAATCCGGCTACGATAATAGCAAGATTAAACGGCATAGATATAAAGAACGCCGGAAGCGGAAATCCGGGCACTACCAACGTTATGAGGACAATGGGTATGAAGCTTGCGGTGGTAACGCTCATAGTGGATATTTTAAAAGGTAGCATACCGGTGCTCGCAGGCTTTTACATATCGTCTGACTACATAAAGTCAACCGATATAGCATCCATTTTAAATGCAACGGGAATGCAGGGTAATCAGCATGCTTTTGTTGCAGGGGCGTGTATGCTTGCGGCCGTTATCGGGCATATATTCCCCGTGTTTCATGGATTTAAAGGCGGAAAGGGAATCGCTACAAGTATCGGAGCTGTTTATGTTCTTGACTTTCGAATGGGACTGCTTTATATAGTTGCCATTTTGCTTCCCGCTATGATTACGAGGAAGATGTCTGTGGGTTCTATATTTGCAGCCTGTTGTCTTCCTATAATGTTTTATTTTTATAGAAGAGAAATATGGGTGCTGGCACTGATACTTGCGGTAATTATGATAATAAAGCATATCGGCAACATTAAAAGACTTATAAAGGGCGAAGAGCCTAATATGTTGAATATAAGATAGATAGAGCGATAATATTCAGGAGGTTATCATGGCTCATGTAGGAGTGATAGGTGCCGGTAGTTGGGGTACGGCGCTTGCGTTGAGGTTAATATTATCAGGACACGAAGTCAGCATCTACGATTTAGACGGGGAAGTTGTAAGCGATATAAAAAACAACAAAAGAAATTCCAAATACCTTGGCGATATTGAGTTGCCGGGGAATTTGTCTGCTGTAAGTGATTTGAATGCTTGCATCGAGGATAAGGATGTAATACTGTTTGCAGTGCCTGCACAGCATTTCAGGAATGCCGTAGAAGAAGCATGCAGGAGCCTTAAAGGTAATGAGCTTGTAATAAATGTTGCGAAGGGGATAGAGCAGAAGAGTCTTTTGAGGCTATCACAAATTTCAAAAGATTACATAGATCCTAAAAACTATGTGGTCTTGTCAGGGCCGTCTCACGCTGAAGAGGTAGCGCTAAATATGCCGACAGCTGTGGCTGTAAGTTCGGTAGATAGGAGCGCCGCATTGAGAGCTCAGGATATATTTATGGCTAAGGAATTCAGAGTATATGTAACGGATGACGTCATAGGCACTGAAATTGGCGGCGCGCTTAAAAACGTCATAGCTCTTGGCGCCGGAATAATAGACGGACTCGGGTTTAAGGACAATGCTTTGTCTGCCATGATGACCAGAGGACTTGCTGAGATAGCAAGGCTTGGAATCGCTATGGGTGCCAATGAACATACATTTTATGGACTTACCGGCATGGGTGATCTGATAGTTACGTGTACGAGCGGACATTCAAGAAACAGAAGGTGCGGACAGCTCATCGGAAAGGGAATGAAGGCATCAGATGCCGTAGAGCGCATAGGAATGGTGGTAGAGGGAATGTATACTACCAAAGCTGCGTTCGAATTATCAAAAAAATATGAAGTATCAATGCCCATAACCGAGGGAATTCATAGAATAATAGACGATGCCGTAAATGCTGAAGATGCAGTATATGCTTTGCTTGCAAGGGATAAAAAGCATGAACGATATTAATGCCCTGAAGTACAACATAATTACGTTCGGCTGCCAGATGAATGAGAGGGATTCCGAGTCTATAGCGGGCATATTAAAATCACATGGTCTAACGTCTGCATCCATAGAGGAAGCGGACATAGTGGTTATAAACACCTGCAGTATAAGGGAAAATGCAAATAATAAGTTTTATGGCACTCTCGGCATAGTAAAAAATATAAAGAAAAAACTCAAAAAAAACGGTGATGACCTTGTAGTGTGTGTGTGCGGCTGCATGATGCAGGAAGGTGAAGTAGTTGAGGATTTAAAGGTGAGATTTCCGTTTGTAGATGTTATATTCGGAACTCATAATATAGACAGGGTGTATGATCTTATTATAAAGACAATAGAAACCAAGAGGCGTGAGATAGAAATCCTCGAAAACGCTGAAATAAAAGAGATGCCGGTAGATAGGGTAAACAAGCATAAGGCTTTTGTAAACATCACCTTCGGCTGTAATAATTTCTGTACCTACTGCATCGTTCCTTATACAAGGGGGAGGGAGAAGAGCAGATCTCTTGATAAAATACTGGGTGAAACCGCTGACGCTGTATCGCTTGGAGCCAAAGAGGTGACCTTCTTAGGACAGAATGTAAATTCATACCGGGGAGAAAACGGCGAAAACTTTAGGGACGTACTGGTAGAAGCTAGTAAGATACAGGGGCTTGAGCGTATAAGGTTTATGACATCGCATCCTAAGGATCTTACAGATGAGCTTATAGATGTGATGAGCCTTGATAAAATAATGCCTCATATACATCTCCCTGTGCAGTCGGGAAGCAGTGAAATCTTAAAACGTATGAATAGACATTACGATAGAGAGCGGTATCTTGAAATAATTGATAAAATATATTCTCTCAATGAAGATATAGCGATTACAACCGATATCATCGTAGGCTTTCCGACGGAAACTGAAGAAGATTTTTCTAAAACGCTCGATCTTGTAAGGCGTGCAAGGTTTGATGCAGCCTTTACATTCATGTATTCAAAGAGGCGTAATACCAAGGCCGCAACCTTTGACGGGCAAGTGGATAGAGCGGAGATGGGTAGAAGGTTCGATATGCTGTCGGATCTTCTTAAAGATATTTCATTTGAAAAAAATAAAAAGTTTGTGGGAAGACGTATAAAGGTAATGGTAGATAAAATAGAAGACGACAATGCAGAAGGAAGGTCGCCCGAATTCAAGCTCGTTAAGTTTTATGGCAAAAATATTAAAAAGGGTGATATACTAGATGTTGTTGTTGACAGGGCAAGCCCGTTTAGCCTTAGCGGTAAGCAGGAACAGGCATAGGAGAAATAGATGGCTGGTGGCAATAAGAATTTAAAAAAACAAATAATTAGCCTTTCGGCATTGGTATTATTGATATTCATAACGTTCAGGACACTTAGGGCAAACTTTAAAGAGCTTAATTTTGAAGATCTTAAGGAAACGTTTTTCAAGCTCGATAAGACCTATCTTTCTTTGGCTGTCTTTTTTCTTGCGCTCCTCATATTTGTAGAAGCGTGTAACATCAGGTTTATAATAAAGCAAATCGGAAGGAAATGCACCCTGAGCCAATCCGTTTTGTATTCCGCATCGGATCTTTACTTTTCCGCTATGACACCGTCCGCATCGGGAGGGCAACCGGCTGCAATATATTATATGTCGAAAAACGGTATACCTGTTGCTGAGGGTAGCGCCGTAATGCTTCTCAATATATCCATGTATGTGGGTTCTATAATGGTGCTTACATTGGTTGCGCTTGTAAGTAAATTCAGTTTTTTCTGGCAGCAAAATCTTTTGTTCAAGTCACTTTTTCTGGTGGGAATATGCATACAGATAGTAGGAATGTTTTTGTGTCTTTCCGCCATGTTTTCAAAAAATACTTTGGCAAAGCTTGAAAGATTTGCCGTAAAGATAATATATAGCTTCAAGTTTGTGCGCTACAAGGAGGAAAAGGCGGCTGCCATCAATAAAAATTTAGCTACGTACTTTGCCAGTGCAAATCTTGCAAAGTCAAAGCCGTACCTGATGCCGGTATTGCTGCTCGGGAATATAGTTCAAAGGGTATGCATGTTCGGGATAGGATATTTCGTGTATAGGGCGTTTTTCTATAACCAAGCGAGTTTTTTCGATTTTTCTATGGTACAGACCATGCTGTTTGTGGCTGTAAATGCAATACCTCTTCCAGGAGCGGTAGGTGTTTCGGAAGCTACGTTCCTGGCGCTGTTTAAAGGAATATATAAGTCTCATAAGAGTTTAGCGCAGGGCATGTTGTTTACACGAGGTATAAATTATTACCTATGCTTTTTGGTGTGCTGTATAATTACACTTGCAAACCACGCCTTCATAGTAAAACGGGATGCCATACCGCTCGATGATTTTGAGCAGGAGTAATTTTTATAGTATAATCTAGTTGAGCTTGTACAGAATAAATGTGCACGCTGAAGCTTTAAAGTTGATGGAGAAATGATGAAGTTAATAGGGTATTATAATTACACGGTTCTAGCTACTTACATAGCACTTGTATCGGCCATCGTCGGTATATTTTACGCTACCTTCGGGCTACATCATGAAGCGGTGATTTTTCTTATGATATCCGGGTTTTGTGACGGTTTCGACGGCAAGATAGCGAGGATGAAAAAAAACAGAACGGATCTTGAAGCAAATTTCGGAGTGCAGATAGATTCCCTTACAGATCTCATATCGTTTGGAGTGCTTCCTATATTCATAGGCTTTTCTATAGGGATGCACAGCCCCGGTCATCTCATAGTGTTTGCAATCTATGTGCTCGCAGCATTGGTGAGACTTGCCTATTTCAACGTGCTTGCAGAAAGTGAGATGAATGTGGATTCAAAGGGAAGGAAGTGCTATAGCGGGCTTCCCGTTACATCCGTTTCGCTCACCATACCGATTTTATATATCCTGGGGCAATTTTTTAGAGACCGTTTCGATACGGTGTACATGTGCTTTTTACTGCTTACCATGCTCGCCTTTGTGGTGGACTTTAAGTTGGTAAAACCGGGCAATAAACAGATGGCGGTAATGGTGCTTATCGGAGCTATTGAGTTTGCTCTTATAATAAACGGATATCATTTTTAAGCGAAAGGATAGCAGTGAGAGAAAGGCAAAGGATAGATATTGCAGGCTCTAAGGCTCTTAAATTCATGTACAGAGGAAAATTAGGAAGGCTATTCCTTTTTTTATTTACGAGCAGATTCATGACAAAGTTGTCGGGGTTCTATGCAAACAGCGCATTTTCCAAAAGAAAGATAGCTTCGTTCATAAATAACAACGACATAGATATGGATGATTATAAGAAGGCTGCCGTAAGCGGATTTTCATCTTTTAACGACTTCTTCACACGTAAGGTGGATGAGGGCAAAAGGCCACTCGATGCAGACCGTGATGCGCTGATAAGCCCTGCGGATTCGAGGCTCAGCATATACAAGATAGATGAAACGTTAAGGTTCACCATAAAGGGAGATGATTTCAGCTTTAAGGATTTTTTGGCAGGAGATGAGATAGCGGAAGCGTTTACAGATGGATTTTTATTCATATTCAGGCTCTGCGTCGATGATTATCACAGGTATATTTTCATAGATGACGGAATGCGCAGGTATTCAAGGCACATACGTGGCAGATTTCACACGGTAAGGCATATTGCGCTAAAGGATGATTATTTTAAAGAAAATGAGAGGGAATATTCAGTGCTTGCTACCGATCGGTTTAAAGAGATGATTCAGGCGGAAATTGGAGCAATGATGGTGGGCAAGATAGTAAATCACGGAGTAACTTCGTTTAAGAGGGGTGATGAAAAAGGAATGTTCATGTTCGGGGCATCTACGGTGGTACTCGCATTTAAGAAAGACACCGTAAAGCCTGATGATGAAATTTTAAAAAACACCAACGAAGGTTATGAGACTAGGGTCAGATTGGGCGAAAAAGTAGGAGTAGCTATATAGAGGAGATGCTGTGAATATAATCGAAAATGCGGACATGTCAAGGTATTGTACATATAAGGCGGGCGGAAGCGCACGATATTTAATTTCTGTAGAAAATATAGAAGAGCTCAGGGAAGCGCTTAAAATGGCAAAAGAAAAAAAGCTGGACAGCTTTATCTTGGGCAGAGGGTCCAATGTGCTCGTAAGAGACGGAGGGTATGACGGAATTATAATACGTCTCAGCGGGGAATTTACCTTGATAGAAAGCACACAGAACGTAATAACTGCAGGGGCGGCCGCAACAAACGTAGAAGTGAGCGTCCTTGCAAGGGATGAAGGGCTTTCGGGCATAGAATTTCTGCACGGAATCCCGGGAAGCATCGGAGGAGCGGTATTTATGAATGCCGGAGCCTACGGCAGCGAAATTTGCGATTATGTGGATGAAGTTACGTTTATGGATGAAGATTATAATGTGGTTGCCAAGCCTTCGAAGGATATTGATTTCGGGTATAGGCATACGGAATTTATGGATGGCGGCGGGATTATCATTTCCGTAAAGCTTCGCCTTACTCCCTCGTCTGCGGACGCTGTAGCATCAAAGATGGATACGCTCCTTAATAAGCGAACGAGTAAGCAACCCATGAATTATCCCAGTTGCGGCAGTGTATTTAAAAGGCCTTTAGGTGGATATGCTGCAAAGCTCATAGAAGATGCGGGGCTTAAAGGAGCTTCGATCGGCGGAGCAGAGGTTTCTACAAAGCATTCAGGGTTTATAATAAATAAGGGGGAAGCGACAGCAAACGATATCACAGATCTTATTAAATTGGTTCAAAAAAGGGTAAAAAAGAATAGTGGGATAGATTTGAAAACGGAAGTCAGAATCATAGGAAAAGACAGATGATATACAGAGGCTATAAAATACTTTACGACTACCACACTCACACGGTATTTTCGCACGGTAAGGGGAGCATAGAGGATAATGTTCTCAGTGCTCGAAAGCTCGGGCTTAAGGCGGTTGCAATATCAGATCACAGTGTAGGGCATAGGGCTCACGGCGTGAAAAAATCATCGCTTAAGAAGATGAGATCGGAGATAGACCGTTTGAATGAAGTATATGAGGACATCGACATATACCTTTCCATGGAAGCGAACTTTACACAAAACGGTTCTAAGGTGGATATAACCTTAGAAGAACTCGAGGTTATGGACTTCCTCATAGCGGGATTTCACTACTCGGCCAGAAATTGCAATGCTGTACGAAATTTTATACATAAAAACAATAAAAAAGAAGGCTCACCTTCCTTAAGAAGGCTCAGGATGCAAAATACGGACATGGTGGTGGAGGCTATAGAGACCAACGATATCAAAATTATCACGCATCCCGTATACGGAGCACCCGTGCATATGGATGAAGTCTTTAAAGCTTGCGAGAAGAGGGGCACCTTACTTGAGATAAATTGCAAGCACGATGAGATAGGCGTAGAAGATATTAAGGCCGCCATGAAATATGATGTCGGCTTTGTTATAAGCAGTGATGCCCACGCATCATCAAAGGTCGGTAGACTTGAGAGGGGAATAGACAGGGCTATAGAGGCGGGGCTTGATATGACTAGAATAGTAAATCTGGAAAAGGCATAGTAGGTGAATCTTGGAGGTTATTATGGAAGTAGTAATAGTTACAGGACTTTCAGGGGCAGGCAAGACGCAGGCTATGAATTGCCTTGAGGATCTCGGATTTTTTTGTATAGATAATATGCCTCCTGCTCTAACGGACAGCGTTCTAAGGCTTGCGCAGGCTGAAGGAAATGACATAGATAAAATCGCTTTAGCGCAGGATTTGCGAGGCAGAAAATTCTTTTCGGATATAGCAAAAACCCTTAAAAGTCTTGATAATCAGCATATAAATTACAAGGTTATATATCTTGAAGCCGCAGATTCAATACTTATAAGACGCTATAACGAGACGAGAAGAAGTCATCCGCTTTCAAAATCCGGCAATGTCAGGGAAGGAATAGCGATAGAGCGAAAGCTCTTAGAAGATATAAGAAAGAGGGCGGACTACATAATAGTTACTCAAAATTTAAAGCGAAGTCAGCTGCTCAAAAGGTTATCCAACATACTTTCAGAAGACAAGCTCAGCACGTTCAGCTTTAATATTTCATCGTTCGGGTATAAAAAGGGTATACCGGCGGAGGCGGACGTTGTTGTGGATGTGAGGTTTATACCGAATCCTTATTATGTGAAATCATTAAAAAACCTTACAGGTAATAATAGAAAAGTTCAAAACTATGTCATGAGGCACGATATAACGAAATTCTTTATAAAGAGCTTTGTAGCTATGATTGAAGGGTTGGTCGATGCGTACCAAAAGGAAGGCAAGTATTCTCTAAACATAGCTTTCGGGTGCACGGGCGGACAGCACAGATCCGTTACCCTGGCGAATGAGGTAGCGGGGATATTTGAAAGAGGATCGTATCACGTGAATTTAGAGCATAGGGATCTATAGTTGTAAAAGGAGGTAAGTTATGGGACTTTTCAGTAAAAACAATTTTGATGAGGCCGTTATTCAAATTGAAGGCATGAGTTGCGGGCATTGTAGCGCACATATAGCAGGGCTTTTAAGAGATATCGACGGTATAGAATCTGCTAAAGTGAACCACAGGAACGGACTTGCAAAGGTTAAGTATTCCGACAAAAACGCCATAGACAAGGCAAAGACGGCAATAGACGAAGCGGGTTACACCTATGTGGGAGTGGAATGGAAGCAGTAGATGGAAAAAGCCGTTCCTAAAACATTTTTCATAAACGATCTGAAGCAGGAACTCGCCCACAGCATCAATGACAAGTCGTGCTGTATGCTTGCAGAAATCGCAGGGTTTTTGAGGTTTTCGGGAAGCATAATATTTAAGCAAAGGCCTAATATCTCCGTTGCAATGAGGGCTCCAAGCTTTGCAGCCGCAAGGCATTACAAGATGCTGATAAAGGCGTATTTCGGTATAGATGTGAATATGATGGATGCCGGTATGCTGGATGTTGAAAAAAAGGGGATTGTAATGCTGGAGCTAAAGGACAGCGATGTATCCAAGCAGCTCCTAAGAGAAACGGGTTTACTCAAGGTAAAGCAGGGAAGAGATACCGTTGTAAGCGGTATAGATTCCGAGATAGTCAAGCAGAAATGTTGTAAGAAGGCATATTTGAGGGGAGCGTTTTTAGCTGCAGGAAGCATGGTGGATCCCGGAAAATCATACCTTCTTGAGTTTAAGACGAACGGTTTAGCTCTTGCAGAAGACCTTTTAAAGTTACTCAAGTCCGCCTTTAAATTTTCCGCAAGGGTGAGAAAAAGGGGAGAACATTACATAGTTTACATGAAGCGTTTTTTAGATATAAGAGATCTTCTTGCAATAATGGGAGCTACTGAATCCTTGATTAAAATGGAAGATGTATCCATGAAAAAGGATCTTATGAACAATGCGAACAGGCTTAAAAATTGTGACAGCGCAAACATAGACAAGACGATAGCCGCTGCATACAATGAACTCACTGCGATAAATGCGCTTAAGGCAAGGGGGTTATATGACGGTCTTTCAGTTCCGCTTAAAAGTGCGGCGGATGCCAGATTGTCACATCCTGAAGCTTCACTTTCAGAGCTTGCAGGCGTCATGGATCCCCCAACAAAAAAACAAACTCTCGCATCAAGATTCAGAAAGATCAAGCAGCTATCTGTGAGCGAATAATATTTATGGCGTACATGGGGGCGAGGAGCTTTGATGTGTTCTTGCACACTTATGAAACAATGCGCAGTTTGAGAAAAGGTTTATGTGGTGCAGTGTAAAGTAGCGAAAACGTTATTAGGGCTTAAGGTGAAGATATGGTATATGGAATTATTTTAGCGGGTGGCAAGGGAAGCAGAGTTACGGGAGCGGAGCTTCCAAAACAGTTTGTTAAGCTTGGAGGCAAGCCTCTTATAATGCATTCTACCCTGACGATGTTAAGGGCTAAGGTTGTAGATGCCGTAATCGTGGTAGTGCCCGACGAATATATGGATCATGCGAAGGATGTTATGGATGAGTATCTTGATGATGTTTGCAAATCTAATAAAAAAATGGAGATTATCGCAGGTGGCTATGACAGAGAAACTTCACTTTTAAGGGCTATAGATCATGTAAGCAAAGGTGATTCATTCAAGGATGATATATTTGTAACGCACGATGCTTGCAGGCCTTTTATGGACGAAGATATGATAACGAAAACAGTTGAGGGGGCAGCTGCTTGCGGCGCAGCTACCGTTGCTTTGCCGTGCCTAGATACTATGGCGACAGGTGGCGGAGGTTATTTGACCGGAGCTATGGATAGAAGTGCTCTGTATAACGTTGAGACACCCCAAACGTTTAAGCCGTATGAATACCTGGGTCTTTTAAAAAAAGATGAAAACGATAGAGCCTGCGGATCCGCAGGCGGTAATGAGACTTATACGGATGTCACGGGAAGATATATAAAAGCGGGCAAGAAGGTAGCCATAGTAAGCGGCGACAGAATGAACTTTAAAATTACCTACGACGAGGATTTTGCACTTGCGGAAGCATGCCTCGCTATGGTAGAATGCAATTCGTAATGTAGTTTGCCGGAGTGGTGGAATTGGCAGACACACAGGACTTAAAATCCTGCGAGCCGAGAGGTTCGTACCGGTTCAAGCCCGGTCTCCGGTACCATACTTGAATTTAATATTCACATATGATAGACTTACATTCAGCGATAACATTGTCGCGGGGTGGAGCAGCTGGTAGCTCGTCGGGCTCATAACCCGGAGGTCGTAGGTTCAAGTCCTGCCCCCGCAACCAAACGCAGACGGCACATTCGATTAAAGGATGTGTCGTTTTTTGTAAATTATTTTTTCTCCACAAATTTTTTAACTTTAATGACAATAAACCGCCTTTTTATTAGTAATTTAGTAATAAAAGTTTTTTTTCTTGCTTTAGAAGATGTATTTTAGTATAATTCAGATGTAAGGAACTGGGGAGGTTTTTTGTGAACGAAAATGCTGAAATGACGGATAAAAAGCTGGTACAGACACTTAAAGAAAAAGTGGATCCTTTACTGGCTGAACACCTTGGAGGTTCGGAATTAGTGGATTTTGAAAATGGAGTGGCAAGGGTAAGGCTTACAGGAGCGTGTGCCACCTGTCCATCAGCGGAACTCACCATGGAAAGCGTTGTTAAGGAGATCGTTTTAGAAAATTGCCCTGAGGTAAAGGATGTCGTAATTGATAAAAGCATAAGCGATGACCTTTTAGATATGGCAAGAAGAATGCTGGATAAAAAAGTCAATTAGGATATTCACCTCTATGCAAAGCATGTGAGGTGTTATTTATGTAAGGAACCTTACAACAGAGTGTTTTGGCCAATTATTGGCAAAGGAAGTATAGAGTTAAGGAAAGGGAGTGTTAAAATGTTAATGACAGGAGATCAGTACATTGAGTCATTGAGAAAGCTTAAGACAAGGGTTTACATGTTCGGTAAACAGGTTGAAAATTGGGTGGACAATCCAATTATAAGACCGTCTATAAACTCTGTTGCGGCAACTTATGATTTGGCTCAAGATCCTCAGTATAAGGATCTTATGACGGCAAAATCAAATCTTACAGGAGAAACTGTAAACAGGTTTGCTCATCTTCATCAGAGTCCTGAGGATCTTAAGAAGAAGGTTAAGATGCAGAGATTGCTAGGACAAAAGACGGCATCGTGCTTCCAGAGATGTGTAGGTATGGATGCGTTTAATGCAGTGTATTCAACAACATTCGAAACGGACAAGAAATTCGGAACAAACTATCATAAGAACTTCGTTAATTATTTAAAGTATATTCAGGAAAACGATCTTGTAGTAGATGGAGCTATGACCGATCCTAAGGGTGACAGAGGTCTTATGCCGTCTAAGCAAAGAGATAAGGATCTATTCCTTAGAATCGTAGAAAAGAGAGATGACGGAATCGTAGTAAGAGGTTCAAAGGCTCACCAGACGGGTTCCATAAACTCTCACGAGCATATAATAATGCCTACCATCACTATGACAGAAGATGATAAGGATTATGCCGTATCATTTGCATGTCCATCAGATGCTGAAGGTCTATTCATGATTTACGGAAGACAGTCATGTGATACAAGAAAGACGGAAGAATTCAACCAGATAGATGTTGGAAACAAGAAGTTCGGCGGACAGGAAGCTCTAGTGGTATTTGACGATGTATTCATTCCTAACGACAGAATCTTCCTATGCGGAGAGTATGAGTTCTCAGGAATGATGGTAGAAAGATTTGCAGGATATCACAGACAGTCATACGGCGGATGTAAAGTAGGTGTAGGTGATGTGCTTATCGGAGCTGCAGCGGTTATAGCTGAATACAACGGAGCAGCTAAGGCTTCTCACATCAAGGATAAGCTGATTGAGATGACACACCTTAATGAAACACTTTATTGCTGCGGAATCGCATGTTCTACTGAAGGCTGGGCTACAGAATCAGGAAATTACATGGTAGACCTGCTTCTTGCAAACGTATGTAAGCAGAACGTTACAAGGCTTCCTTATGAAATCACAAGGCTTGCTGAAGACATAGCCGGCGGTCTTATGGTTACAATGCCTGCAGAATCCGATTTCAAATCAGATCTTAAGGTAACTAAGGACGGACAAACCATAGGAGATATGTGTCAGAAGTACTTTGCAGCTTCACCTGCTTGTACTACTGAAGAGCGTCAGAGGATGTTAAGGCTTATAGAAAATATGTGTCTAGGTACCGCTGCTGTAGGATACAGAACTGAATCCATGCACGGTGCAGGTTCTCCTCAGGCACAGAGAATCATGATTTCAAGGCAAGGTAATATCGCAGCTAAGAAGGAATTGGCTAAGAAGATTGCCGGTATCGAAAGTTAATATTGTAAACAGACGCCTGTTCGTGCTCCTTGCAGGAGTGCGGGCAGGTATTGCATTTTATCTCATCTAAGTCGGTTAATAATAGGCATTTGAGGGTATACAGTAGATAGTGAGTTAGAGGAGATAAAATGAAATTCAGAGCAAAGTTTTGTGGAGGTTGCAATCCACGTTACGATAGAGGAAAAGCTTACAATACGTTAAAGGAGAGACTTAAGGAAAAAGGTATTGATCTTGAGCTTGCAAATGAAGATGAAAAGGCTACGATGTTACTTCTTATAGGCGGATGCTCAAATTGTTGCCCGAGTTATAAGGAGTTTAAGCTCAAAAAAGGTGTTATCAAGATGTGGGACGAGTCTCACATAGATAAGGTTATAGATAAAGTTTTTGAAGAGAAGAAATCAGAGGAGGGCAGCTAAGTGGATTGGAAAAAGATTTATGAGGAGAAAAAATGCACTGCAAAGGAAGCCGTGCAGAGCATCAAGAGCAACGACAGGGTGGTGTTTGCCCATGCGGTTGCAGAACCTACATCACTTGTGGATGCTATGGTAGAGAACAAGGAAGCTTATGAGAATGTGACGATATCGCACATGTTCTCGTTCGGTAAAGGCGAGTATTCTCTGCCTGAAAACAGCAAGCATTTCAGATACGAAGGTTGGTTTAACAGCCCGAATACCAGAAAATCCACTGAGCTTGGTCATGGAGACTACGTTCCTGCGTTTTTCCATCAAGTACCTTCACTTATAAGGCGTGGAGTGCTTCCGGTGGATGTTGTTATGGTTTCACTTTCAAAGCCTGATGCGCATGGATATTGTAGCACAGGTGTTTCATCGGACTATACCATGCAGGCGATAAAATCAGCTAAATTGGTTTTAGCCGAGATCAACGATCAGGTACCGAAGACGTTTGGAGAGTCATTTGTTCACGTTAGCGAGATCGATAAGCTTGTAGAGCATTCGCATCCGCTATTTGAGTTGGGTCTTCCAAAGATAGGCGAAGTTGAAGAAGCTATAGGTAAGCATTGCGCAAGCCTGATAGAAGACGGAGCTACTTTGCAGCTTGGAATCGGAGCTATACCTGATGCGGTTCTCGCTCAGTTAAAGCATAAGAAAGATCTCGGTATTCATTCCGAGATGATTTCAGACGGCGCTGTAGAGCTGTTTGAAGCGGGTGTTATAAACAACAGCAAAAAATCTATAGATAAAGGTAAGATGGTGGTCACCTTCCTTATGGGAACGAAGAGGCTGTATGATTTTGTAAACGAAAATCCGGCTGTAGAGCTTAGACCTGTTGACTATGTAAACCATCCGGAGGTAATTGCCAAATCATCCAATTTGGTGTGCATAAATGCCTGCCTTCAGGTGGACTTTATGGGACAGGTTGTATCTGATACCATTGGAACCAGACAGTTCTCAGGCGTGGGCGGACAGGTAGACTTCGTACGAGGCGCAGCTATGGCGCACGATGAGAAGGCCAAGGCTATCATAGCGATGCCATCTGTAGCCGTTAAGAAAGACGGTACCAAGATATCTAAAATCGTGCCTTTCATAGACCATGGAGCGGCGGTTACCACCTCGAGACATGATACGGACTACATAGTGACAGAATACGGAATTGCCGAGATGGTAGGTAAGACGATGAAGGATAGAGCCAGAAGTTTGATCAATATTGCACATCCTGATTTCAGAGATGAGCTTAAGGCTGAGTTTGAAAAGAGATTCAACGTTAAGTTTTAGTCATCGGGATGGTGTTTTAGTATAAGAAAGTAAGGGAGGAAATTATGCAAGCATTAAGAGTAGCGCCGAAGATTCACTACTTCGACACATTTAAGGAATTCAACGAGGAGTTCAAGTTAGGTAAGAACGATTTGCTCGTTACAAATGAGTTTATCTACGAGCCTTATGTAAAGCCTCTTGGAATCGAAACAAACGTTATTTTTCAAGAAAAATTCGGACAGGGAGAGCCTTCCGATGAGATGATCGATAATATGAAAAAGGAAATGGACAAGTTTTCTTTCGATAGAATCGTTGCATTCGGTGGTGGAACTATAGTTGATATCTGTAAGATTTTGGCTTTGGATGTACCGCCGCAGTCATATAAGCTTTTCACAGGGGAAGTACCACCTAAGAAGATCAAGAAGTTGGTTGTAATTCCTACTACCTGCGGTACAGGTTCTGAGGTTACAAATGTAGCTATTTCTGAATTAAAGCCTCTCAATACCAAGAAGGGTATAGCGGTGGAAGAGACTTATGCGGACGAGGCCGTGCTTATTCCCGAGCCTGTTACGGGACTTCCTTTCAAGTTCTTTGTAACAAGTTCAATCGATGCGCTTATCCACGCTATAGAGTCTTTCCTTTCTCCAAAGGCTACTCCGTTTACGGAAATGTATTCTATCCAGGCTATTAAAATGATTATGGCAGGATATAAGGAAATTGTAGAAAAGGGCGAGGAAGAGAGAAAGAAGCATCTCAGAGAGTTCTTGCTTGCATCTAACTATGCAGGTATTGCGTTTGGTAATGCCGGCTGCGCAGCGGTTCACGCTCTTTCTTATTCAATCGGTGCAAAATATCATGTTCCTCATGGTGAAGCAAACTATCAGTTCTTCACTGAGGTGTTCAAGATGTACATGAGAAAGGATCCTGAAGGCAAGATCCAAAGAGCTAACAAGATCTTTGCAGATATTTTAGGTTGCAAGGCGGATGTTACAGTATATGATGAGCTTGAGAAGTTCCTAGGAAAGCTGATCAAAAAGCAACCTCTTAAGGAATATGGTATGAAGGAAGCGGAAATTGATGAGTTTACAAAGCTCACCGTTGATAATCAGCAAAGACTTTTGGCAAACAACTATGTTTTCCTAGAGGATTCTGAAATCCGTGAAATCTTCGCAAATCTATGGTAGGTTTGTGAGAACCTTGTAGCAATTGCGTAAGCTTTAAGATTATTAGCTGTGTAAGCTATAAAGTTAATGAATGAAATAAAAAGCCCCCTCCGGGGGCTTTCGCCATCTTTGATTAAATTTTATTGCTTATTTGGGGAGACTACAACGTCAGCCCGGCACTTATAAAAATAAACTTATTTTCTAGGAGAAAAAAAGATAGTTTTATGCACTTTGAGATATGAGTGAGTGCGCATTCGCAGCGCACACTGCGGTTACATTAAAAGCATATTTAATAATTTTGATATGGTATTGCATATATGAAGTGCATGCGCTACGCAGCGCACACTGCGTTGGACTTAAATCATAATGCGTCTCATATGTTTGTCTACGTTAGGCGTATTTAAGGGGAAGTGGGTTAAAAATTGACATTGCTCAGTTAAAGGTGATAAAATAATTAAGTATATATTTTAGAATGGGAAAGGATGTGTTTTATGTATAAAAGGCTCTTCAGGATGATATTTGCAGTCCTTGGAGCGGCGATAGGTGTTGGGTGTTTTACAGTTC
>ERZ772799.24-NODE-24-length-63339-cov-5.984340_pt1 | contig 63339 bp, 48 predicted proteins | sample MGYA00511345_ERZ772799 | MGnify/ENA primary metagenome ERZ772799 (study PRJEB29015, sample SAMEA2738037) | human oral metagenome | biome: human oral; feature: human-associated habitat; material: saliva | place: China | collected 2238 ... | reverse complement strand
CTTCGCCTCTTGGGTTCATTCCAGATGTAAGGCCATAAGAGAGAAGAAAGTACCTCCCCATCTTTCTAGGTGAAAATCCTTGTAGAAGTTGCCTAGAAATAAAAAGTTTTCAGGCCTATATCTGAAAAAATATAGGCCTGAAAACTTTTCTTTTTTACCCAGAGAGGGACCTCGAAATTAGCCTGGCTTTCTCCGAGTTATAATGTGCCTAATTTCTAGAACTGGAAGTAGATAAAGGGCTGTACATCGGCACTCTTCATCTGGAATACAAGGAAGATGAGAGCGGTGAGTAGCAGGGTTTGTACCCAAAAGGGCGCACGCGTTAAGGCTCGCTCTGCTGCTCTTCGTTGGCTAAAGGGTAGGTAGTGAAGTACGTACCCTATGAGCATGAGAAGGAGTACCCAATGATAGCCGGTGACAAAGTCTAGGATGATTTCCGGATGGAAGTTGCTTGTAATCTGCGTGAGCACCTGCTCTACCACGTCAATGCTATCGGCTCGGAAGAAAATCCAAGCAAAGCAAACAAAGTGAAAGGTTATGATACCTCCTATCGCCTTTCCTATGCCATTGCGTTTGATTCTTCTCTTATGTGCCGGATAGAAGAGGGCACACCAAACTTTGTGTATCGCCAGAGCTATACCATGCATTCCCCCCCATAGGATAAAGCGGAGGGCTGCTCCGTGCCACAATCCCCCCAGTAGCATGGTAATAATGAGATTGATATAGGTGCGAATGCGCCCCTTGCGATTGCCCCCTAGAGGAATGTAGAGGTAGTCTTTGAGCCAAGTAGAGAGGGAGATATGCCACCTGCGCCAAAACTCAGTAATATTGGTAGATGTATAGGGAACATCGAAGTTTTTGTTGAATCGGAAGCCCAAGAATAGAGCGATACCAATAGCCATATCCGAGTAACCGGAGAAGTCGCAATAGATTTGTAGGGCATAGCCATAGACCGCCATTAGGTTTTCTAAGCCGGAGTAGAGTGTGGGGGCATCGAATATTCGGTCTACAAAGTTGAGACTTATATAGTCTGAAATGACCGCTTTTTTGAATAGTCCCAAAAGAATAAGGAATAGCCCTCGCCCAAATTCCCCACGAGTGACCCACGGACGGCGATGTATTTGTGGGATAAAGTCTTTAGCTCGTACAATAGGGCCTGCCACCAGTTGTGGGAAAAATGAAACATAGAAGAGATAATCGATCCAGCGTTTGAGCGGTTTTATATCGCCTCGGTATACATCGGCTATATAGCTCATCGTCTGGAAAGTGTAGAACGAAATCCCCACGGGAAGGAATATATCCCACGGTTCCCATTGCAGAGAACTTGCCGTCTCCATGCCCATAAGTCCCCCTATGCCGGCAATAGCTTGTACTATTAGGTCTAGTAAGAAATTGAAGTATTTGAAGTAGGATAATATCCCTAAGTTGATAATCATACTCAAGGCTACCCACCTTTTTCTATTGGGGGAGCCTTGGGGCGTATGGCTTAGAGCTTGGGCTATGAGAAAGTCGCTCGTGGTGGCAAGCAGAAGGAGTAGTACATAGAATCCGCTACTCTTGTAGTAGAAAAAGAGAGAGAAGAGCACCACGTAGATGATGCGGAGGGTAGCGGTACGCTTCGATAGCCCCAGTAGCCCATATATGGGTAGAAAGAGGATAAAAAGGACAAAAAATAATCCACTAGAGAAGATCATTGGAGCCTCCTCGTGGTAGCGCAATAGCTCGGGGAGTAGGGACCCATCAAGGGTAGAGAAAAAATCGATCATATACCGGGGTTAGTAGGGATGGCTCGTTTTACTGTAAGAGGTCGAGTAGGGCTTTGCCAATGAGTTGACCTTGGTGTGTATACCCATAGGGCGAAAAATGGACGCCGTCGTAGGCATAGTAATCTCCTTCTTGGCGTCGATTGTAGGCGCCTTCTTCGCATCCGAGAGCTTCGTACATATCGAATAGCTCTAGATTTTCTCGGACGGCAATTTGGCGCAGCACCTCACTTACGACCTCTACTTGGTCGTTGTAAGCACGATTGCGGCGGAAGCTGGGTGGTGGCGTTGTCAGTAAAAATGTAGCCTTGGGGTGTTGCTTTCGTAGGAGGCGTATGAGCTGCATTACCTGCTGCTCAAAGCCACCCCTATTTATTTCTCGCGCTTGGGCTTCGTTTGTGCCAAAGGATAATACAATGTGAGTCGGGTGAACCCACGACGTTTGATGTATAAAACCTTCGTGGATAAAGGTAGAAAACATTGCCCCGTTTATCCCAATGACGTGGTACTCGATGGACTGCTTTTGCTTGAGTAAGACAAAGCCTCCGTAGGTTGCTCCTTGGGTGGGTGTCTGTTCGTTTCGCAGGAAGATTCGCCTCTGCTCTGTGGGGTAGAGGAGAGTATCTGCCACAAAATTCCCAATTTTCTTTTGCCCCACAATCAGTGTTGCACTCCCGATGGAGGGTACGAGAGAGGGAGTCGATGGCGTGCGATAGACAATGAGTTGGTCGAAAGGTCGGGCGTTACTACTTATCGTAAAGGTGTAGGGGCTGTTGTCCGTTTTGGAGAGAATCATACCCGAGAGCCCCACTTGTAGCGGAGGGCGTTTGAGGAACAACTTCTCACTATTCCACTTCACAGAAGATTGTATCTGGTAGGAGCGAGGCCCATTGGTACGGGCCAACTCATAAGGAATAATCAATCCGGGGCCCTCTAATGGTAGCTCTCGAGCAAGTGTTGTGCGGATGGCCTCGGGTAAGAACCCCGCTTGTAGATGACTATCCCCCAAGTGTAGTATTGAGATTTTTTGAGGGAAACTCCGATGTATCATGGCAGACAACTGCGCTGTTTTCTTTTCATCGATTTTGATGGAGGGCACTTGTGCTACAGCCACAAACAGCGAGACGAAGAGCAGGAGAGCCAACGTCAGAAGATGGTGTTGCCATCGGTGGTACAGCAGTCTTGGCAACCCTTTCATCGGCGGATGCGTTGGTAGTATTTCTCTTCGAATAGGAAGCTATTGTAGAATACTTCTGCGAGCCTCTTCCCCCCTTTGAAGCTCAAGTGGGTATAGTCTTTGGCTGCCCATCCCTGTTTTACAAAGCGACCCATACTATTTTCTCCCCCCATGGCTTCGAAGGTATCCCAAAAGACGATGCCCTTTTCGCTCGCCAATTTTCGCTGCGCATTGCGTAGAGCGTATATGGCAGGCATGGTATGAGGCTCGCCGCCGGAGCGTTTTGCTCGATCAGAAACTCCCATAATTACAATGTCGGTATGAGGATAAAGTTTCTTCAGATGGTCTATTGCTTCTGCCATCCGTTTGGTGTAGTAGGTGTAGTCTTTGGTCTTGTCAGAAGCTACATTAAGCCCATATTGCAGTACAATAAGGTGGTAGGGACGAAGAGCTGCGAAGCGTTTCCCTAGCTCTGTATCTATCTGACCCAACTGGAAGCCGGAGCTACCTCTGTGCGAGAAGTTATCCAAGATTACTCCTCCCGATTGCTTGGTATTGTCTAGGGCAACACCATAGAATTTGGCTCCTTCTGCTCCGGAGAATGAGAGTTTCATCTCACCACCTTGTCCCTTTATGGCATAGGCATTCATCTCCGCGGAGGGGGGGAGGCTGTATCGTTGCGTGGTGTCTGCACTGCTCATGGTGACCTGTACCTCTTTGTTTGAGGTGTAGAAGATGGTGGCACAGTCCCACGGCGTATATCCCTTTGCTACTTTGTATTGTAGGGTAGCTGCACCTTCGCATGTGTAGTAGTGACCCGTGAGGGGGTATAGATCCTTAGATTGTCGGATAATGAAGTGGTCTTTCCATCCGGAAAAGCTATGGTTTATCCCTTGTCGGTAACCCGAAACTTCGCTAGAGAAGGGCATCCATCCCGCTCCCCCGCCTCCATAGCGACTCTGCAAAAACTTGCGTAGGTCGAGGGTAAATATGTCGGCTTCGATAAAGGAGTCGCCGAGGAATACAATCCGAAGAGGAGCTCCATCTATCTTCCGTTTGGCTAGTGCTGCATACGTGTTGCGTAGCCCAAGGTGAGAGGGATTGAAGTCTTCGAAATAAACTTTGGGAGTCGTTTGGCTCTCTTCTTCGTCTAGCGAGGATGGGTCAATAGGCTCCTCTTCTTCTAAGGTCGCATCTTGCTTCTTGAGATCTTCGTAGATAGCATCACGCTCTTTTATCTCCTTCTCTGTTTCACCATTGGCTGTTGCCGAGTTGCGCGTCAGTTGTTCTACGTCCTTTCCATTGGGAGCGTCTGCATCAGAGTGGCGCAGCTCAGAGAAAATATCCACTTTTTGCAGAGGTACCCCAAAGAGGTTGTCGGGGAGCCAATAGAGGAGTGAAATGATGGCAAAAGTGGAGAGAAGCATTCCCCAAAGGTACCAGGTGTAGTTCTTTTTTTTCATTACCGAGAGAGTATAAGTATGGTACTTTTGGTACTTAGTTTAGTGCGCTTTTCTACAAAGTAAATACCTATCCGTGATGTTCGTGCTTGAGTACAGCCTTTAGGAAGAAGTACCCCAGGATACCCGAGAGGATACTCCCCGTGAATATACCGATCTTGGCATCGTTGAGGAAGTGCGCAACCTCGGGTTGTGCATACGACAGAGAGGAAACAAATAGAGCTACCGTAAAGCCAATCCCTCCTAAGCATGAGAGTGCCAATAGATTTGTGGTAGTCATCCCCTGAGGAAGACCGCCCTTGGATAGTTTGGCAAAGACGATAGAGAAAAGGAAGATCCCCAAAGGTTTGCCCAAGAGTAGCCCCAAAACAATCGCCAAGGGCACGCCTACTAAAGATTCTACGGAGACACCTCCGAATGCAACTCCCGCATTAACAAAGGCGAAGAGGGGTAGTACAATAAAATGTACGATGGGCGTAATCTGTTGCTCCATGCGTTGTACCGGGCTTACGGCACCGCGCACGTCTTGAGCCATAGAGTGCACAACGGCAATTTGTTGGTGGGGAAGTAGTACATTCTTGCCCCTTGTTTTGTGTTCACTCTCGGGTAAAAGCCGAAGCATGGTGCGCATTCTGTCTGCCATGTTGTCCGTGCTAAGCTTTGGTCTGGCAGGTACCAAGAAAGCTACCAATACGCCGGCGATGGTCGTGTGTACACCGGATTTGAGGAAGAAGGTCCACACAACAAAAGCTCCTATGTAGTAAACTAAAAGGCTGCGCACGCCAAGTCGTCCCAAAAGATAGATGGCACCCAAACAAAGAGCTGCCCAGAGAAGCATCATGAGATTGAGATGCGTACTATAGAAAATAGCTATTACCAAAATACCACCTATGTCATCGGCTACTGCCAACGATGCCAAAAAGGCTTTGAGAGAGGAGGGAACGCGTTTCCCCAATAGGGAAAGAACGGCAAGAGCAAAGGCAATATCCGTAGCCATCGGGATGGCCATACCATTGCTGGCAGGGGCTTCGTGGCACACTAGTAGGAAGAATAGGACAGGCATAATCATCCCTCCTATGGCTCCTACAACAGGGAAAACTGCACGTCGCAGCGTGGAAAGCTCTCCCACCAAACCTTCCTGCTTTATTTCTAGCCCCACTTGGAGGAAGAAGAGCACCATCAGTACATCGTTGGTAAAATCAAGGAGGGTCATGGTCTCTCCGGCATGAGAGAAGATATTGAACTCCCCAATTTGCACCATTATTGGGTACTGGAGGAGTTGGTTGTATAGCCCACTAACAGAAGGAATGTTTGCGATAATGACCGCTGCTACTGCTGCTAAAAAAAGGAGAACAGAGGAGTCTACTCTTCTTTTGTACAGGCGTTGTAGCGGCTTGATAAATTGTCCTGTTTTCATCTTGTATATGCCATAAAATAGAAGGGGAGTAGGGGTTGATTTGAACCGAAAATACCCCCTTTTCTCAGCAAAGGTAGTACATTTTACTCTTGGATAGGTAGGGTATCCTGGGAGAGTATTGTGCGTACTTGGGCAAGGATGTCGAGCAGTTGCTCCATGGTAGTTGCCTGTAGCATGGCAATGCGCCAGGGACGGAAGTTCGCAATCCCTTTGAATATGGGAGAGACTGCTAGATGTCTGCGAGAGTGGAGGATGCCTCTGCGTTCGTCTAGTTTGTCTATGTTATTCCTGATCATTTGGATGAGTGTATCCAGCCGCTCCGAGGCAGGGCGGTCTTGGAGTAGCTCGCCGGTGTCGAGGTAGTGGCGCATCTCCTCGAAAACCCACGGACGACCAATTGAGGCTCTCCCTACCATTACCGCATCCACTCCGTACCTGTCGAAGGCTTCTTTTGCCTCTTGAGGAGTGGTAATATCTCCATTACCAATGATTGGGATGGTAATGCGAGGGTTATTCTTTACAGCCCCAATCAGGCTCCAGTCCGCATTACCATTGTACATATCGCTGCGCGTCCTCCCATGGATCGTGAGCGCAGCAATACCACAATCTTGTAGTGCCTCTGCCAGATCTTCTATGATGATGTTTTGATGATCCCACCCGAGGCGCGTTTTTACGGTAACGGGTACCCGGCTTGCTTTTACCACGGCTCGCGTGATCTCCAGCAGCAGCGGGATGTTGCGTAGCATGCCACTTCCGGCTCCTTTGCCCGCCACTCTCTTTACTGGGCAGCCAAAGTTGATGTCAAGTATTTCGGCTCCTGCGGTGGATGCAATGGCAGCCGCTTCTGCCATACTAGCCACGTCTCGTCCGTAAATCTGTATGACGGCGGGGTGTTCATCGGGGTGTATAAATAGTTTGTTGCAGGCACCACGTACCGAGCGAATGAGCGCATCGGCACTGATAAATTCACTATACACCATCGAAGCTCCAAAGCCTCGGCAGAGAAGACGAAAAGCACTATCGCTAACATCTTCCATGGGGGCTAGGAGAAGCGGTTGAGAGCCGAGATCTTGACCAGCTATGAGCATCAGAATTTGGGAATAAGAGGATCTGTTAGTTTGTCGTAGAGGGCTTCGATAGCTTCTTCTCCCCAAAGTGTTGAGCCTAGGTAGCGCACGAGCTCTCCTTCGTATAGGTATATGCGATGCTCTTCTGTCTTGGTTTTGTTGTAGATAAAGAGCAAGCTATGGTCACGGAAATAGTATTCCGAAACTCCCTCATTGGTGCGATGTACAGCCTTTACTAGGGAGTCTCCTTCGTAGAAGAAGGTTACGTTGGGGAGGTATTCTGCCTGTTCGGAGGCAGTGAGTAGGAGTTTGTTTTTGAGGGTTTTTGAGCGGTTGATTTGCTCAACATAGGGGCGGATATCCCGATCTATATAGGAAGATTTCTTCATAGACTCGGTGTAATCGTCCACGGAAATAGGGGAGAAAAAAGTCATGTATGGGACCTCTTCGAATGCATCTTGCCCCTCTTTCTTGCGATAGAATACGTAGTCCGTACTCGCCATGGCATCAGAGGCATTTTGCCAGATAGTCCCCTCTTTGAGTATGCCCATGCCACTTCTCCAAAAAGGCATCCCCTCGTCCGGCATGTGTTGTGAGAGGGAGCGTACTTTGATTGGGATATTTATTGGCTTTTGTGTGTTGCTTTTGGGGGAATGATAGAAGAACAAAAGCTCTCCATCTCTCATCCCTGGAAGAATGCGATAGGCAAGGGTAATGAGATATTTCTGAGGGTCGTCTTTGCTGCGCCATAGGGCAAAGTCGTAACAATGGCTTCCCTCTTCTCCAATGTTTGCTTGTAGTTGGAGCGTCTTTTTATTCTGAAAGACGGTGGTGAGATGCTGGGACTCCGATTGCTCGATAGGGTGGTCCTTGATGATTTTTAGTGCAATGGAGCGGAGGTCTTGTGCGTAAGAAGGGAGAGCAATAAGGGCTCCAAATAGAAATGTTATGAGTCTAGTTTTCATAGTATCATTAGGAATGAAGGAGGACGACAGACCCCAAGAGAGATCTGTCGTCCAACGTGTAAACTTAGATTATTTGAGTCCTCTAGCAACGAGTAGCGGCGTGAGATCTACTTGTTGATGTCCTGTAAAGGCGGTAAAGAGGCTCATCAAGTCTGTACTATTTCCTTTGGAGAGGATCATGGTGCGTAGGCGATCTCCATTCTCGCCATTAAGCCCACCATGTGCCATCATCCAAGCAAAAATGTCGTTGTCGAGCGCCTCGCTCCACAGGTAAGCATAGTAACCGGCAGAGTAACCATTGCTCCAAATATGACGGAAGTAAGAGGTGCCATAGCGAGGAGGAATTGCCGTGTAGAGCGCATTGGCTTTGTGGAGAGCTTCTTCCTGGAATTTGTTGATGTCCGTTACGGCTGCAGCCTCTTCCGGAGAGAGTGTGTGCCATGCCATATCGAGGAGGCAAGCTGTAATGTTTTCTACCAATCCATAGGCTTGGTTGAACTTTTCTGCATCGCGCATCTTCTTTACTAGCTCTGCCGGCATAGCGGCACCGGTCTTGTAGTGCTTAGCAAAGTTGGCAAAGATAACGGGGTCTGCAGCGCAGTGCTCATTGAATTGAGAGGGCATCTCAACGAAGTCGCGAGGTACATTTGTACCCGATAGAGAGGGGTACTTTTGAGAGGCAAACATACCATGTAGAGCATGACCGAACTCGTGGAATAGAGTAGTGGTTTCGTCCCAAGAGAGGAGGCAAGTCTCGCCCTCTGAGGGTTTCTTGAAGTTGCAGACGTTGTAGATAACGGGCTTGAGACCGAGGAGGTAGCTTTGCTCTACAAAGTTGCTCATCCAGGCACCACCGCTCTTGGAGGGGCGTGCATAGGGGTCAAAATAGAATAGAGCGATTACAGAGCCGTCCTTGTCTAGTACATCCCAAGTACGTACATCTTTGTTATAAACCGATATGTCTGTACGAGGCTTAAAGGTGAGTCCGTACATCTTGTTGGCAGCAAAGAAAACTCCATTGTGAAGCACAGAGTCGAGAGCAAAGTACTGGCTGAGGGTTGCCTCATCTATGCCGTACTTTTCATTGCGTAGCTTCTCTGCATAGTAGCTCCAGTCCCAAGCTTCGAGGGTGAAGTCAGCCCCCATCGTCTTGCGAGCAAAGCTTTCTAGCTCTGCCTGATCAGACTTGGCCTTGGGGTCTGCTAGCTTAGCTAGGTTGGTGAGCATGGTAATTACGTTTTCGGGCTTGGCTGCAAGTTGGTCTTGTAGTTTCCAAGCGGCGTAGTTGGGGAAGCCTAGGAGTTTGGCTTTGTCAGCACGTACTTTGGCAAGCTCTAGTACAATCTTTTGCGTATCGTACTCATCACCTTTGATACAACGCTTGATACTTGCATCATAGAAGAGCTTACGTGTCTCGCGCACATCGAGGTTAACCATAATGTCTTGTTGGGTTGTATTGACAAGACTAAAGGCGTACTCGCCATTATGACCCTCCTTCTCTGCAAGATCGGATGCGCTCTTGAGTTGCTCTTCGCTGAGCCCCGCAAGTTGGGCTTTGTCCTTGATGAAAATAAAGGCGTTGGTTGCCTTGGTGAGCTTATTGCCAAAGTCGGTAAGTAGTGCGGCCTCTTTTTGGTTGAGGGTTTTGAGTTGTTCCTTATCCTCGGGAGAGAGCAAGGCTCCGGCTTGAACAAAGTTGTCGTAGTAATGCTTTACTAGGCGCTGATCTTCCGGCTCTAGAGAAGAAAGGTCCCCATCGTGGATCGCTTTTACACGCTCAAATAGCTTGTCGTTGAGGTAGAGGGCATCGCTGTGGGCAGAGAGTTTGGGACTAATCTCTTCCTCGATGGCGATGAGATCGTCGTTGGTGTCGGCGCTTGTTAGGGCAAAAAAGACACTGGATACACGACTCAGTACACGACCGCTCTTCTCAAGAGCAACGAGTGTGTTCTCAAAAGTAGCAGGATCGGGGTTGTTGGCAATGGAGTCTATTTCAGCCTCGTGCTGCCGTATCCCTTCTTCGAAAGCCGGGAGATAGTGTTCTATCTTGATACTATTGAAGTCCGGAGAAGCCATATAGGTCTCCGCAGGGTTTACGAAAGGATTGGATGCCAAGTCGGCATTGCTTTTCCCTCCGCCCGTACATGCTGTGGTGATAGCCATAACTGCTACTAGGGGAATGAATTTCTTGAACATAATCTATTGCTTAAGGTGAATGATTCTCTTTTTCCTCTACTGTTGCTCTTCTTGATTGAGCTGGGCAAGAAGCTCTTCGATGCGTTTGTCGGTCACCTTGAGCGTCTCTCTACAGTAGGCGATGAGCTGAACAGCTTCGTCTGTAAGTTGCATAAGCCGATCTACATCGGGGCTGTCATGCTCGATTGTATCTACTATATCGGTCAGTCGACTGATAGCTTCGGCATAGGTCTGTTGCTTCATAAGATTTCATTTAGAACTCAGCTGTACAAAGATAAGAGATTTCGCTAGATAGACCTACAAATGGGCTGAATGTGCAGGGACGAGGGGTGAGGTTTGAATGCTTCTCTTGCGGAAGAAGAGAGGGAGGCCTTCCGCAGGATTGGATTAGATAAAGGGGGAGAGAGTCTCTCGGCTCGGTAGGTAGTAGAAAAATAGACCCCGAACCCAACCTCTGTGGAGCTCATCCCACAAAAGGAAAGAAGGTACGGGGTCTACCGAATACACTAAGTCGGCCTGTAACAAAAGGCAACAAAACAAAGCCGACCCTGGCACACGCTACCTCTGCGATGAGCAGCATATGCTTGATTCTTTCTGTTTTCTAGGGAAATTGGGGAGGTTAGATAGTGGTAGTGACGAACGCTGAGTGGCGAGGCGCAAGATGGGTGAGACAGAGGGGCTTGCGGATAAGTACTCTCTCAAATTCTTCTCTCTTTCGGGGCCGCGCTCCGACCACTAAAGAATAGTCAAACAAGAGAGATGCGCATTTTTGTCTGTGGCAAGAAGTGCCGACTGCAACCTCTCGTTCGCACAAAACCAATACACTTAGCCTTGCAAAACAACTCGGGTAGGGATCCTTGTTGCCTCTCGGGCAAATGATCGGTCGCGTACAACCGAAGCCGTAGTCTACGCATCTTCGTCTTTCTTCAAATGAAGAAAACTCCACTTTCCGGCAAAATCTCTCGGTGTCGTACACCTCTTCTTTGCGTTGCCTTGCTCTCTAGGCACGTACTACAACATCCTCCTTAGCTTTTCCTCGAAGCCGCAGAACAAGCTTTGCAGGTCTTCTGACTTATCTCCTTCTCGCTACACCTTCCCAACGCATAACAGATTAGCATCAGTGGCATCACGCAGCGAGCTTTCACAAGAATCACAGCAGCGGGACTGTTGGAGAATTGCACTCCTATTCCCTTTTAATCAGTTAGCCATCTCTTTCTTAAGGGGGTTTCCCGTACGTGGAGAGCCCTCGTGAAGTAGATAAATAACCGAACAAAGCCGCGGCAAAGGTACTAATTCCTTAGTTAATTTGCAACGAATAACTAGAAAATATCTAGTTTTCTCCTCTTTCAGACTTGATAAAAAGAAAATACCTCACCGTACTACGATGAGGTACTATTCCTTCTAAATATAAGAGCGGTAGACGAGGCTCGAACTCGCGACCCTCAGCTTGGGAAGCTGATGCTCTACCAACTGAGCTACTACCGCATCTCAAGATTCCCTTTTTCCGAGTGCAAAGGTATAAATTCTCTTGAGATATACAATACTCCTTAGTTTACTCTACGTAGAGTTTTTTCTCCTTGGGGCTTTTTACAATGTATTTTAGGTTGAGGGTCTTGCTCTCTGAGGGGTTGAGTTTGAGTTTCCACTTCACCTCTCCCGTATTGGGGTTGTACTCACCACCCGAGGTGTTTTCTGTACGCACAGAGATCTCGTCATTGGTTGAGACTGGGACCTGATCGTAAAGAGTGATCTCGATGGGGGTTGATTTGCTGTTTCGTAGAGTCGTATTCCAAGAGCGAGTCTCTTCTATTTTGTTGCTCAAGAATCGGCTGCTGTTCTTTTCTATCTCCTTTTCTCGTGTTACGCGGATACCCTTGTCGCGCCCCAATGACACCTGTAGAGTATCGGTAAGAGAGCGAGTGTCGAGGAGGGTTTTGCCTACGAAGCTATTTTCGTAGAAGATATTTACTTCGCCGGAGAGTAGCTTATATTGCTCCCAGCCGCCGATGTGTGCCAAAAGGAAGGCATCGGGATCGGCCTTGGGTACACAGACGTATTCGTAAGTAGCAGGGAGGGAGTGTCTCTTTACTTCGAGGATAAAAGGTTTCTTGTCCGAGGGTATAGAATAGGGTGTTTGCAGCTCAAACTCTACTGCCGTTTGGCGTTCGTCTTGTTTTACTTCTAGGGTAGAGTTTCGTTCTCCGGCACTGCTGCGCATCTTTCTTGAGGCGGAAGGCGCTTCTTTGGCTACAGCCATATCCATGGCAACTTCTGCGGAATAAGCTGCTACCACTACCTCTTCTAGATTTTCGTACTCAGACTCTAGATAGGTGGTTGTAAACTGACTTGTAATGGGAATGATGCTTTTTTTGCATCCGACATAGGAGATCTCTAGAGATCCTCCGGAACTGGGTCTCGTGATGCTGTATCTCCCATTTAGGTCGGTCATCGTGGCTATGTTGGTCCCAGCGATGCGCACGGTGGCACCTACTATGGGCTCGCTATCCTCTTCGGAAAGAACCATTCCGCTCGCTTGGTCATCTTTGCTTTGGGTATAGCGAGGGGCAGGAATGTTGTAGTTGAGGTAGTAGGTCTTTTGGGTAGGAGGCGTATTTGAGATTTTGGGATCGAGTGAGCTAATCGTTAGGTGTACCCTATTCCAGTCTTCTCGAGTTGCTTGGTGGATGGTGGCTTTGTACGACAGCTCAAGAGGCTTGCCTACCCCCGATGAACGGAGGTCGTAAGAGGGGATCCAGCTTGCATTCTCTACATAGTAGCTAAGCTCTACGGGGCAAGATAGGGCTCTCTTAGCATCTACACGGATGTGTACTTCGCCCATGGGGTTCTCGTCTAGTTTGCCCTGCTGAGAGATCTCTTTAGTTACAATGTCTCTTTTTTCTCTTAGTTGCTTTAACTCCTTCTCTAACTCTAGTTTTTGATTGCGCAGGTGTAGGTTTTGCTCTCTGTAGTAGTCGTTTACGCTCTTGAGGTTGGCGAGACTGACACCGGAGCTAGTCCCCTTGATGGAGCGATTTTCCTGCAAAAAAGCCAATTCGTCTTGCACTACAGATACTTTGTTGCTAACGCGGGCAATTTGCTCGTTGAGGCTCTCCAACTTCTTTTGCCACTTAGCCATCTCTTCGCTTGTTGCTCCGGAGTTGGCGAGGTCGTACATGTGATTGACAGATAAAACCGTAACATCTCGGCTTGCCAACTTGACCTGTACGCTTTTGGCTTCGGCATAAGGCGAGATGCCTGTTAGGATGATTTCGGAATTACCTTGAGGTATGGAGATGCTTCCCTCGCGCACTACCTCCGCACCGCTCAAAAAGACGGTAACGTACTTAACGGGAGGCGTTGCTTTAATTTCTGATAGCTCTTTTCTTGTGGGTGCTTTTGCCTCAAATTCGGGGGCGGTCTGTGCATGCATCTGTGTGCCTGTCAGCAAAGTGCATAATGCTAGTGTGTGGCAAAGAATGCATTTCTTGCTGAATGAGAATAGGATCTGTTTCATAATCATCTCAGGTTGTTTACTATATGGCAAATGTAATACTTTGTGAGATAAATATCGATTCTGGTAGACCGAGAAAAGAGAAGTGATTAGATTTTTGTTTCCCTTTGGTCGCGATCTCTAGGAGGGAGGGGCTGAGCCTTGTTGGGGGCGGTCTAGGGATTTTTTACCCTATGTGTGAATGCAAAAATATGCCTGCCTAGTTTTTCAAAATATCTTGCCCTGTAACAAAATATTTCTCAGGCAAAAATGCTAGGACTTTTTGGGTGAGATTTTTTTTGTTTTTGCCTGAGAAGGAAAATCTTTTTAGCCTAATATTCATTTGACCTCTGTCTGTTTACTCTTTTGTAAGTACTATTTTACACCTTATTATATATAGAGGAATTGTAGCTTTATCACTTGCTAGATACCACACTAAATTGTACCTTTGCCGAGCAATGAATTCGCAAAATAAGAAACAACATAAGCCCTCCCTCTCCCGCAAAACAAGTAGGGGAACCAAAGGGCAAAACTCCAAGGGTAAGAAGCCTTCCGGCGATACGTGGTTTGCTCGTAAACGCAAAGGGGTGGTCGAGGATGCGAAGAGCATTAGTGTGCCGCGCAGCAGTGTCGATTTTATAATAGGCACATTGCTTCTGCTGGTGACTCTATATGTCTCGGTGGCTATGGTGCACTACTTCTTTACGATAGAGCAAGACCAAAGTGTTTTGCATAGTACACAAGATGCTGCCGAGCTTGTTGTGGGTGCTAACGCCACCGAGAGTATAAGAAATTGTACAGGGCTTTTGGGGGCACGGATTGCCGATGGGCTCATCGATGGTTTCTTGGGGTTGGGAAGTCTCTTCTTGCCCATTTTTATCCTGACTATTGCATTCCGATTTATATTGGGCTGGAGCCGTATTTCCCCTCTCAAGAGCTTGCTCTTCTCTACCTCTATGGCTCTTTGGGTATCCCTTTTCTGTGCCTACCTTGAGTCCATCGTATCGCTCCATCTTCCCTTTGCTTTGGGAGGTGCATCGGGAGAGCAGATCATTGCCTCCTTAGGGGCTCATGTGGGCTCCATTGGGATTATAAGTATTCTTGTAGTCTCTTTTGTGATTGTACTTGTCCTTTGTAGGGCAAGTATCGTGGGTAAGGTACGTACCATGGCCGAAGCAAAGACGAAGAGAAAGAAGAAAGAACCGGACGTTGATACTCAAACGCTGGGCGAAGAGGATGAAACGGAAACCTCTCTGGGAGAGGAACCGAATGACGAAGAGCCTGGGGATTCTTTCCCTCTGGATACAGACGAACAGCCCGACGAAGAGGAAGAGGATGATCGAAATCCGATAGAAGGAAGTCGCTTTGCTCAATCATTGGTCGATGATGAAGAGGCTTCTCTCACTCCCCGAGGAGGTGATACCAGCCCTGAATCCCTTCCGTCGCAGCTCAGTTCGGGTATGACGATAGAGGTCGCTCAAGGAGACGAAGTGGGGGATGAGAGTGCTTTGCAAGAGAGACTAGCCTCCGGTAACGGTACGCACGATCTCCCGGGATACACCTTCCCAAGTCTTGACCTCCTAGAGCGTTATGATAGAGAAGCTATGATGCCCGACATGGAAGAAATATCCGAGAACGAGCGTCAAATCATTGATACCTTGGAGAGTTTTAAGATCAAAGCTCGCCCAACAAAAGCAACGGTGGGTCCTGCCGTTACACTCTACGAGATAGAACCCGATGCTGGAATCAAGATCTCCAAGATACGTAGCCTCGAAGACGACATTGCCCGTAGCCTAAAGAGCGAGGGCGGGATTCGTATCATCGCACCTATCCCAGGGAAGGGAACCATCGGTATTGAGGTGCCAAATAAACGCCCCCAGACGGTAGCTCTCTATTCGCTTCTTACTTCACGTAAGTTTGTCGAAAACAATATGCACTTGCCCGTTGCTATCGGTAAGACGATCACGAACGAAGTGTTTATGTTTGACCTTGCCAAGATGCCGCACCTCCTCATTGCCGGAGCCACAGGGCAGGGTAAGAGTGTGGGGCTTAACGTAATGATCACTTCGTTGCTCTACAGCAAACACCCCTCAGAACTCAAGTTTGTGATGATTGATCCCAAGATGCTAGAGTTCTCCATTTATGAGGCACTAGGGCATCATTATTTGGCAAAGCTCCCCGAAGAGGGAAGCTGTATTATCACAGATATGAATAAGGTAGTCCCCACGCTCAACTCCCTCTGTATTGAGATGGACAACCGCTACAAATTACTATCAGACGCCCGAGTACGCAATATTGCAGAGTACAATAGTTTGTTTGATAAAGGGGAGTTATCTACCGCAGATGGGCATGCTCGCCTTCCCTATATTGTGTTGATTGTGGATGAGTTTGCCGACCTTATCATGACCTCGGGTAAGGAGGTAGAGAAACCCATCGCACGTATTGCACAAAAAGCGCGCGCGGCAGGGATTCACATGGTGCTGGCAACACAGCGTCCTACTACAGATATTATTACCGGTACGATTAAGGCGAACTTCCCGGCTCGAATTGCATTCAAAGTATTTTCGGCAGTGGACTCGAAAACGATCCTCGATGCTCCCGGTGCAAATCATCTTGTGGGTAGGGGTGATATGTTGTTCTACCAAGGTAAAGATATGCTCCGCCTGCAGTGTGCCCTTGTGGATACGCCCGAGACGCAGCAGATTGTGGACGAAATTTCTCTACAGCCGGGGTATAGTGGAGCCTATCAATTGCCTGAGGCTCCTGTGGAAGAGAGCGACGAGTCTCGAGCTATCTCCCTTGATAAACGAGATCCTCTGTTCGATCAAGTAGCCACCATGGTGGTAGAGACGCAACAAGGGTCTGCATCAAAAATCCAACGACAATTCGAGATTGGGTTTAATAGAGCCGGACGCATAATGGATCAGTTAGAGGCGGCAGGGATTGTCTCCGCACAGCACGGAAGTAAACCGCGTGAGGTGCTTATCTCCGATATTTTTACTCTTAATAATTTACTAGAGAGTCTGCGATGAAAACAAAGCGTATCGCTATATGGGTTGCTTTGCTCGTATTTATGGGTTGCATAGTACCCTCTGGGGCTATGGCTCAAGCGAAGCAACCTACGGCACAAAGCCTTATCAATACAGTGGCTCAACGTCTAGAGAAAGGAGCCAAAATAACCTTCTCCGGAGAGCTTTTTGATGCCTCTGGGGCGCGTATCGAAACCAAAAAGGGAGTGCTCTACACCTTGGGGAAAAAGTTTCGCGTGCGCTACAATCCCATAGATGCCAACTACAATGGTCGGGAGTTTAGCTTCTATAATGCAGAAGATCGTACCTATACCATTATGTATCCCTCTATGGAAGACCTGGCTGTTCTTAACCCCTTTGTCTTCCTGTCTTCTTCGGCGTCTGTGTACAACATTAAGGAGCTTAGTGGCACCAAAACCAGTCGCATTATTGCATTTACTCTACGTAAGAAAATGGAGAATATTACGAGCCTAGAGGTCTCTTTTTTGCGCAAGACGAATGCCCCCTCCCAGATTGTAGGTATCTTTGCAGACGGTATGCGTCTGGTGATGAATATAACCTCCATTGAGGGAGAGACGCCTTCAAGTCAAATGTTTATTCAGCAGCAATCCTCATACCCCGGTAGCGAACTTGTGGATCTTCGCTAGGGCTATAAAAGAAGACGAATTAACGATTAAGAGAACAGAATTTCATGTTACTGCAAATGCTTAAGGCCAAGCTCCATTGTGTGCGAGTGACTGAGGCTAACCTCAATTATGTAGGCAGTATTACAATAGATAAGGCGTTGATGGAAGCGGTGGATATATTGCCGGGAGAGCGCGTTCAGGTTGTTAATAACAACAACGGGGAGCGTTTCGAGACCTATGTGATAGAGGGACCCGCCAATAGCGGAGTAATCTGCCTCAATGGAGCCGCAGCGCGCCTTGCTCAACCCGGAGACATCGTTATTATTATGGCGTATGCCATGATGGAAGATGCCGAAGCGCGTACTTTCAAACCCAAAGTGGTGTTCCCGGACTCTGTTACCAACCGATTGCAGTAATACAAAACCTAGATTAGACTATAAACAACATCCCGATATATGTTTGAGAATCTCAGCGAACGCTTAGAAAGATCCTTCAAAAACCTCAAAGGTGAAGGTCGTATCACCGAGATCAATGTAGCCGAAACACTAAAAGATGTGCGTCGTGCTCTACTTGATGCCGACGTTAATTACAACGTAGCAAAGAAGTTTACCGATACCGTTAAGGAGACAGCTCTTGGGCGTAATGTGCTCACGGCTGTACGTCCTAGCGAGATGATGGTAAAAATCGTACACGATGAGTTGGCTCGCCTTATGGGGGGAGAAGCTGTGGAATTGCGTCTACAGGGTTCGCCCGCTGTGGTGCTTATGTCGGGGCTTCAAGGGTCAGGTAAAACCACCTTCTCGGGTAAGCTTGCCAAGTTGCTCAAGACACAACGCCATAAAAATCCTCTTCTTGTTGCTTGTGACGTGTACCGCCCTGCTGCTATTGATCAGCTAAAGGTGCTAGGAGAGCAGCTCAATATCCCCGTATATGCCGAGGTAGATAACAAAAAACCTGTGCAGATAGCCGAGCGTGGGGTTGCCTATGCTCGGGAGCATGGCCACGATGTTGTTATTGTGGATACAGCGGGTCGTCTTGCCGTAGACGAGGAGATGATGCAAGAGATTGCAGCCATCAAGGCTGCTATCAATCCCGACGAAGTACTCTTCGTTGTGGACTCGATGACGGGGCAGGACGCCGTAAATACAGCAAAAGAATTCAATGATCGTCTTGACTTCGACGGCGTTGTATTGACCAAACTGGATGGGGATACACGAGGCGGGGCTGCCCTCTCTATCCGTACCGTAGTGACCAAACCTATCAAATTTGTTGGTACCGGTGAAGGTATGGATGCTCTAGATGTTTTCCATCCGGAGCGTATGGCCGATCGTATTCTTGGGATGGGCGACATTGTTTCTCTTGTAGAACGCGCCCAGCAGCAGTACGACGAACAAGAGGCTCGTCGCCTAGAGCAGCGCATTGCCAAAGACCAATTCGACTTTAACGACTTCCTCAAACAGATTCATCAAATCAAGAAGATGGGGAATATTAGAGACCTCGTTTCCATGATCCCCGGCGTGGGAAAAGCAATCAAGGACATCGATATAGATGATGATGCCTTTAAGGGAATCGAAGCTATTATCTACTCCATGACTCCCGAGGAGCGTGCACACCCCGGTTTGCTCAATGGGCAGCGTCGTAAACGCATTGCCAAGGGGAGTGGTACCACTGTGCAGGATGTAAATAAACTGATTACTCAGTTTGACCAAGCTCGTAAGATGATGAAAACGGTGCAGGCTATGGGTAGTAACCCCAAGCAGATGGCACGCATGCGTCGTAAATAATAAACTACAATACAACTATGGATCCAATGTATCAAATACTAGATGGCCGTAAGATCTCGGCAGAAATAAAGCAAGAGATTGCTCGAGAAGTTGTCGAAATGGAGAAAAAAACGGGGCGTCGTCCTCATCTCTCTGCCATATTGGTAGGGCACGATGGTGGGAGCGAAGCTTATATGGCCTCTAAGGTGAAAAGCTGCGAAGAGGTAGGCTTTGATTCTTCTCTTATTCGCTTCGATAGTGATGTAACAGAGGAGAGACTGCTCCAAGAAATCGATCGCTTAAACAACGATGCCGGGGTGGATGGGTTTATCATTCAGCTCCCCTTGCCCAAGCACATTGATGAGCAAAAGGTGATTGAGCGTATTGATTACCGTAAGGATGTGGACGGCTTCCATCCTATCAATGTGGGACGTATGAGCATCGGGTTGCCCTGTTTTGTCTCAGCTACCCCCCAAGGTATTGTAGAGTTGTTGCGCCGTTATGCCATCCCTACGAGAGGGAAGCATTGTGTGGTACTTGGGCGTAGCAACATTGTAGGAAAGCCCATTGCCCAACTCCTCATGCAGAAGGGAGAGCCGGGGGATTGTACTGTAACGGTATGCCATAGTCGCACTCCCAACATTAAGGAGGTATGCCTATCTGCCGACATTATTATTGCAGCACTTGGCAGCCCCGAATTCGTGACAGCCGACATGGTGAAGAAGGGTGCTGTTTTGGTGGATGTGGGTACAACACGAGTGCCCGATGCTACCAAAAAGAGCGGTGCTCGCCTTACAGGTGACGTAAAGTTTGACGAGGTAGCTCCTCTTTGCTCCTATATAACCCCAGTGCCTGGTGGGGTAGGACCCATGACGATTGTATCGCTCATGATGAACACGCTCAAGGCAGCTAAGAAGGAAATCTTCTGCGATTAGTTTCCCTTAATAGCTACTTCCACAAGAAAACAAGAGTGACAAATGGATTTTTCTTGCCCTATGGTTTTTTCTTCCTAGGGAACTCCGTTTGTCACTCTTACTCTTTTTCTAGAGAACCTTCACCCTAAATAGAGGCAAGCTGATAACCCAAGCTGCAACACGTCCATGGCGCACTATCTGATTGTTCGCACCTCTTCGTTGGGGGATGTTGCCCTCAGCCTTCGGTTGGTTTATGCCGTGGCTAAGCAGTATCCTGAGCATCGGTTTACCTATCTCATGAAGCCTTCTATTACAGGGATTTTGGTTAGCCCTCCGCATAATTTGGAGGCAATGGCGATAGATATTAAGCACTCCGATCGCACGTTGTTTGGGCTTATATCTCTGTCGAATAAACTTATATACGACCGCTTCGATGCTATCATCGACTTGCAACGTAGCTGGCGGAGTCGTTTTTTGTCTCGTCGTCTTCGTTGCTGCCGTGCTAGGATTCGTTGTACACGTATTGCCAAAAGTGCGGTGGTAAAGTGCTGTCAAGAGCATATTCCCCTATCTGATGCCGAGCAGATGCTTTCTCTTTTTGCAGATACGTTTGCTCGTGCAGGTCTCCATGTACAGGCGCCTTATCCCTCTTTCCCTAGGATCCATTACCCCGAGATTCACCCTAATCCTTTTTCCATTGGGATTGCTCCTTTGCAAGGGGAGCAGCCCATCCAAGATGACTTTGAGCGTACTGCAGGGCTTGTTTCTGCGCTCCGCGAGGCGTTCCCTCACGCTACGTTTTATCTTCTTGGGGTCAAAAAGGGATTATTTTCTAAGTATAGCGACCTTTTCGAGTTACTACCTCGAGGGGTCAATTTCATCACCGGACTATCATTTGCTCACGAGCTAGCCTACCTATCACAGCTCTCTTGCCTTATTACGGTAGATAATTCTATGGCTCATCTTGCCCGATTGATGGATACTCCTTTCATAGAAATTCCTTCGATTCATACGGAGGAGAATACCCTTTTGTCAATCATTCATCAAATACAATCAATAACAAGCGAACAACCTGTTTCCCATGAATGTGAGAATCAATAAACTCCTAAGCGATACGGGCTTAGGCTCTCGCAGAGAAGTAGAAGCCCTGATAGAAGAGGGGCGTGTTTGGATCAATGGAGATCGAGCTGAGCTTAGCGATGTGGTCTCTGAGGATGATGTCGTAGAATTGGATGGGGAGGAACTTCCCGTGCGCGACTTACTCCGGGATATGGCAGCCGAGCAAAAGCAGCGCATTGCAGAGCAGGCTTCTGTACGAATTGGAAGACAATACATTGATGTAGACGAGGATAATGATCGACCTCATCGCGCTCGCCCAAAAAATGCAGGGGCAAAAAAGGATCGCCGTACTGATGGTTTTGCCCCTATGGGGAAGCCTAAAACCGTAGGAGGTCGCCCTGCAAAGTTTCGCAAAGATAGAGAGGACGAGCGTCCTTCTTCTCGTGGAGGTAGAGAAGAGCATCGCTCTTTTGACGCTAAGAAAAAGGGGCGAAAGGGAGGCTTCGACGGCAAGAAGCGTTTTTCTTGATTAGTTGTTTTAGAGAGACTTTATCCCTATGAAAGTTAGTTTGGTACGTCACACTTCCGTGGAGTTAGATGGTAATTTTACCTGTTACGGAGCCCTTGATGTAGAGGTGAATCCTACCTTTGAACAAGAAGCGAAAGGGGCGAAAGAGCGCATTGAAGGTCTCCAACCCGATGGGGTCTTTACAAGTCCTCTCCAGAGAGCTGTAAAGCTGGCTACCTATTGTGGTTATGGCCATGCCGAGCGAGACGACCGCTTGCGTGAAATGAATTTTGGTGCCTGGGAGGGAAAGCCTTGGAGTGAGATTCTAACCACTCAAGACATCCCGGCGTTCTTTAGGTACTACGTGGATCATCGCACGCCCGGAGGGGAGTCTTTGAGCGATCAGCAGCTGAGAGTACGCGCTTTCTTAGAAGAGAAAAAACTGGAGGGCTTCCGGCATATATTGCTTTTCTGCCACGGAGGAGTGATCAATTGTGCTCGCACTCTTGTGGGTGAGACGAGTATTATTGAGGCCTTTGCTTCGCTCCCCGGATTTGCGTCCCATACTCTTATTGAGTACTGATTATAACCTTTTCTCCTTTTCGTCTTAGGGCGGGGAGGAGGTTTTCTATCCTTACTTTCTATTATTATGGGGGCGTAGAGCAACAATTGTCTACCCTATTTTGGGTAGAAATGCCTGCGCCTGCCAACTATTGCGTATATTTGAAGCAGAATAACTAGAGAGAGAATCATTATGAACGATAAGACCAATGTGCTCCTAGTGGGAGCTAGTACCGAGATCGGTCGTTATGTGCTGAAACAATTATTGGCACGCAAAGATAAATTTAATATTACCGTTTTTGATGTAAAAAAGAGCCGCTCACAGACGTTGCTCGAGCCTCTTCGCGACGAAATAACTGTTGTTTATGGGAATATCGCACTACCTGCGGATACGGTAGAGGTAGTCAAAGGACAAGATTTCGTGATTCATTGCGGTTTCCTCTCTCCGCGTACGGCTTGCAAGAAATACCCCCTTGCTGAGGAGGTCAATGCCCTAGGTACTCGTTTCCTTATTGAGAATCTTGAGCATTATTCCCCCCAAGCCTATTTGGTGATGCTCTCTTCTATTGAGGTGTATGGAGACCGCCTAACCGCTCCGATGCTCCGCACAAGCGATTTCTTGGCTCCCTCCATTGGTAACTTCTCGGCACTGACGCGCATACAAGCAGAGAAGTTTGTGCAGGATAGTTCGCTAGAGTGGACCATCTTCCGCCCCGGTATTGTGATGGGGACAGAGATGGAGGAGATGGATGGAGAAATCTTCTTGATGCCTCTAGAGTCGCACCTTGAGTTTGTACATGCCGAGGACTTGGCTTTTGCCCTCGTGGAGAGCTATCAGCATCGTCCCTCTCTCTGGAATAAGATCTTCAATGTGGGCGGTGGTACTACCTGTCGGGCAGTCTACTCGGAGTTCCTTTCACGTCTCTTTTCTACGATTGGTTGGGGCGAAATGGACTTCCCTGAGCGCACTTTTGCCACGTACAATCGCTATGGCGGTTATTTCTCCGATGGAGATGTCTTGGAGGAGATCCTCCACTTCCGTAAATATTCGATTGACGATTATTTCTCGGAGTTGGCTAATGCCAAAACCCTAGCAGGTAAGTTGGCCACAAAGCTTTTTAGCGGTCTACAGAAGAAGAACCTCTTGGCAAAGAGTGAGCCTTATAAGGCATTCCGTCAAAACGACTCTACCAAGATGAAGTACTATTTCTAGAGGTAGAGGAGTCGTTTCCCCCTTTTGATTATTCACCTTTTAAGTTCCGTATATATGGTAAAAAAAGTTCTCTTTAGTCTCTTTGTTGCTCTTTTCCCTGTGCTCTCTTTGAGTGCTCAAACAGAGGGTTTCCCTCACTCCAAGGCACACGATCACAGCCACGATGGTAGGATCTTTGTGGGAGGAAGTCTAAACTACTGGTACAATACCGATACCAAAAGCAGTGCCTTTTCTCTCCGACCTGAGGCAGGGTATTTGTTCAACGATACTTGGGGGGCTGGGGCTTTTCTTGCCTATGAGTTTGAGGAAGACAAGCACTCTGTAGGAGTAACTCCCTTTGTACGCTATTATTATTTGCACCGTCTTCCCTTCAATCTCTACCTTGATGGTTGTTTTGGATGGAATATGACGCTTGCCAAGGATGCCGCCAAGAATACCAAGAAAGAGTATGGCTGGGAGGTAGGAGTGCGTCCAGGGGCTTGTATTGACCTTACAGAGGGGCTTTGCTTGTGCCTGCGCCTAGGCTTTGTAGGATACCGCGATAATTTTGTGATGGGAGAGGAACCCGAAATTGGTGCAAAGGGATTTGGTATCCGTTTTGCTCCTGAGGAACTTCAGATCGGGCTCGAATTGGAGTTCTGATCTCTCTCCGCTAGCGGGGTTGTTCTCTTCTAAGGAGAGAATCTATATAGAGAGGGGTAGATTTATTTCTACCCCTTTTTTTAGAATCATACTACCTCTACTTCTACTTGCTAAGGAGGGATTTTGGGGAGAATAGAACGCAAAGAATCACCCTTGATACGTCAAGGGTAGAGAAGAAGAGGGCGGAATAGGAAAGTGTAGATGTTCTCGTTTTTGTTGCCATTGAGGAGCCAAGGGCGCACGACGATGTGCGAAGATGAGAATTTTAGCTCATTAGGGCAACAAAAAAGCCCTCAGTGTTGAGGGCTAAAATTTGTTTGTCAGATGGTGACCCCGGAGAGGCTCGAACTCTCGACCCACTGATTAAGAGTCAGTTGCTCTACCAACTGAGCTACGGAGTCATGCACCCATACTTGGTGACTTCTTTTGGGAATCGCCTCTCCCGCTTCTCGATAGTGACCGATGCAGGATTCAAACCTGCAACCTTCTGATCCGTAGTCAGATGCTCTATTCAGTTGAGCTAATCGGCCAGTCCTAATAGGCGTTATCGATTTCCGAATGCAAAGGTACTACTTAATTTCTAATGCACAATACCCTTAGGGCTACTTTTTTACTCTCTTACTAGCTCCTAGGGGGTGAGTTTCTCCCTATATATTTGGTTCTTAGTTTTTTATGACGGAAAAGAATTTTGCTCTGTGCGTCAGAATTTTTTTCGATCTGATGCTGTTTGGGTGAGAAATAGAGGTGAAATGGGTTCTTGGGTACTATAAATCCAAGGAGGGCTTGGGAGACTAGAAAGATAGACTTCGCGCCAGCATTCTATATCCTCGCTGTATTCTTCCAAATGTCGGAGAGCGATGCACTCCAAGAAACTCGAAACATTTGCCCCGTAATCACCCAAGCGACAGACAACGAACTCCAAGCGTTCCCACGTGGAGTGGCTGAGATAGGTTGCCTTTCGATTGATAGTTTTATGAAGGAGGTCGTGTTGTCGTTGGATTGTTCATATTCATTATTTCCTCTTTTTGGAATTTCCCCCTTTTTATCTTACTACCCTTTGATACTTGGATAAGTAATTGAAAGAGAGAGAAAAGTGTAACACATCATTCGGTTTTATCCTTCGACATCTTCTGTCCACACCTTCTCTCATTCATTCTGCCGTAGAAGTGTAGAAAGATTGTAGTAAGCCATGTCGTAAGATGGATACTTCCTGCAATCCTTTCTCTTTCACTGTATTATCCGTAGTTGTAGTAATGTAGTAAGGAGAATAGGAAAGAAAAAAGGGGTATTGCAAAGGAGTCGCTAACAATAGAATGCTATGACGTTTGCTCGAGATATGTCAATACGAGCAAATGTGGAGTTATATTGAAACCATCAACAAAGAAACGCCTGAGATGAAGCAACTCATCTCGGGCATCCGAGAAGTCCGCAAACGCATTCGGGATATTGCCCAAACGCACCGTCCGCTATTCGGTGGAGAAATCTACCTCACAGGGCGGGAAGTCTGCGAACGGCTTTTCGTCAGCCCTCGCACCTTGCAGGACTATCGGGACAAAGGCAATATTCCCTACACCCAAATTGCAGGAAAATCCTCTATCGCCTATCCGACATCAACCGATTACTGCAAGAGAATTATCGGAGATAAAGCATTTGCAAGAAGCGTTTTTCTGCCGTTTGGCAACCACACAGAAAGAACCTGCCGAATGGTCGTCCAAAAGATACCGAGCAATCTCGCCATCGCTCGGTATCTTTTTGCTGATTACTCGGTATCTTTTTCGCAATAAATCGAGTATATTTGCATCATTAGGACAAAGCGACATCTTCCGCAAGCGAAATTCTCCGACTTCGGGAGAGAGAACAAAGGAGGAAATATATTGAATTATTATAAACTGAGTTGTGTATAGATGATGGTATGAGAAATTATAAATACGTGTAATATACAAGGAATTCTATGAAAAGAAAAACTCTCGTTGTAATAATAGCTATTGGTTTGTTTTCCCTCTTAATCGGAGGAATGGAACTATACTATTATGTTGATAATACAGAGTTTCTCGAAGAAGTCAATAATATGAAATCTGAATTTGCAATACAGACGTTAGTCGAACACAAGGTTTTAGAGAAAGAAAATTCTACTGTGCATTATTTTGTAAGTGGAAAACCTGATGGGCAAACCATTCTATTTCTTCATCCCGCTTTTAGCGATCATAGTTGTTTCGACAGACAAATAGACTACTTCTCGTCAGAATATAGGGTAATCACAGTGGATATGCTTGGACATGGTTTGACTGAGAAGAGCAATTCAAAGGACAAAATCACAATGATGTCTCTTTATATCGCTGAAATATTAGAAACAGAACAAATAGAAAAGATACACGTGGTTGGTGTTTCATTAGGGGCTCTTATCGCACAAGACTTCGCATTAAAATTTCCTCAAAGGATATTGTCTTTGACTGGTTTGGGAGGCTACAATATCAACAAAGATCAAAAAGAAATAGCTAAAGCGCAGCGCAATGAAGTATTCAAATGGCTATTCAAAATGATTTTCTCAATGACCGCCTTTCGCAAATATATTGCAGAGCGCAGTGTAATTGGAAAAAATGAACAAGCTCATATATATGAGAGCTCTAAGAATTTCAGCCGTAGTTCTTTCTCTGTAATGACAGGAATGGATGGATTAATTGCCTCTCGTCCCAATATAGAGTATCCATACCCTTTGCTTATTCTTGCTGGAGAGAAGGATATTCCTCTTGCTGTTGCTTCTGCTCAGTCGTGGCATCAAGATATACCTACAAGCCAATTTGAAATCATTCAAAATGCAGGGCATTGTGCAAATTTGGATAACGCTTTGGAGTTTAATAAACGGCTGATGAGCTTTCTTCAACTGAAAATTTCTGAAAACTAAATAGACAAGGAAAACTTGCCCTATTAGCATATACAAGTTCAGCCGAATGCTCGTCCAAAAGATACTGAGCAATCTCACAATCGCTCGGTATCTTTTCGCAATAAATCAAGTACATTGTTAGTATCACAATTCTTTTAATGGAAATAAATAACATACTCACTAGAATACAGCAAATTGAACATGGATTTCAGCATATCCTTGATGGAGCAAATGAAATCCTTTCTGCTTATTCAGAAGAACAATGTTTTGAATTTGCTCTTGACGCATTCGAGCAAGAAGCCTATCAAGTCCGCATGTTGGCAACAACAATATTGGGACGATTAGCGATAACGAATAATGATGCGCTTTGTTTTCTGAAAGACCGAATAAGCATCGATGAGAATTGGAGAGTGCAGGAAATGCTTGCAAAGGCTTTTGATGAAGTTTGCAAACATAGAGGATATGAAGCATCTTTGCCTCTCATTGAAGAATGGATAACAGACGATAAGCCAAATGTTGCCCGTGCTGTAACGGAGGGATTGAGGATTTGGACAAGTCGCCCATACTTTAAGGAAAATCCATCGATGGCTATTGCTCTAATTACTAAGCACAAGGCACATGAAAGCGAATATCTTCGGAAATCCGTTGGAAACGCTTTAAGGGATATAAGTAAGAGGCACGCAGAATTAATACGGCAAGAAGTGGAGCGATGGGACTTATCTAATCCTCGAATTATGTCTACCTACAAACTTGCGACTAAACTATTAAAGTAGATATGACCATAGAGTATTACCACTTCAATAAATTATGAACAGAAGAACTTATAAAAAGAGCTTGTTCCACACTAATGGAGCAAGCTCTTTTCTATACCAATCGACAACCTCATTGTTGCATCAACCTGTCCATATCCCTTGCAATCTTTTGGTCAGTGATTTGGGCGTAGATTTGCGTGCTGGCAATGGACGAATGTCCCATCATCTTAGCGATGCTCTCTATAGGGATGTAATGTGGAGAAGGATTTTATTCTAGGCCAGCAGCAAAAAATTTCTAGGCCTATAGCAAATTATTTTTAGGGTAGAATGTTGGACATTTTCAGGCAGAATAGGGAGGTGTTTTTGGCTGGAATAAAAGAGTAGTTTAGGGTAGAAAAGAAAACCCCTTGAGGAATGGCTTAAAATCCTTGGGAGCTATTGCCTTTCTAAGGGGCAGAGAGAACAAAAAGAGACAATCCCGTAAGGAATTGCCTCTTTCCATAGTATGATGTCCCTATTGGTTAAGGGCTCAATTAGTCTTCTCTTCGTAGAGGAATCGTTTGATGCTTCGCTTCGGAGTCTTGACGAAGGGTTCTTCTTGGAGGACAAAGCGAGTGACCTTTTCGTAGGTAGCTACTTGATTGTTGAGTTGTGCTCGGAACTCCTCGATTCGTTGCCAAGCGGCTTCCGGGCTAAGTCCTTCGCGTTGTGCAACCTCCGGGTCGGGCACGATGAGGGCTACCAACCTATCTGCTCTACGTACGACCAAACTTTCTGCAACGAGAGAGAAGCTATTGATTTTTTCTTCTATCTCTTCGGGGTAGATATTCTGCCCATTGCTAGAGAGGATCATAGTCTTAGACCGACCCCGTATGAATAGGTTGTTATGCCGATCTAAGGTACCGAGGTCTCCCGTGTGCATCCAGCCGTCGGAGGTAAAGAGTTGCGCATTGGCTTCCGGATTTTTATAGTATCCTTGGCATACATTCATACCTCGTACTTGTATTTCTCCGGGGGCATTGAGAGGAGCTCCTTCTTCGCGTACGATACGTACTTCCATTGTGGTAAGTGGCTTCCCACAGCTGCCTGGCACCCAGTGTTTGTGGTTTTCGTAGCTGATAAGAGGGCCGCACTCGGTCATTCCATACCCAACAGTTAGCGGGAATCGGATCTTTTTTAGGAAGGAGCCCACCTGCTCCGATAGGGCAGCTCCTCCTACAATCACTTCGCGAAACTCGCCGCCTAGCGCATGTTCTAGCTTGCGCCGAATACTCTTGTATACAATGCTTCTGAGCCCGGGTATGCGGGTGAGGAACTTAATAAGAGGTTGCTCTAGTTTGGGAGCAATTGCCTGCTTGTAGATCTTCTCTAGGATGAGGGGAACGGTAATGATGAGTTGTGGGCGCACCTTGGCAAAGGCAGCCATGATAACACGGGGAGAGGGAACTTTACCCAAGATGGTGACGTGCGCCCCCATGGTGATGGGTGTTATCAAATTGAATGCACAGCTGTAGGCGTGCGCTAAAGGCAAGAAGCACAACTCGCGATGCCCCCGATACATAAGGTCGAGTCGGTGAGCATAGAGGGCATTACCCGCAATATTTTGTCCGGTAAGGAGCACTCCCTTGCTTACGCCTGTGGTACCGCTTGTATAGTTAATGTACATTACCTCGCTATTCTCTCGCTGAGCAAAGCAGATGCTCTCGCGAGCAAAGCTGCCGCCCTCGGAGTAGAGTTTCCATCGATCGCGGTGGGCAATGGATTCTCTTAGGGCTTTTTCGTTCTCCTCTTTTTGCTTGGCAACGTGTACTATATCCAGCTCCTCTATCCCCAGTAGTATCTCTACTTGGGGACAACGATTGAGGTCTATGGAGGTGCGGAGCTTCTGGTCTAGGAAAAGTATGCGAGAGTCGCTATGATCAATAATGCGCTCAGCATCCTGCGGGTTAAAATCCTGCAGGATGGGAACAATTACCGCACCATAGGTAATAGTGGCAATAAATATAATGCACCAGCGTGCTGAGTCTGCCCCCATGAGGGCGACCTTGTCTCCTGCTTTGAGGTCTGCCGTGCGAAAGAGGGCATGGAGGCGAGCAATCTCTTGTGCTGCGCTGCCATAGGTAAAGGTTTCGTTTGTATCGTAGTCGGTAAATGCCGGTAAGTCAAAACTCTCTTTGAAGGAGTCTTCGATTACCTTTAGTAGGTTTCTGTTAACGTCGTTATTCGTATATTTATTCATGCACAGTTATTCTTTAGCTGTGCAAAAGTAGCTCTTATTGATGAATTGTAGGTATAGATAGATACACAAATTGGCCTAAAATGTGTATTTATATGGAAGAATGGAGTGGAATATTGTACCTTTGAGGGGCGTAGAATGAGACCCTAAAGTAGTATGATTTACTCCCTTATCGCGGCAATCGTTGTTGTCCTTTGTCTTGCCTTTTTACTCTTGAGAGAGCATCGTATTTCCCTATCTATCAGGGAAAAACGAGAGCAAGAACAAGCCGAAATAGTAGAGGTGCGTACTCTAATCTCCGTGCAAAAAGAGGAGATCCGAAGAGTAACTGAGGAGAGTGTGCAAAGGCAAAGTGCTCTTGAGCAGTTGCGGAGCGAAAAGGAGAACCTAGAGCATGAGGGCTATCGTTGGCAGATAGAGTGCCAGCATCTGCAACGCGCTCTAGAAGAGGCGAAACAGAAGAATCAAGATCAAGCCAAGGAGCTACAATTGCAGTTCAAAGAGATTGCTACACAGATTGTAGAAGAGCGCTCCAAAACCTTAGGTGTACGCAACGAGGAAACCCTTCGCCCCCTGAGAGAGGATATAGAACGCCTCGGTAAGAGAGTAGAGGAGACCTATAGTGCCGAGTCGCGCGAACGTATTTCGTTGCAGAGTACGATCCGAGAGCTTATGCAGCAGAGCGGCACGCTAAGCACGGAGACGAATGCCCTTATCAAAGCCCTCAAGGGGGATAGCAAAGTGCAGGGGGACTGGGGAGAGATGATTCTTGAGAACATTTTGCAGTCGAGTGGCTTGCGACGTGGTGAGGAGTACATGGTGCAGGAGACTTTGCGAGATGAGCAAGGAGACGTTCTACATCCTGCGGGAGAGAGGAGTGCTTTGCGTCCCGACGTGATCGTGCGCTACCCTAATGGCGGAGCTATGGTGATCGATAGCAAGGTCAGTCTTACGGCTTATAGCAGATACATAGCCGCAGAGGATGATGGGGAGCGCAAGCATTTTGCCCAAGAGCATCTTGATAGTGTGCGCAAGCATATTGCGGAGCTATCGGCCAAGCGTTACCCCGAGTTTATAACGGGGGCTCCCGACTTTGTTGTTCTATTTATCCCTAACGATCCGGCTTATTCTCTGGCTTTAACACAAGATCCTGCACTCTGGGAAACGGCGTACAAGAAAGGGGTTGTCCTCATCAATGGTACCAATTTGATAGCCGTACTGCGCATGGCGCAAGATATGTGGCAGCGCGATCGACAAATTAAAAATGTGGAAGAGATTGTACGGCGTGCCAGTGCCATGTACGACAAGTTTTGCACTTATGCAGCTACCCTTGTAGAGACGGAAGATAAGATGGTAAAGGCAACAGAGAGCCTGCGCAAGGCACGAGGACAATTGAGCGAGGGGCGAGGAAACTTTATTCATCAGATGGAGCAATTACGCGAATTGGGTGTCAAGAATACCAAGAGTATCCCCACGAGCCTCTTGCCTCCCACGGAGTAATCTTCTCTCTGTCATACGATTCTGCGCCTAAGTGCCTATCCATTGCGAGACAGACTCTTAGGCGCAGACTTTTGTTGTGTCAGTTTAAGATCTTAGTTTCTGCCACCCATCATCATTGTAGGCATACCACTAGCCATCTTTCTACTCTTCTCCATACATATTGTATGAGATGTTCTCTTCTGTCCATTTATCCTTTGGGGTTGCCTCAGTATCAGGGTAACCTATAACAATAGTATTAAGAGGAATTAATGACTCCGGCAGCCCAAGGACCTCAGATACAGCAGTGTAGCGTTCTTTTGCCGGGTAGGCTCCAGTCCATACGGCTCCGAGTCCCATTCCCGTAGCTGCTAGGAGAATATTTTCTGAGGCTGCGGAACAATCCTGAATCCAGAAGTCACGCGCATCGCCATCGAGAGCTTTGGTCATGTCGCCACAGACTACAATAGCCAGCGGAGCCTTAGCAGCCATAGCGGCATGGGGGTTAGCTTCAGCAAGTTTTTGCAGCAGATCCTTTTCCGTAACAACTATAAAGTGCCATGGCTGTTTATTTTTAGCCGTTGGGGCTGCCATCCCTGCACGGAGCAACTTTTCTATCTTTTCTTCTTCAACAGATTGGTCTTGATAGGAGCGGATAGATGTGCGCTCAAGAATATTGTTGAGAACTACCTCAGAGGTATCCTGTTTCTCTCCCTTCTTCTCCCCAGTTACTGCAACCTTATAGCATAGGAATACGAGTGCAATAGCGAGCACTACATTGAGAATCATTGATGTCTTCATATCTTTTATTTCTTGTTTTTAGGACTTGAATATTGACTGCACTTAAAGAGAGAACCTGTGGGACAAACAAAGCGGCAGTAGGGTCGTATAACCACCGTGGAGAGGGTCACGAATACTACAGCAATGGCAATGACCACCCATGAGGCTGATTGGAAAACAAAGGCAGAGAAGGGCTCGTAATCGATCCAATCGAACCATACACCTGTCCACAAACATAGCATGAGTACAGCCCATAGAATCTGGCGAAACATATCTAAGTATTTGATAGTCGTTGGCTTCATCTTTATTTTGTACCCTACGCATTTCCCTGCAAGCTCTTGCAACGAACCGAGCGGACATACATGTGTACAGTAGTACGATTTTTTGCCAAAAAGCGGATACACGAAGGCCGTGATGAGCATGATGACCGGTACGATTAGGGCTATTACATTCATACCATTTGACATATAGCTGACCATCGATGTGTAGTTCAGAAACGAGCCGCACCAGAAGCCTAGTACGACAACATTAAGGATTTGCTGAGCTATCCTATAGCGTTTATCCCTAACAAAAAGCGGTACGATGGCAGCTAAGAGCACTACAATTAGTCCGGCTATAGCCTTGGCAGAGAGGTCGAAATCTGACCAAATTGATCCCTTTACGGGATTATTCACCGCGTACTGAAGGCCTCGCTGTACGTTTTCAATGATAGCCTTTGACGTGAATGTTGCACCGGACACTCCGTCCACTTCCAATTGCTGAGCATCTTCTATGGTCTGTCCATCCCACTTACTAAGTAGTACTGATGCCGACTCAAAGAATTTGGGAGTCTCTGAATTTGGGAGGGCCTCGACACTTTTAATTCGACCATCTTGGAAAGTGATCACCAAAGGTACGGTGCCTCCGTAGCCTATGATATCTTTCCCTAGCTCGGTAGTATTTAATCGTATTGAGCCATCTTCAAGCACGGTCATCGTGTCCGTCTTAGTAGTCTCCTCCTGTTGCTGCTTCAGATCGTGTCCTAAGACCTTTCCGTCTCTTCGGAGACTTATTGCCATGACTAGTAGGAGAGATACTATCAAATATAATAGTTGCTGTAGTTTCCCTGAATAATTCTTCATATAGCCTTTATATTATTGTTTCTTTCACGTTAAGGAGTTTCTTCAAATCCATGTTTTTTATTCCTCGATAGGGGAGAACGAGAGTTGTAGATAGCGGCGTGTACTAGGGGTAATGGCAAAAGCCTCTGTGCGCTGTATAGGTACTACCCAAAGAGCCTGCTCGCCAGCCCGAAGTAGAGGAATGGAAGAAAAAAGTACTGGTACTATCCCCTTTTCATTGAGTATCTTATGGATGGTTTTTCGACCTTTGAGCCCAAAGGGTTGTATTTTCTCCTCCGGATCTATTGCGGAAATGGAGAGGGTAACCTCGCCTTTAGCATTGGAGCAGTGTAGACTTAGGGCATCCCAATCCAGCATGATAGTGAGAGGGGAGGAGGGGATAGGCTCTCCCTTTTCGTGGATGGAGTAGGAAAAAATGCCGTAAGGGGTGCTTATTTCCCCTTGGTTCGAATCTATGCGAAGGTATTCTACAGCTCCTTCGTTTTCTCTCAGAGGCTTAGAGATAAGGTGGAGTAACCCTTTGCGACATTCTAGCGTATAGTTGTTTGCCGTAATGCTTACAGGGTGGGGAGATGAGAGTTGCGCCTCAAATTGTTCGATTGCATCGGCAGAAAATCCTTTCCCCTCCGTAATGTAATGGAGCAGGGTAGGGGCAACACCCGAGCGAAGTAGATTCTCTACTTTATAGGTCGATATGCTAGTATGAGAGAGGGGGAAGGGCTGAGGTACACGTGCTTCTGTAAGTAGTGCCTCGATGCCTTTTTGGTATATTGTCTCGGCATCTCGTAGGTGTGCCAGTGTACTTCTAGAGGTGGTAAGGAATTGGGGATTAAGCTCCTGGAAAAGCGGAATGATGCGATGACGAATAGCATTTCGCTTGATGGAGGTATCTTGGTTGGTGCTGTCGAGGCAAAACGGTTGCCCTAATAGATGGAGAAAATCGTGAATCTCTTTGGGGTGCACATCAAGTAAGGGTCGGATAATCGAACCGCGTTTGGGGAGAATGCCACGTAGCCCTGTAAGCCCTGTCCCTCTTGAGAGGTTCCCCAAAAGTGTCTCTACATTGTCTTGCAAGTGATGGGCTACAGCGATGGCTTCAATGCCTCGTTTGGTGGCTTCTTGCTCAAATACTTGATAGCGGAGGTCACGAGCGGCCATCTCCACGGATAGCCCATGGGTCGTGGCATAGGCACGAGTATCGAAGTGATGAACCTCTAACTCAATCCCCAATTGAGCCGTAAGATTTCGGCAGAATTGCTCATCTCGGAGACTCTCTTCTCCCCTCAAATGGAAATTGCAGTGTATGGCAATAGGGCGGTAGTCAGCGAGCTGTAAGGCAAGTAGTAGCGCAACCGAATCAGCCCCTCCACTTAGAGCCACGAGCACTGAAGCATGTGGCTCCAAAAGTTGATAGCGACTGATGCTCTGTCGCATGGTTCGCATTAGGGGGTGGTGGTACACTTGAGGACTCGTCTTCATGAGGAGAGTTTACAAAAATAGGGCATACCAAAAGTTGTTACTTCCGATACACCCTATGTTTATATTAGGTGGAGACACCCAAAAGGGTTCTACTACATGTTGAGTAAATCAGGGTCAATGATGATGCGCCCACAATACTCGCAAATAATCTCCTTTTTGTGGAGTTTGATCTCAAGCTGACGCTGGGGTGGAATGCGATTGAAGCATCCACCACAAGACTCACGGTCGATGGGTACTACGGCTAGTCCGTTGCGAGCCCCATTGCGAATGCGATGGAAGAAAGCAAGCACACGAGGGTCTTGGATCTCTTTCTCCTGCTTAGCCGCTTCTTTGCGCAGCTTTTCTTCGTCTTCGTGTGTCTCTTGTATGATGCTGTCGAGCTCCGATTTCTTCGCCTTTAGGTCGCCTGCACGGAGTTCGAATTGTTCTTTGTATTTTGCAATATCAGCCTTGCGAGCCTGTAGCTCTTGGGTGTATTCGCGTATTTTCTTCTCGCTGAGGGTAATCTCTAGCTCTTGGTATTCAATCTCTTTTGAGAGATTGTCATACTCACGATTGTTGCGAACATTATCTATTTGAGCCTTGTATTTATCGAGCAACTCACGAGACTGAGCTATCTTGCTGCGTTCTGCAGTAACCGATTGTGATAGGGTTTTGGCAGAAGATGCCGTATTGTCGAGACGCGTTTGCAACTGAGCAAGGTCGTTCTCTATGTTCTCAACTTCGAGAGGAAGTTCGCCACGAAGTATTTCAATTTCATCTATGCGCGATAGGGTTGCCTGCAGACGAGCCAAAGCGGTGAGACGCTTTGCTACACGTTCTTCTGCGGTTTCTGGTTGGGCAACCGAAGCTGCATCCTCCAGCTTTTTGGCGGTAGGTTCTTTCTTTGCTGGCGTTTCTTTCTTGGCCATATTACTTATAGGTGATTAACCGGATTATTGTCGTACAACGACTCTCGAAGCACAAAGTTAGGGAATTTTGCCGAGATAATGTCGCTAAATAGCCTGCGAGCGATCGATTCACTCTCGTGATGTCCGATGGTGACAAAGAGGAGATGGCCGGCCGCATCTAGGTAGTCGTTGTATTTTCCCTCGCCCGTAAGATAAACATCGGCATGCTGTGCGATGGCGTTGGATAGGAAACTCCCTCCGCTTCCTCCGCATAGAGCAACGCGAGAGATCGCTTTCCCTAGGGGGTGGGAATAAGCAACGTGCTTTACCCCAGACCATTGAGAGACTTTTTTGAGGAACTCCTCTTCGCTTATGGGATGGGGTAGTTCGCCGATGACACCCGTGCCTATCTTATCTTGCGGAGTCGCTAGGGAAATGAGCTCGTAGGCAGGCTCTTCGTACGGATGGGAGGCGTAAATCGCTTCTATTACTTTGTGGACGAGGTGAGGCTCAACAAGGAGAGAAATTTGTGTCTCTATCACCTCCTCCAATTCGCCTAGAGAGCCAATTGTGGGATTTGCCCCCTTCAATGGACGGAAATGCCCTCGCCCCTCTACCGAAAACGAACAACTATCGTAGCACCCCAATCTGCCTGCTCCTGCAGCGCACAAAGCTCTCTCCACTTCGGAAGCTGAGGCGGTGGGCACCATAACCGATAGTTTGTAAAGGTTGCAAGGTTGAGCTACAAGGGCGCGTGTGTTTTGTAGTTGCAGTCGCTCAGCAAGGTAGTAGTTAATACCTTTAGCCGCATTATCCGCATTGGTATGAGCCGAATAGATGGCTACGTCATGCTTGATGGCAAGGGCTACGGTGCGCTCTTGGTAAGTCCTACTCCCGATGTGTTTGAGAGGGTGGAAGAGTAGGGGATGATGAGTGATAAGTAGGTTACATCCATTCTCTAGAGCCTCTTGTACGGTGGCTTCTGTTGCCTCTACGGCAAGCATAGCCCCGGTGCACTCAAGGTGCGGGTTACCTACTTGCCAGCCGCTGTTGTCCCAAGTCTCCTGTAGAGACAAGGGACAAACTTCTTCGAGGGCTGCAATTATATCAAGATGGGTAGGCATCAAAAGATTTATTGCTCTTGGGCTGGGCGGAGGATGAGGTTGAGTTCATCAAGTTGTACCTGATCGATTGCCGAGGGGGCATCAATCATTACATCGCGGCCGGCGTTGTTTTTGGGGAATGCAATGCAGTCGCGGATCGAGCCTAGGCCAGCCATGATAGAAACCCAGCGGTCAAGCCCGAATGCGACCCCTCCGTGGGGAGGTGCTCCGTACTTGAAGGCGTTCATCAAGAACCCGAATTGCTCCTCGGCCTTCTCCTTGGTAAACCCAAGTACCTCAAACATCTTATGCTGCAATTGTGAGTCGTGGATACGGATAGATCCCCCTCCAACTTCTACACCATTGATCACCATGTCGTAGGCATTGGCGCGTACGGCTCCGGGATCAGTGGAGAGGAGAGAAATGTCTTCCGGCTTGGGGGAGGTGAAGGGGTGGTGCATTGCGTAGAAGCGTTGCGTCTCTTCGTCCCACTCGAGTAGGGGGAAGTCCACAACCCACAGACACTCGAACTTGTTGGGATCTTTGAGTCCGGCAAGGTCGGCGACGTGCAGACGGAGCGTCCCGAGTTGCTTGAGTACACTATAGCGTTCCGCGCCGAGTAGTATGAGGACGAGGTCTCCGCTCTTTGCCTCTGCTGCCTGAGCTATTGCTTTGAGTGCGTCGGCGTCGAAGAACTTATCTACCGAACTTTTGAAAGAACCATCGGCATTGCACTTGATCCAGATGAGTCCCTTTGCTCCTACTTGAGGACGCTTTACATAGTCTGTAAGTGCGTCTATCTGCTTACGCGTATACTCGGCGGCTCCCTCTACGGCAATGGCTCCCACATAGGCAGCTTCGTCCATAAGGCTCATGCCGTGCCCCTGGGCTAGAGTGGTAATCTCTCGGATGGGCATCCCGAAGCGGAGGTCCGGCTTGTCACTTCCGTAGCTATTCATGGCTTCGTGCCAGCTCATTCTTCGGAAAGGGGTAGCGGGAGTGACTCCTCGTATCTTGCTGAAAAGCTCTACAGCAAGACCCTCGAAGACCGTGAGGATATCCTCTTGATCTACAAAACTCATCTCGCAGTCTATCTGTGTAAATTCGGGCTGACGATCGGCACGAAGATCCTCATCACGGAAGCACTTAACGATCTGAAAGTAGCGATCCATCCCAGCCACCATCAAGAGTTGCTTAAAGGTTTGAGGAGACTGTGGTAGAGCGTAAAACTCGTTAGGATTCATACGCGAAGGCACTACAAAGTCGCGAGCACCTTCGGGGGTCGATTTGATGAGCATGGGGGTCTCAATCTCCAAAAATCCTAAGCGATCTAGGTAATTGCGAGTGAGGAGAGCCATGCGATGGCGTAGCTCAATATTGCGCTTTACGGGGTCGCGACGGAGGTCGAGATAGCGATATTTCATGCGGAGGTCGTCTCCCCCGTCTGAGTTGTCTTCGATGGTAAAGGGAGGGACTTCTGAAGGATTGAGTACCCGGCAACTTGTTACCTCTAGCTCAATATCTCCTGTTGCTATCTTGTCGTTTTTGGCAGACCGCTCACGCACCACACCGGTGGCTTGCAGTACACATTCGCGTCCTACACCATCAAGAGCCGATTGGAGCTCGGGGTGTGCAGAGTCGAATACGAGTTGAGTAATGCCGTAGCGATCGCGAAGATCGAGGAACGCCATAGCCCCCATTCTACGAAGTTTACTTACCCAACCAGCAAGAGTTACCTCACTACCTATGTGCTCTTTGCGGAGCTCTCCGCACGTATTTGTCCTGTACATTTTGTTCTTTTGTTAGCCTATAATCTCTCTATCCGGAGAGCTATCAATTCATGGTTACAAAGGTACTAATATTTACATCTATATGGTTGTCGTAATAGACAAACCCCACTCCTACAATCGGAAAGAATGCAGGGAGTGGGGCTCTTTATGAGTATGGGTGCAAGATCAAATTCCCCTTATGGAGAGTTTACACCCGGTAAAAAGGGCGAGTTTATTACTCTGCGCCGGCCTTTCTATTGAGGAAGATATGGGCAAGAAACCCGATGATAACTAAGCCCAAGCCACCGCCCAATGTAACATTGCTCGTCTGATCTAAAAAGTGAGGTATAGCGATAACTAACACTCCGATGAGGAGGAGTATTGATCCGAGATACTTTAGGAGATTGTTCATATAGCTCTGTACTATCTATTTTGTTCTGAGTGCAAATTAAGCGATTATTGCTGAATCGGAGAAATCTTTGCTTAGAAAAAGCAGCCCTATTGCCCTATTAGGTAGGGAAGATAGGCTGGCTTTCTCTTTGATTTCATTAGAATTCGGCATTGTTTGGGGTACGAGGGAAGGGGATAACATCGCGGATGTTGCTCATCCCCGTTACGAAGAGAAGGAGACGCTCGAAGCCTAACCCAAAGCCGGCATGAGGCACTGTGCCAAAGCGACGAGTATCTAGGTACCACCAAATATCTTTCTCGGGCACTCCCATCTCTTGAGCGTGAGTGCGAAGTTTGTCAAAGTCAGCTTCACGCTCGCTACCGCCGATAATTTCTCCGATTAGAGGGAAGAGAACGTCCATACCTCGCACTGTCTTTCCATCCTCGTTTTGCTTCATATAGAAAGCTTTAATCTCCTTCGGATAGTCGGTCATTATTACGGGTTTTTGGAAGTGCTGCTCCACGAGGTAGCGCTCATGTTCGCTGGCAAGGTCTACGCCCCAGTACACGGGGAATTCAAATTTATGCCCTTCGGCAATGGCCTTTTCGAGTATCTCAATCCCTTGCGTATAGGTGATGCGCTCGTAGCTATTGGCAAGGACGAAGCGAAGACGATCCATTAGTCCCTTATCGAAGTGCTCCGAGAGGAAAGTCAAATCGTCCGCACAATTATCAAGAGCCCACTGTACACAATGCTTGGTAAACTCCTCTGCAAGGTCCATGTTGTCGTGCACGTCGAAGAACGCAATTTCGGGCTCAATCATCCAAAACTCAGCAAGGTGACGAGGTGTATTCGAGTTTTCTGCACGGAAGGTAGGGCCAAAAGTGTAAATCCCACCAAGGGCAAGAGCTGCTAGTTCCCCCTCTAGTTGCCCTGAAACGGTAAGGGCGGTAGGTTTACCGAAGAAGTCTTTTTTGTAATCCACTTCGCCGGCTTTGTTGAGGGGTAACTTATCTAGGTTTAGAGTCGTTACGCGGAACATTTGTCCTGCTCCCTCCGCATCACTAGAGGTAATGATGGGGGTATGCACATAGTAATATCCCTTCTTATGAAAGAAGTCGTGGATGGCAATTGCCATGTTGTGTCGGATACGTAATATGGCACCAAAGGTATTGGTACGGGGGCGCAGATAGGCAATATCGCGGAGGAACTCTAGGGAGTGCCCTTTCTTCTGTAGGGGATAGCTATTGGGGTCGCATGTGCCGAATATGGTAATCTCTTCAGCTTGTAACTCAATGCTTTGTCCTGCTCCCTGAGAGGCAACGAGGGTGCCTCGTACAGCCAGAGATGCCCCAGTAGTGATTTGTTGCATAACCTCGGGTGAGAAGCGAGCCAGATCTGCTACGATTTGTAGATTATGGATACAGCTACCATCGTTGAGCGCAATGAAGCTTACCGCTTTATTGCCACGGCGCGTACGCACCCAACCCATAACTGTGATTTCTTGATCTAATGTAGGCGAGGCAATAACCTCTTTAATCATCAATCTTTTCATGTACCGATATTGTTATACTCTCTCTATTTTATTCGTAGAAGTCGTGACGGAGGTTGCGTACTTCGTCCTCAGTGAGGTAACGCCATCTGCCTCGTGGTAGATCTTTTTTTGTCAGGCCGGCAAAGTAAACGCGATCGAGTTTGTAAACGCGATAGCCAAGATGCTTGAATATACGACGCACGATGCGGTTGCGACCCGAGTGGATCTCTATACCCACAATGGCGAGATTGTTTTCGTCTACATAGCTGATAGCATCTGCATGGATCTCCCCATCTTCGAGCTCTATGCCCGAAGCGATTTGTTGCATGTGCTCCACCGATACGGGTTTATCGAGCGTTACTTGATAGATTTTCTTCTTTTCGTACTTGGGGTGCATGAGCTTTGCTGCAAGGTCACCATCGTTGGTAAGGAGGAGAAGACCTGTGGTATTCCTATCGAGACGTCCGACCGGATAGATACGCTCGTTGCAAGCGTTACGTACCAAGTCTATGGCAGTGAGTCGCTTTTCGGGGTCGCTGCTGGTAGTTACGCAGTTGCGTGGTTTGTTGAGCAGTACGTATATCTTCTTTTCGATGGAAACGGGCTTCCCATCTACCGAAATAAAGTCTTCTCGTGTGACGTGCTTCCCTAGTTGTGTGACAATTTCTCCGTTTACAGAGACGTGTCCATCTACGATGAGTTGGTCGGCTACACGGCGAGAGCATACGCCCGAACTAGCCAAAAACTTATTGAGACGTAGAGGCGTCTTAGGATCCACCGGCATCTCAGGATAAGAGATAACCTCCTCCGGTCTGCGTTGAATTTTCTTCTTTTTCTTTTTCTTGCCCTTGGGGGATTGACCTGCATGTTGTGCTTTTTCATCGAGAGGCTCAGCGTTGTGGCGCTTCTTTTGTCGCTCAAAAGGATAGATGGGTCTATCGTCCTCTCTGCCTCCCTCTTGAGAAGAGCGTCTGTCGCGGACGTGGTGGGTGGGCCGATGAGAAGAGGTGCGTACGGGTTCATCTTGCTCGAGCATTTGCATGGTGCGCCCTATCACTTCGTCTGCTTCGCGTGATAGTTTGTCAAACATGCCTTCGAGTGAGATATCCCAATCTTCGTCATTGTTGCTCTCCTTTTGCTGTGCTACAGCACGGGATGCATCATTGTTTCTACTGATGATAGATGCGCTACCACGCTTGTCTTCGTCGGTAGAAACAAGGATACAACTTTTGCGGTCGGTGGTTTGGGAAATCCGGGTGCGGGTACGCTTGCGTCCTCCTGTATTTGTTTTAGTTGGGGTCTCGTTGTTTGAGACTTTTGATTCTGAAGCTGTGGCTTCTTGCTCTTTCTCAGGTGCTGCCTCTGCTGAGGACTTCTCTGAGTTTTGGAGTGCTTTTTCTTCAGATTCGATGGAGTCTTTATTTTCCATTCGGATAATTCAGTGATCTACTTTTAGGTGAGTGTAGACTCTTTTTGTTTTGTACTAATAAAATATTTGTCTTGATCTCGTACACCTCTCGTGTATGGAATCATGATGATGAAAAGGCAAATACCGGATGGAATAGAATGGTATTTTGTCCCTCCTATCTTGCCCCTTGATCAAAAACTTTTCTTGATTCTTTGGCTATAACTTTGTCTGCTTTCAGTTTATTCTTTTCCTGCAGACCCTCACAAAGGTAGTGATTTATTTATATACCTACGTAAGTTTGGGGAGAAATGGCACGCATTTCTTCTTTGATGCTTGGGGCAACATCCAACGTATCAATAAAGCGATGGATGCTCTCCGCAGTCATGGCTTCGCCCGTACGTGTGAGTTGTTTTAGCGTTTCGTAAGGGTTGGGGTACCCTTCTCTTCTTAATATGGTTTGTAGGGCTTCCGCTACCACCTCGTAGTTGCTTTGCAAGTCGTGGGCGATGGCATCTTCGTTCAGAAGTATCTTTCCTAACCCCTTTTCGAGGCTCTTTAGTGCAATAAGAGTGTAGCCTAGGGGGAGCCCTTCGTTGCGGATAACGGTAGAGTCCGTCAGATCGCGTTGTAGGCGAGATATAGGGAGCTTCGATGCCAAGAATAGAGCTATCGAACTAGAGAGCATGAGATTGCCTTCTGCGTTTTCAAAGTCAATAGGGTTTACCTTGTGAGGCATGGCAGAGGAGCCAACTTCGCCTGCTTTGATGCGCTGTTTGAAGTATCCCATGGAGATGTACATCCATACGTCTCGGGCAAGATCGACCAAAATAGTATTGATGCGCGCTATGCTTTCGAGCAGAGCTGCCAGATGGTCATAGTTTGATATTTGGGTTGTAATTTGCTCCCTTTCGAGCCCCAATGAGGCTACGAAATGGTTGCCAAATTGCTTCCAATCAATCTCGGGATAGGCTACATGGTGTGCATTAAAGTTACCTGTTGCCCCACCAAATTTAGCCCCAAAGGGTATTGCATGATAGAGCTTTAATTGCTCCTCTAGTCGGTACACATACACCCCGAACTCCTTACCTAGGCGAGTGGGGGAGGCGGGTTGCCCATGCGTCCGAGCCAGCATGGGGATTTCTGCCCACTCATGGGTGTATTTGCGGAGAAGCTCCAATACTCGAGAGAGTGCCGGCTCAAAAACCTCTTTGAGAGCCCCTCGGAGCATCATCGGGAAGGCTGTATTGTTGATGTCTTGAGAGGTAAGTCCGAAGTGCACGAACTCCTTAGCCCACGATAGATTGAGGGCATCAAAAGCAGTCTTTATGTAGTACTCAACCGCCTTGACGTCATGATTGGTTACAGACTCTATCTCCTTTACTTTGGCAGCCTCCTCGGGGGAGAGTGTGCGGTAGAGGTTGCGTAGTTGCTCCTTTGTGGCTGAGTCTATTTTGCTTTGCAGCTGAGGAAGCGTATCCGACAGGGCAAGAAAATATTCTATTTCAACCCAAATGCGATAGCGAATTAGGGCATATTCGGAGAAAAAACTACGCAGGTCTTGCGTCTTAGATTGGTAGCGTCCGTCAAGGGGAGTAAGTGCAAGAAGACTATCGAGAGACATAAACAAAATGATAATGATGAGGGATAGAAGATTTTTTTATCGGTATAGGAGGGCTACAGCCTGGGCGGCGATTCCCTCTTTCCGCCCTGTGTAGCCTAGATGTTCTGTAGTTGTTGCTTTTATAGAGATGCGTACCTCTTTACCCAAAATGGCAGCAATGCTCTCCTTCATAGCCTCTATATAGGGAAGCATCTTGGGTGCCTGAGCTATGATTACGAGGTCTATGTTGCCAATGCTCCAGCCCTCGGAGGCTACGAGAGAGGCTACACGCTCTAACAAAATACGGCTGTCTATCCCCTTGTAACTATTGTCGCTAGGCGGGAAGTGGTAGCCTATATCGCCCAAGGCTGCTGCTCCTAGGAGAGCATCGCAGAGGGCATGAAGAGCCACATCCCCATCGGAATGCGCTTCCAATCCCATCTCGTAGGGGATTTCTACTCCGCAGATACGTAGGGGGTATCCTACTGCCAATCTATGTACATCGAAGCCCGTGCCAACGGAGAAGGGACAACTCATATCGCAATTGTATTTAGGTTTGTTGGAGAGGTCTTTTAGCGAAGGAGGTTGCGAATCCCATCCATATCAAAGGAGAGCGAGAAGCGCAACGTCTGATCCAGAGGGTTACTGGGGACTGCTGATATTAGGTAAGAGGCGTCGAGACTGAAGACACTCATCTTGAATCCGGCACCTGCTGTAAAGTACTGTAGATTCCCCTTATTGGGGTGTTGGTACTGATAACCGGCACGAAGGAAGAAGCGATTGTTGTAGCTATACTCGGCTCCGATCCCTAGGTTTATCTCTTGGAGTTCTTCCTTAAATCCCCCGGGTGCATCGCCAAACGACTTGAAGATACCGGCAATAGAGGAGGTTTTTTGGTACTCTTCTATCTTACGTGCATATTCATCCGGCTTGGTGGGGTCTTTGATAGGAGGTGTGGGAACCAATAGTTTGTTAGCCTCGATATTGAGAGAGAGGGCGTTGTAATCGTCGAAGGGGTAGAGAATACCCGTACCTACACGCAGGTTGGTAGGAATAAACATAGACTGGTTGCCACCGTAAGATATCTTGGTACCGATATTGCTAATGTTGAATCCGAAAGTCCAGAGAGGCTCAGAGTCACCGGCCACGAAGTACTTAGTCAGATAGCCGGCAATGTCGGCAGCGAAGGCGTTACCTGCACGATTTTCTCCCGTACTACTTGCTGTGTTTTGGTCGCTACGAATGTAACGGAGTACAACTCCCATAGAGTAATCGGAGGTTATCTGCAACGAGTAACCAAAGTCTAGGGCAAACTCGTTAGGGTGAGCCTCCCCTAGAGAACGTGCAAGGTCGTCGAAAGTACGAATGGTACCAAGCGAGAAGAAACGTAGAGAAGCACTCAGAGCTTGGTTGTTTTCGCTACCAATCTTGTAGTACCCGGTGAGTTCCATTAGTTTGATATCGTTTACCAACTTGGCAAGCCATGGGGTATAGGTGAAACTGACTCCGGCCTTGCTCGATAGCAATGCGTACTTAGAGGGGTTGTAATACTGCGAATTAACATCGGGAGTGGAGCTTACCCCAACATCGCCCATACCTGCAGCACGAGCTCCCGGGGATATGTGAAGCGAAGGCACCGAAGTGGTGACTGCGTTGAAGCGTTGCTCTTGTACATCATTTTGTGCCACGAGGGCAAGTGTAGAAATAATAACGGAGACTCCTATAACTAGGAGACGCTTTAGGATTGTACGATTCATCTTAATTCTATACGTGTCAAGTTGTGTAACTTAGTTGGTGTACTCTTTTGTTCACAACTCTATTGTGCCGCAAAAGTACAATATTCTATTCATTTGGTTGCCCCGGAGGAACTCTCTTCTAGGAGTAATTTTCCCATCGTTGTAGCACTTTTTCCATTGCTACCGGATAGGGTACACCTATATATGTATAGTCCTCTTATGGGCGAGGTTTGATAGGAGGTAGTGGGGGTCCAAGGGATACGAATGCTCCCTTGTGAGGGAGATACAAGGCTAAATGATGGGCTCTTGGCCACGCATCGCCCTGTGAAGTCGAAGAGCTCGATGGTAAGAGACATCTCCTCCCCGGGAGTATTTGTAAATATCTCAAAGGTGATGGGAGTACCAAGTAAGGCCGGATTGGGGAAGGCCTGAGAGGCAGCAACTTGGGGAGCCAAATCTTTGTTTACACAGAACGAAATGCTCTTCTCTGCTGCATTATTAAACACGTCCCATACACGGAGGATGGCGGTGTGATCTCCCTCGGGTAGCGTAGGAAGTAGGTACACAACGGAGCCCTTGCCGGCCTCTAGTTGGTTGGCTCTATAGTAATCGTTGAGAGTAAAGGTGTAGGTAGGATTATTGTCTATGGACAACGTAATACCATGCCCTAGGCCTCCTGCCGATAAATTGATACCGCTCATATCAAAAAGATCTGCCACGAATAGCGGAGTAGTGCCCACCACAATGGGAGCTCTGAGGGTGGAGTCATTGAGATAAATCCTCTGTATCTCAGGAGGGGTTTTGTCCTCTTCGGATCCACTCCCTCCCATCTCTAGCTTGAGAGATTTATCCACACCCATGGCTTCACGCTTAAGAGATGATGAGTAGGCATAGAAGTTGATTTTCCCTTTTTTATCGGAATAGGAAATATCTTTGGGTACCACAAAAGAGGCTGAGAACTGCCCATTTACAACCTCGGCATTACCGGCATAGATAATCCCGGGGTACTCTGAGAATTTGTATACACTCTCTTGATACTCCGGTATGTTTTCTTCTAGTGTAGAGGAGATCTGCTCAGCATCGAATACGGTAATGGCAATCGTACCATTGAAGTTCCCATCGATAGTTCCGCTCAAGTCGTGTATGGCTCCTTCAAGCGAAACACGCTCAAGGGCATGTAGAGAAATACCTTTTTGAGGATCGGGTTGCTTCCCATTTATCTTGAGTAGGGCTGCTTGATGCGTAGGCATCTTAAGGCGCAGGGCAGGGTCTCCTATCAACGAGAAGTTGAGTTTGTTAATCGTATCTGAGGTGTAGGCACTGTTCTTGGCATTGCGCAACACATCACCCAATTGATGTAACCGCCCTCCTTTGTCTTGTGTGAAGAGTGTGCGCAAAAAGTGTCTGTTTAGCTCTTGATTGGGGACATCGAATACCACACGAGTGGTGGTAAAGAGGGCAGAGGCTCCTCCTCTATCGTTGAGGAATGCCACTTCTCCGGCAGAGGTCGTACTATTGTCGTAGGGGCAGAAATCACAAGTGGCCGTTATCCAGAGGGGGAGGCGTTTGTTGCTTAGCCGCTGTACGTCAGGGAGGGTCATTATCTGCTCGTCCGTCCAAGCCGTAGGGCTACCATGCCCTGTATAATTGACAAGAAGGAGCCCTTGGTCTATAGCATCTAGGAGTTTCCGTTTGGCTGTGGGTACTGTTGTAAGCCCATTAACGGTGCTCTTGGGAAAGGCATCGAGGTACACCTTGTTTACGATGAGCTCGGGTTGTATCTCCTCTAGTATCTCTGTAAGCTCATTGGCTTGCCTGGCATGCGAATAGCCATCTTGGTTGTCTGCAAGGAAGAGGGTACGCGTCTTCCATACCCCGGGATCTCCGTTTTCGGCGTAGCGAATGGTCTTGTCTACGGCAGCTTTAGCTTCGCCAAGAGTACGAATGGGGAACCTCCCAATCCCAATAGATAGCTGTTTGCGGCCGTTGGTCAGATGGTCTTCTCCATCGCGGAGGTAGCCAAAGTAGTCGTCCGTAGTATAGCTATAGATGTTGAGAGAATTGGAGCTTTGGTAGGTGAGTAGGAAGGGGGTGTTTTGTAGACCAATACTCTCCCAATGCACGCTTACCTTGCGGTTGTCTGCTGCGCCATCACCAAAGAGAAGGAGCTGTTGTGCCGATTGCTTCTCTCCGGGGTGGGCTGCCATCCAACGGTCGTAAAAGTATTTTGCCATTAGGCGATAGGCTGTGGCGTCGGGAGTCCCTGCATTGAATTCGTTAAATAGAGCCGTCTCTCCCACTACGAGTACTTGCATGCCATCTGCCGAGCGATGGTACTCGGCAAGTCGCTCCGCTTCGGAGAGAAATGCCTCCGGAGAGAGTATGATAAGATCGGGCGTAGGGGCTGAGTGTATATCCTGGTTGGCAACCTCCCCTACGACGTTTGGGGTATAGGCATCTTGCCAAGAGCATGCCAAAAAGTTATAGGGTTGGCCCTCTCGGTCGAGTGCTTGTGTGGTAAAAGAGTGTGTACCTCCACTCTGAGTGGTCTGTACACGATAGGGGAGGGATCCTTCGGGAGAAGTTGCGAGTATGATACCATCTTGGGGCAGCCCCGAGACCTGATATAGGAGCGCATCGCTCCCCTCTTGTATTCTGCGAAAATCTGTTTGCTGCCCTGTAGTGTAGTGTAATCTTTGTTCAATAATAAACTCAAGAAAGTCTACATAGGCATTTTCTCCGGCAGGGCGATAGGAAGCGTCCAGTGCGAGATTTCTAGAACTGCTCGTTGCCGTCACATTGGGTCTAAAGTGGTAAATACCGGCAAGGAAGTCACGAGATGTATGATCTTCGCTTAAAGAAATAGGATCTTTTACAAGCTCTTTACCATCAAGAGAGAGTGTAAAGAAGCCTTGGGTAGTGGGGCGAGCCATGTAGGCATAGTTTACTTTGAGGGCGTTGCCGGCTTGTTCGCCATGCCCGAGATTTACGAGGATTCGCTTGGGCTGCCCGCCCATGAGAGGCTCTCCAAAGAGCATTCGTCCCGATTGTTTAGGGGAGAATATGTCTCGCTCGTGTAGTACAAGGGCATCGTAGGTAGAGGTGAGAGCCGGAGCTGTTTGGGGGGCTGTCGGTTTGCGCTCCTCCATGGGTAGGGGGCCGGGCGTTGCGGCGTCGCTAAGAAGGTAATACCCAAGGCGTGTGTAGTGGTTGGTCACATGCCTATAGCACTTTTGAGCGGTATCGTAGTACCAGTGAGTCGTGCCCTCTCCATAGAAATAGATTGCATTGTTGTGCCTAAGGAGGGGCACTTGGGGGAGCCCTGCCACCGAAGAGGCTTTCTGCAAATCTTCGCTAAGTAACCTCCCTCCACGCCCATAGACGCCTACTGCTTCGGGATTACTGAAGCCCATCTGACGTAATTTGTCGTAGGAGAGCGTGTATAGTCCCGATTTGTCTACACTTATCTTGACCCATCGACCTGTGGAAAGGGGGGAGCTTTCGTCTGCTCTATTTTGAGCAAAAACGTACCCTCCCATCCCTAAGAAGAGGAAGAAAAGGCTCCCGATAATAAGAGCAAATCGGATCAGTTTATGGTGATAGTCTGTAGGAAATAGCACTACAGAGAGGAGACTATTGCGCTTCTTCATGCTTATATAACGGATAAGTAGGGCTCTCTAGTGTATGGGGAGAGGGGAGATTGTTGCAGGAGGATTTCTCTCTCTTACTAAAGAAAAAGACTTGCCTCCTAGTGTCCTGACTTTGCAGCAACTAGGGGGCAAGGGATAGGATCGTTAGGGGGATGCCTTACAAATAGTTCTTACAAACTTGCTTGTAAGTAAGCCTAGGCTATGGGACTACTCTCTATAGTCTCTTTGATAATCTCCCCGACTGTTGGGTGGGGGAATACTACAGAGGCCAACTCGTGTGCTTTGATGCCTCTTTCGATGGCAACGGCTATCACAACGATAAGTTCGCTGGCAGGATTGCCCAGCATGTGTGCCCCGAGTAGGGTATCGTCCTCACCGATAAGGATTTTGCACACCCCATTTGCCATCTCGTTCTCAGCAACGAATCGCCCGGCAAAAGCCATGGGCAACTGGTGCTTGCGATAGCTGATGCCCTCTTTTTTGAGTTGGTCTTCGGTCATACCTACGCCTGCAACTTCGGGCTGTGTGTAGATAATGCCGGGGATGGCTCGGTAGCTCATTTGGGCATTTTTGCCAAGCATATTATCAACGGCCACCTCTGCTTCGCGCACAGCTGTATGGGCAAGGAGTGAGTAGCCCGTTACATCCCCTGCGGCATAAACGCCGGGGAGCGAAGTGCGCATCGTTGCATCTACTTTTACTCCTCGTCCCTCCATCTCAAGACCGAGGGGAGAGAGCTTTTCAGTTACAGGGCGGCGACCCACGCTTAGTAGGATGCGTTCTGTTGGGATTACAAAACTATTGTCTTCAAACTCTACTGTTACCCCTTCGGGAGCTACGGAGGTGACTTTGTGCTGGAGGTAGAATTTTACGCCTAGCTTGGTGTATTCGGCACGTAGCAAGGCGCCCATTTCGCTATCCATACCGCCTAAGATCTCGGGGAGCATCTCAATAACATGTACCTCCACGCCCACACGATTGTAGAAAGCGGCAAACTCCATCCCGATAACGCCTCCGCCAATAATGGCAATACTTTTGGGGAGTTCTTTACTCTCTAGTGCTTCGCGGCTAGTCCAGTACTCCACAGTATCTAGGCCGGGGATAGGGGGGACGAAAGTCTCGCTACCCGAGGCGAGGAGGAGACGAGGAGCCGTATAGGTTTCTTCTCCTACCTTCACACTATACTCTTGGGGAGTGGTGGGGGCTAGGATTTCCCCTTCGCCCGTGACTACGGTTACTCCGGCATTTGTCATCTTACCCTTGATGCCGGCAACGAGCTTGCGTACGACTTTGTTTTTGCGAGCATTTACTTTGTCCATCAAAAACTGGTCGGCCGAAGCCTCGATGCCGTACTTCTTGGCATCCTCTGCAAGGTGCCAAATCTTGGCGGAGTAGAGCAGCGTCTTGGTGGGTATGCACCCCTCGTTCAGACAAACGCCTCCAAGGGCACGTTTTTCTATCAAGAGCGTGTTAAGTCCTCCACGGGCAGCACGCTCTGCAGCTGTGTATCCGGCAGGGCCTCCCCCTAGGATGATTAAGTCGTGTGTAAGCATAGTCTTATTTCTTCTTCCCTTGGTTAGCAACGGCCTCTTGTAGAGCGCGGATTTCGTCGGGATCTCCCAAGAAGCGATCGCTTACGAGGTTCATATTGTCGTCAAACTCAAAGAGGTAGGGTACGGCTGTGGGGAGATTGAGGGCAGGAATATCCTCATCGGATATTTTCTTTAGCACCTTGATAATCCCTCGGAGACTATTACCATGAGCTGCAATGATAATCTCATTGTTCTTGGCAAGGTCGGGCAGGATTACATTTTCCCAAAACGGAGTGATGCGCTCTACGGTGTCTTTGAGGGACTCGGTAAGGGGCAACAGTTTGGGATCTACTGCGGCATAGCGAGGGTCTGCAAGAGGGGCTCGCTTGTCGTCTCGGTCTAGAGCCAAAGGGGGGACGTCGTAGCTTCTGCGCCAGATATGCACCTGCTCATCGCCATACTTTTCTGCCATTTCGGCTTTGTTCAGTCCCTGCAAGGCACCATAGTGCTTTTCGTTGAGGATCCAAGTCTTCTCTACGGGGATCCAATCCAAATCCATCTCGTCTAGGACCACGTTTAGCGTTTTGATGGCACGTTTGAGGTATGAGGTATAGGCTTTGGCAAAGCGGAACCCTTCGGTACGTAGCAGTTGTCCGGCTTTATGAGCTTCCTCTACTCCCTTTTCGGAGAGGTCTACATTGGTCCATCCTGTAAAGCGATTTTCTTTGTTCCAAACACTCTCGCCGTGGCGGAGCATAACTAGTCTTTTCATATCAAGTCTTGTTATAGACGTTATTACAATTCCCTACAAAGATAGGCTAAGTTGGTCAAAGATAGCCGTTTTTATGCCCTTATTGTCACTGTTTTTCCGACGTATGCAGACGGACGATTAAGGGGGGCGATGTGTATAGCGCGGTGCGTGGTGCGGGCTCTTGCTCCGTGAGGGCGGTTGCATCTTCGTGAGGGGGGATGAGATCTATTCGGCAGCCTCGGAATAGATGAGATGCAACACCGCCGACCTATAGGGGATATATTCCTACGGATCGGCGGCACTCAGTACCCCGGGCACAGGGCACTAGGAGGATTCTGTTTCTATTCTTTTATCCTCTTTTCGCCATCTACGATGTAGATACCGGCAGGTAAATCCTTCCATTCGCTCGAGAGACGGATGCCCTCAAGGTTGTAGATGCCGCGCTTCTTCTTCGGTACGTTGGCTTTCACCTCTCCGATGCTAGATGCTCCTTTACTGATGGTAACCCAGTCGGTTATGACCATATTGTCGGCACCGAAGAGGGTGTAGTAGCTAGAGCCTTTGATTTGGAATTCTTTCCAGTAAGCTCCCATAGGGGTGGTAATGGCGCAGCCGGTGAACTCGGGCTCCTTGTCCCACATATAGTCAATGCTGCCTACATACTTGTTTTCGCTGCTACCACCGCCCTTTACGCGCACGTTGCAGTGGTCAAACTTCCAGTAACCGGAGGAGAGTCCGGATTCCCCTCCACTAGCTTCGAGGGTGCAACCGGATACGGTGATCGTATTCCTGTTGAGAATGCCCAGACGGTTCTCTTTTTTACTGGCTGTTGTGGAACCATTTACTATGAGTTCTCCGCTACCTGTGAGAGTGCAAATGCCTCCATTGATCATCCCCACACTCCCCTCTGCAGAGATGGTGTTTTTGCCAATGAGTTGAATCTTTAGGTTGTCAATACCATGTATAATGCCAACACCATTATCTCCCTCTGCCGTGGTGTGGATAGTCGCATTATCGAGGGTGAGGGTCCTGGTGGTGTTGTCGTACTTCGCAGTACCCGTTACGCCTTCGATTATGGAGAGGTTGTTGCAATTGTTGGAATTAACCTTTGTACCGGCAATCTGGAGGTCGTATTCGGTCTGTGCCAGTGCTGTACCTACTCCCAGCGTAGCCACTAGGGCAAGGAGGATTGTGCGTAATGTTTGTTTGTTCATGACTCGTTTGTTCTTAGTTACAATAATAGGATGAATGGTTTTATTTGCTTCTTTTCCCCTCAAAGCATAGGGTGAAGAAAGAAAATACCTTTGCTTATTCCTCCGAGGAGGGGAGGGCAGTGCTGAGGCTTTCTGTATAGAACTTTCCCAATATTTTTATCCTATTCGGATTTGAGGGGTAATCATTGTTTTGTAATTCACCCACAAATGTAAATCTTTTTTCCAAGAGGTGAAAGCTGCACCATCAAGCATTCTACATAATGTAAAACCATGAAGATTTTACTGAGGAGAGAAAAACTTGTTTCCCCGATTGAGGAACCATCGTCCTTAACGTTACCGTCTTACCTAACGCCGGTCTGTGTATCAAGGTCGCTTGTTGAGAGGCTTTGATCTCGGGTTACTTTACGACTCTTTCCCGAATTAAAGTTGTACGAAAGCTTAAGCCCGATGGAGCGAGACTGGATGTGATTAACCTGACGATGCTCAAAGCCGTCTCCCCACATCTTCGTCTCAAAGCGATGGTATTGTGAGAAGGGATGTTTTACCGTAAATGTTACATCTAACTTATTATCCCAAAAACTCTTCTTCACGTAGAAGCTGTACCAATGGCTGTAGGAATAGGTCGTACGTAGTTGTGGTGGATTGCCATTGTAATACCACGATGCCCCCAAGAACCATGCTTTGGAAAGTGAGATGTCTGCACTGACCATGAGTTTATTTTCCCAGCTCCGTTGCTGTATCCCCTGAGGGGCATAATCAAACAGATGATACCCAAAATCTCCGTAAAACAAGAGGGAGAGGGGTGTGATAGGGCGCCAATTCATCCAAACACTAACACTAGGCTTCCGGTGTATCCCCGCATTGGCATAGGTACTGCACAGGATGTCGGGATTTGCTTTATCCCGGTAGCTTATGGGCATAATTGCATTGTTCGTCTGGTTGTATCCTGCGCTCAGACTAAGGTAATAGTTATTGGAAAATAGAGTGTACGACAGATTCAAATTATGCTGACGCTCCGACTCCAAATGGGGATTGCCAAAAGAGAGATCGTAAGGACCGGATTGACTTTTATATGGATTCAGACTCCAAATAGAAGGGCGGATGGGATTTATTTTATAGAAAAATGACAACTGTTGTCGATCTGTCAGATTGTAGGAGAGATTGAGTGTTGGTATCAGATGCAAGGCTTGCGTCTGAAAGTTTCGCTTCTCGTCTTGAGAAAAGGAGATCTTGTCGTACATAAATTCTCCTCGCAAGCCCAAGCTCATCCCGAAGAGACCCTTATTCCATGAATAGTTGGTGTAAGCTGATGCTACACTCTGTAACTGGTTCATTTCTCCCAACTGATAAAGAGGATTATCTATAGGTTGCCAATCTTTCTTTCCGTAGTCCCATGTATAGTACTCGGGATGGGAGCTACCTAAACGGATTATCTCTTTCGCCCCGATTTGTATGGCATGAGCACCTCCCCAACGGAACTGGTAATCACTTTGTAAGGCATGCTCATTCAAGCCACCTCGGGAGAGTTCTTTGCGACGAGTTTCGTCGAAAGGAGACTTCTCCCAAGAGGTAAATCCATCATGATACTGCCGCTCAGTTATATCGTTATATCGCTGATCGGGATTGTATGCGTAGCGATAACCAATGGAAAAACGAGGCGTTTTATCATCAGCGTAGAGTTTACGATAAATGAGATTCCCCTCAACAGAGCCTTCTAGTATGCTCGCCCTTCTGTCTAAGGTTGCATAACGGGTCGGTGCTCCAAGGGGAGAAAAGGTCTGCTGAGACACATCTTGGCTATTGATTGATGAGACAATAAAATGCCCATCGGCGTAGAGTATGTTGAGACTATCGAGGGTATATTCTCCCATGATGCGCCCTGTATGGTATTGGAAAATCCCTTTATCATCGCTCCCTTTTTGTGAGGATTTCAGTTCGCTGAGGGTCTGTGTATCTTTAAATGTGCGTCTATAAATTTCTACAGGTTGATTGGTATGTCGGGTATAATTGTAGTCGTAAGCAAGAGCGACACTCAGTTTCCCCTTAGTAAGTGTGAGAGAGGTAGCTCCCTCTATCGTGGGTATTGTAGAACCTCCTAGCGAGAGGGAGCCACTATAGCCATCAAGGCTTTTGTGGTTGGTAATGATGTTGAGGATTGCATCTCCTGCTGATGAATCGTAACGGGCATCTACTTGGGTAATTACCTCTACTCGTTTAATCGTATTGGCAGGGATACCTCGCAGCACCTCCGTGGGGCTCATTGAGGCAACACGAGAGGGCGTACCATTAATATAGACAGAAAAGTTAGACGAGCCTTTGATGCGAATGTTGCCTTCTCCGTCCACACTTACCAATGGAACGTTGCGGAGGGCAAATAGGAGGTTGTCGGTCTGTGCTAAGGCATCGTTTTTCATATCATAGGTCAAGCCTACGGGCGAGAGTTGAATTAACTTCCGGCGAGCCACTACTGTAACCTCTCCGAGGAGTGCCTCATCGGGGGCTAGTCGGATGGTATCGAGTTGGCTTTGGGGACTCTCAATTGCTCGTTCACATGATTGGGTTTTGTAACCCAAAGAGTGAATTGTGAATCGGACAAGACCCTCCGAGGGTACCTGTAATATAAACGTCCCATCATCTAGTGTAATAGCTCCTCCGGAGTGCTGGGTGTTATCTTTAGGCTGATACTCCACAGTTGCGTAGGGTATAGGACTATTGGTGAGGCTATCTACAACTACCCCTGTTACCCTACATGACTTACTTTGTGCCCATGATCCCCAGGGGACTAAACTGAGACATAAAATACATATCCAGGAAAAACGAACCCTGTTTAGAACGTTAATTGTAGATCTTTCGCACATACTCTAGTCAAATGTCTTTCTTTTACTACGCAGTACATCCCGTACTGCTTTCTTTTGCAATAGTATAAAATAACATTTGATTGAGCAAATATTGTCATATTATTTCGCTCGCTTCTGAGAGAGTAAATGCCTTTTATTTGTCCCAATTTCAGGGTGGAAATGAAAAAAATACTGCCCTACACTCGCGAGAATGTAGGGCAGAAAATTTTTGTTTCACAGCCTAGTAGCCACTCCGATTCCGGGCAGAATCTTTTTCGTTTTTACCTGCCGGGTGTAGCGCTTTTAGGGGGGAGGGGAAAAAGGGAAAGGGTATTAGAGAGAAAGAGGGGAGAGGAGGCAGTAGAGCCATTCCATCTCGTTTTATTGTATCTCAAAGAGTTGTGTCTCTAGGTGGAGGGCATTGATGCGGAGTAGTTTACCGGCGAGAGAAGTCCCCAATCCTAGCAGCGTCTTTATGGCCTCTAGAGCCATGGTGGAGCCGATAATGCCCGGCATGGCTCCGAGTACGGGTATAACCTCGGTATCGGCTTTGGTGTCAATCGTGCTGAATATATCGCGGTAGGCTCCGGCTCCCTGGTAGTGGAAAAGCGAGCATTGCCCTACAAAATGCGAGACCGCACCGTAGAGATAGGGGATACCCAGTTGCTGGGCTGTGCGATCCATAAGCTCACGGGTATGGTTATTGTCGCATCCATCAATGATAATATGGTACCCTTCTGCAATGGATTGTGCATTCTCTTCGGTAAAATAGTAGGGATAGATTTCAACCGAACAGTCGCTATTGAGGGCTAAGAGGCGGTTACGGGCGCATTCGGCTTTGGGTAGGTTAAGGTCGGCCTCTGAGTACAAAATCTGCCGCTGTAGGTTGCTTAGGGTTACTACGTCGCCCTCCACAATGCCAATATGCCCCACGCCTGCGGCTGCCAAATAGTAGAGAATGGGTGCCCCCAACCCTCCGGCTCCTACGACCAACGCGCGCCGAGAGGCAAGCCGAGCCTGCCCCTCGAGACCGATCTCGGGGAGCAAACTCTGCCGTGAATAGCGCACTTTTGGGTTGAGTACTACATCCATTCGTCCCAGTCTTTCCATACGGGTTCGTATCCTTGAGCGCGGATGGCTGCTGCCATTTCGTCTACACTTCTGCCGTCGTTAATCGCGAATTGCTCCAGCTCGGTGTGCGGAGTGGCATACCCCCCCGGCTCTGTACTAGAGGCGGCACTCATGGTGGTAGCCCCTATGTGCATAGCCATATCTCGGAAGGCAGAGCTCTCTCTAGTGGATAGAGATATGTCCACTTCGGGGTCGAATAGGCGGTACGCACAAATTAATTGAGCCATTTGGCGGTCGTTGATAGGGTCTGTAGGCATAAAGGAGCCTACGTGGGGGCGCAATCGGGGGAGCGAGATGGAGTAGCGAGTACGCCAGTGGGTTCGCTCCAGATACTGCAGGTGAAGAGCCGTAAAGAAGGAGTCGGTACGCCAATTTTGCAGGCCCAGTAAGGCTCCAATACCAATCTTATGCACGCCGGCTTCTCCGCAGCGATCCGGGGTCTCTAGGCGGTAGCGGAAGTTGGCTTTGAGTCCCTTGGGATGGAATTGTGGGTAGGCCGCCTCGTTGTACGTCTCTTGGTAGACACAGACATAGCTCATCCCTGCAGCTACTAGGCGGGCATACTCCTCCGTGTGGAGGGGTTGTACCTCGAGAGATACCTGTGCAAAATGGGGACGAACCGCCTTGATAACCTCTTCGTAATAGTCCACACCGGTGAGCTTAGGAGCCTCTCCGGAGACGAGAAGGAGGTGCCTAAATCCCCAATCTTTTAGCACAGCGATCTCTTTCATGATATCGTCGATGCTCAGCTTTACTCTATTGATTTGGTTATGGCAATTGAAGCCGCAATAGATACAATAGTTGGCACAATAATTGGAGACATATAGGGGCACGTACATCTGAATGGTACGCCCAAAACGGCGCAGGGTAAGCTCCTCGGCCTTGATGGCCATCTGCCGGAGATAGGGCTCAGCAGCCGGGGAAATGAGTGCTTTGAAGTCCTCTAGATTGCAGCGATCTTTGCCTAGTGCCCTCAGTACGTCGGCCTCTGTTTTGGCAAAAATGGAAGCCTCTTCTTCGTCCCAATTATGTTTGATTAATTCGTCGTAGTAGGTCATTTTCTTCCTTTCAAAGATAGGGTCTCTTATAGGTTGAAGTAGCTATCGACGGGCGAAGTGGCCGAAGCACTGTGAGCCACTGCCGGTAGCCCTGCTTCGTAAGCTCGCCTACCGGCTACCACGGCTTCGCGGAAGGCTTGTGCCATGGCAACGGGGTCTCCTGCTGCCGCAATAGCGGTATTGACAAGTACGGCATCGGCTCCCATCTCCATGGCTTCTGCGGCGTGCGAAGGCGCTCCGATACCGGCATCCACTACTACCGGCACTCTACTTTGCTCTATGATAATGCGTAGGAAGTCTCTTGTAAGAAGACCTTTGTTCGTCCCGATGGGAGCCCCGAGAGGCATCACGGCGGCAGCCCCTGCGTCCTCCAGACGTTTGCATAAAATGGGGTCGGCTTGTATATAGGGCATTACAAAGAATCCCTCTTTGGCAAGTACTTCGGTGGCTTTAAGCGTCTCAAAAGGATCGGGGAGAAGATATTTTGGGTCGGGGTGGATCTCGACTTTTATGATGCGAGCACCGAGAGCTTCGTAGGCTAAGCGTGCTGCAAATATAGCCTCATCGGCATTGTGCGTGCCCGAGGTATTGGGCATGAGATGCACTCCGGGGCGGCGAATTGCCTCTATCAGATCGTCGTGGTCGCTGTTGGTTTCCACACGCTTGAGGGCTACTGTTACAAGTTCGCTCCCCGAGGCTTCGATGGCGCGTTGCATGAGTTCGTTGGAGGCAAACTTGCCCGTTCCGAGAAATAAGCGAGACTGAAAGGTTTGCCCTGCAATGGTTAATTGTTCCATAGGTAAAGTACGAGATTTAGAAATATTGATCGCTGAGTTGTACAAGTCGGGAACTCTCGGCTTGTGGGTCTGTAGCGTGGTTGATAATGCCGGAGAGGGCAATGCCTTGCACCCCTACGCCTGCTAGGGTGGGGAGGTCGTCGGCAGTAATCCCTCCAATGGCAATGAGAGGAATAGGTTGAGGTAGGGTGTGATTAAAACGGACGAGGGCGGCCATGCCCTTTTCGCCAAGCAGCGGACTGAGGAGCTTCTTCGTTTGGGTGGAGCGGAAGGGGCCTATCCCCACATAGTCCACCCCTTGCAAAGAGCGTAGGGCTAGGTCTTCGATCCGATTGCAGGTAGCCCCTACGATTTTGTCCACTCCCAGGATGCGGCGGACGTCGGCAGGGGGGAGGTCGTCGAGCCCCACGTGTACGCCATCGGCATCCGAGCGAAGAGCCGCTTCCACATCATCGTCTATAATCAGGATAGCTGAGGGATAAGGCTGCATCTCTTGGCGGATGGCTCGTGCGGCTATAACTCGTTCTTCGGTCGATGCCGTCTTCATACGAAGTTGTATCCAGCGTACGCCCCCTTGCAACGCGGCTCTGCATTGGTTGAGTATCTCCTCCAAATCGGGGCTATCGGTAATGAATTGCAACTTTCCTCTTCGCAGCTTCTCGGCCTTGAGTCTCTCTCCGGAGGGAGGGAGAATTGCGAGACGCGTCTTACCCGAGCGGCGCAAAGCATCTACATACCATTGCCCTTTGCGGCAAGCCTCGGAGAGCGTTTCCCCTTGAGCCAGTGCCGTAGCGATAGCCGAAGATAGGGCGCAACCGGTGCCATGCTTATCGTAGGGAGTGCGTGGTACTCGGATCGATTGGGCTTCGCGGTGGGGTTGATAGAGTACATCGGAGGAGGCGTCTGTATCGGACGAATGCCCTCCCTTAAGCAGAATGGCTACATGATGAGTATCTGCCACTTGCTGCAACTTGTGCTCCCAATCGGCACCAAAGAGCCGTTCTGCCTCGGGTAGGTTGGGGGTAATTAAGGAGCAGCAAGAGAAGATTTTGTGGAGAAGATCGGGCGTCCAATCCGCGTGCAGGGGATCTCTCCCATAGCTGGGTTGCAAGATGGGGTCCCATACAATCTGCCGAACTCCTGCCTCTTGTAGCAGGGCGCCTATGGTGTACACATTTTGGAGCGAAGCCACAAGACCAATCTTGGCCGCATGGGGTTTGTGACGCTTGAGTAATTGCCGGAGTGCAGGGATAAAGTCCACACTTTGGCACGATACGAACTCAAATTCATCTTGAGTGGTAAGGCAGGTCGGAACCGATAGAGGGTAAGCCCCAAGGCGTTCTATGGTGCGAACATCGGCCGTAAGCCCTGCCCCCGAAGAGGGGTCGTGCCCTGCGATCGTTAGTACTTCGGGGCGAGCGAAACGAGAAAAAGCCTCTTCCATGGCATCCTCTTGCTCAGCCAAGTAGCCCAGTGTAGCCCCTCCTGCAAATCCATAGGAGCGCACGAGAGGGTAGTTGTCCGGAGTGATTCCGCCCAAGGCAAGCACGGGGAAGGGGAGCTTAGGAAGCCTAGATCGGCATTCGTCTAAATCGATATTCGCGTGGTATCCGCCCTTGGAGATACTATCGAAGACGGGGCTGAGCAAAGCTAAGTCGGGGCAGAAGGGGAGGGACTCTAGTTCGTCCAGACTATGCGCCGACACCATAATGCGTTGGGTTTGAGCCACCTCTTGCCAATGCTTCCACTCCTTTTGTCGGGAGGCCTTGAGATGAATCCCCCCAAGACCTGTCACGGGTACCAAGTGAAAGTAGTCCGCCAAGATAACCTTACTGCGGTGGCGAGGCTCAATGGCTCGGATACAATCTTCGTACTGCTCTTGGGTCGCATCGGGCAAGCGCAAGAGCAGCATAGACAAGCCTGCCCCCAGTAGTGCATTGTAGTATTGCACTACCTCGGGAGTGGCATTGGGTGGGGTTATAGCCAGTAGCATAGGCTGTGATGGGTTATTCTTCTTCCCCTTTTATACGATCGTGGAGGTTCTTCGAGGCACGCATAGAGCAGAAGTGCTCACCACACATAGAGCAGAAATGCGCCGTCTTGTGTCCCTCGGCAGGGAGTGTCTCGTCGTGGAATTTGAGAGCCGTCTCGCTGTCGAGTGCAAGATGGAATTGGTCGCGCCAGCGGAATTCGTAGCGTGCCTTGCTCATGGCGTAATCGCGGAAATAGGCTGCCGGATGTCCCTTGGCAAGGTCTGCTGCATGGGCTGCAAGTTTATAGGTGATAACGCCTTCTTTTACGTCGTCTCTATTGGGTAACCCGAGGTGCTCTTTGCGTGTTACGTAGCAGAGCATGGAGGTGCCAAACCAGCCGATCATGGCTGCCCCTATGGCAGATGTGATGTGGTCGTACCCCGGAGCAATGTCTGTAACCAAGGGACCGAGTGTATAGAAAGGAGCTTCGTTGCATAGGTCGAGCTGGAGATCCATATTCTCACGAATCTTTTGCATGGGTACGTGTCCGGGGCCCTCGATAATCACCTGTACGTCGTGTTTATCTGCGATGCGAGCCAATTCGCCTAGAGTGCGAAGTTCTGCAAATTGCGCCTCGTCGTTAGAGTCTGCAATGCAGCCGGGGCGTAATCCGTCACCTATAGATACTGCCACATCGTAGCGAGCCAGTATCTCACAAATATCCTCAAAATGCTCGTAGAGGAAGCTCTCTCTCTTGTGCGTTGTACACCAACTTGCCATAATAGCACCGCCGCGCGATACAATACCCGTGAGGCGATTCATGGTAAGGGGGATGTGCTGCCAGCGAAGCCCTGCATGGATGGTAAAGTAGTCCACTCCCTGCTCGGCTTGTTCTATCAGTGTGTCTCGGTAGATCTCCCAAGAGAGCTTGGAGGCATCGCCTTTTACCTTCTCAAGAGCTTGGTAGAGGGGAACGGTGCCCACGGGTACGGGAGAGTTACGTACGATCCATTCGCGCGTTTCGTGGATGTTGCGCCCTGTGGAGAGGTCCATGATGGTGTCTGCTCCCCAACGTGTTGCCCAAACGGCTTTTTCCACCTCCTCTTGTATCGAACTTGATATAGGCGAATTTCCCAGATTGGCATTGATCTTAACGAGGAAGTTTCTCCCTATAATCATGGGTTCACTCTCGGGATGATTGATATTCGCGGGGAGTATGGCGCGCCCGGCAGCGATCTCATCTCGTACAAACTCCGGCGTAATAAGTTCGGGAAGATGAGCGCCAAAAGACTCTCCTTTCTCCTTCTTATAGTATTCCTTAATCTCGTCGCAAAGTTGATTTTCGCGGATGGCAACGTACTCCATTTCGGGGGTAATGATGCCTCTACGAGCGTAGGCGAGCTGGGTTACTCTCTTGCCCGGAGCCGCTACGAGGGGGTGATCTTCGATGTGCTCAAAGCGTAGGTGATCGAGGCTTTTGTCGGCACGGCGCTCACGACCATACTCCGACGAAAGAGCCTCCAAGCGGCAGGTGTCTTGACGGTCTTCAATCCATTTGGCACGCAACTTGGGTAAGCCCTTGTGGGGGTCGGCCGTATAGTTGGGATCGGAGTAGGGCCCCGAGGTGTCGTATACTACTACAGACTCGTTTTGTATGGTGTTGCCCTTCTCGTCTATCGTGGGCGAGAGGTCTATGCGGCGCATGGCTACACGGATATCTTTGAACTGCTTGCCGGGTACGTAGATCTTGGTACTGCCGGGCAGTGCCCCAGTGGAGATGGGGAGGTTTTCGGTTTGGTCTTTTGCTCTCATTTTTATCTCTTTATGAGGTTTGATTGTTTCTATTATTTATATGATTATGGGGGATAAATAGGAATGGAACTGAGGGTAGAGTCGCAGTCTTCGGCTCCTCTTCCGGCTTATCATCCCCCCTTTACTGCTCCTATGATAAGGACCTTATTACCCTCGTGTAGGGGTGTCTCCGGCCAAGCTACTCGTTTGATTATTGTCTGATCTATGGCCACGGCAACATGCCCCTCGGCATGCCCAAGTTGGGTCATAAGATCGAGGAGGGTAGTGCCCTCTGGGGTATTGTGTGGATGTCCGTTGAGTATGATTTGCATAACTCTCTCCTTTCTTTATTACTTCTTTGCGTCATAGAAAACCCTAGAATGGGGGAGGAGGGATATGCCGAGCGAGGGGCTTGATGTGTGTGTAGCACCCTCAGTGTGATGAAAGCTTCTTTGCCTACGCCGGCATTATCCGGATCAGGTTCAGGGTATCATCTCAGCCTTGCTCTCGTTTCTCTGTCCCCACAAGGGGAGAGAGTAACTATCCAAAGCACCCCCAGAAGAGTTGTCTATATATAAAGGATACATTGCGCTCTCTGTATCCATGTGCGCCCACAAAGGTACGTATAAATATGGTATGGTAAGCGCGTTTTGTCGTCAATTTTAGCTCCTAAGTCAGATGTTTTGGTGTTTATCTAGGCCTAGGTATAGATCACCTATTTACCTTCATGGGGCTGTGTGTAAGACCTCTTTTATCTCCGTCTTACTTGCTCTCCCCAGTAGAAATACAGAGAAAATAAAAAGAGAGAAGCCCTCTTTGCTAGAGATAGACTAGAATGTATGGGCAAAATTACTTGCTGTGAAGAGGAATTTTTATATCCACTTGCCTAGATATAGTATTGCCATTGGATAGCGTCATGGAGACAGTGAAAGTTATCGTCTTGTCCATCCACGCTGTAGGGGGTTCTTTTATGTACAATATCCACCAAGGATGAGACGCTAAAAGCCGATTCAGATCCATTGGATCTGTCATTTTTAGCATGGCTAAGAATTTAAAACTATCGTCATATCCACGTTTGATATAGCTCAGATTATCTAAGAATGATAGAGCTGCAACATCATTAAGGGAAGCCCCTTTCTCATGATCTTTGTCGTAGGCTGTATTACACGTTACCTTTATCTCTTTTGGGACACTTATGATACCTACGTGCCTACTTATGATACGCCCGCCTTTTTGTGTGTGCTTAAAGTAGCATGTATCGCCTATAGAGGATAGAAAGTGTACAATTTTAGAGTTTTGCCTATCGTAACTGTTGTATTCTACTCTACTGCCTTGCATTTCTATCTTGCAGATTTCTACAAACTTTTCCTCATGTAGCAAAGGGTGTATTGCTCTTCCTTTTGTATCAGAGTCTATAGCCTCTAGACGAAAATCATTGGGTTCTACAAACGCTGTGAGAAAGTGGGGGTAGTACTTGGGTTTTTCAAAGCAGCCCGAAATTCCTAGGAGAAAGAGGAGCAATACACTCCCCAATGTCAGTGTGTTCTTGTATTTTTTCATAACCAAAGTCTTTTTATTGCATAGGGGTTTGAGACTGAA
>ERZ772799.20-NODE-20-length-70788-cov-3.717798_pt1 | contig 70788 bp, 71 predicted proteins | sample MGYA00511345_ERZ772799 | MGnify/ENA primary metagenome ERZ772799 (study PRJEB29015, sample SAMEA2738037) | human oral metagenome | biome: human oral; feature: human-associated habitat; material: saliva | place: China | collected 2238 ... | reverse complement strand
GATGTAGGCCTCGTGACGGGCCTGGAGGCTCGGGAGGTCGCGGTGACGAGCCTCCTCATCAACGTGGGTGATCATGTGCGCGGCGAAGTAGATGACCTTCTCCAGATCCTTCGGCGCGATGTCCAGCAGATACCCGAGGCGCGAGGGGACGCCCTTGAAGTACCAGATGTGGGTGACGGGGGCGGCCAGTTCAATGTGCCCCATCCGCTCGCGGCGCACGTTGGAACGGGTCACCTCGACGCCGCAGCGTTCACAAATGATGCCCTTGAAACGCACCCGCTTGTACTTGCCGCAGTAGCACTCCCAGTCCCGGGTGGGGCCGAAGATCTTCTCGCAGAAGAGGCCGTCACGCTCCGGTTTCAGAGTGCGGTAGTTGATGGTCTCGGGCTTCTTGACCTCACCGTGGCTCCACTCGCGGATCTGGTCGGCGCTCGCCAGTCCGATGCAGAGCTTGTCGTAGACGTTCACGTCCAGCATTGGTTCTCTTTCCCCCGCCGCCCCGGCGGGTGCCTGTGCCTGAAATCTGAGGTTTTACTGGTGCCGGGTAACCGGCGTGTGACTGAGTCAGACTCAGACTTCGGTGACGTCGAGGAAGTGGTCGCCTCCGGGACGTCTCCCGAGATCGATGCCGAAGTCCTCGGCGTTGCGCAGATCGTCCTCCGATTCCCGCAGGTCGATGACGCGTCCGTCCCCGGAGAGAACCTCCACGTTCAGACACAACGACTGCATCTCCTTGACGAGCACCTTGAAGGACTCCGGGATGCCGGGTTCGGGGATGTTTTCTCCCTTGACGATTGCCTCGTAGACCTTCACGCGACCGGGGACGTCGTCGGACTTGATGGTCAACAGCTCCTGGAGGGCCCACGCAGCTCCATAGGCCTCGAGGGCCCACACTTCCATCTCGCCGAAACGCTGACCACCGAACTGCGCTTTGCCGCCCAGCGGCTGCTGGGTGATCATCGAGTACGGGCCGGTGGAGCGGGCGTGGATCTTGTCGTCGACCAAGTGGTGCAGCTTCAGCATGTACATGTAGCCGACGCCGGTCTTCTCCGGATAGGGCTCACCGGAGCGACCGTCGAACAGCTGGGCCTTGCCGCCGCCATCGATGAGGCGCTCCCCGTCGCGGGTGGTCAGCGAGTTCTCCAGCAGGCCGGTGATCTCGTGCTCGTCCGCGCCGTCAAAGACGGGGGTGGCCACCCGGGAGTCCGCCTCGACGCGGCCGAGACCGACCTGGCGCAGGCGATCCGCCCAGGCCTCCTTGACCTCCGTGATGTCCCAGCCGGTCTTGGCGATCCACCCGAGATGGTTCTCCAGCACCTGCCCGATGTTCATCCGGGACGGGACGCCGAGAGGGTTGAGGACGATGTCGACGGGGGTGCCATCGGCAAGGAAAGGCATATCCTCCACGGGAAGGATTTTCGAGATAACGCCCTTGTTGCCGTGACGGCCAGCAAGCTTGTCACCGTCGCTGATCTTGCGTTTCTGGGCGACGTGGACCCGCACCAGCTGATTGACCCCGGGCGGCAGTTCATCGTCATCACGGGTGTCGAAGACCCGCACCCCGATGACGGTGCCAGATTCACCGTGCGGCACCTTCAGGGAGGTGTCGCGGACCTCGCGGGCCTTCTCCCCGAAGATCGCGCGCAGCAAGCGCTCCTCGGGGGTCAGCTCGGTCTCGCCCTTCGGGGTGACCTTGCCGACCAGGATGTCACCGGCCGACACCTCGGCACCGATGCGGACGATGCCACGCTCGTCGAGATCGGCCAGCATCTCGTCGGAGACGTTGGGGATGTCGCGGGTGATCTCCTCGGCCCCCAGCTTCGTGTCGCGGGCGTCGACCTCGTGCTCCTCGATGTGGATCGAGGTGAGGACGTCGTCCTGAACGAGACGCTGCGACAAGATGATCGCGTCCTCGTAGTTGAGGCCCTCCCACGGCATGAATGCAACAAGGAGGTTCTTGCCGAGCGCCAACTCACCCTGGTCGGTGCAGGGGCCGTCGGCCAGAGGGGTGCCGATCTCGACACGGTCCCCGACCGCGACCAACGGGCGCTGGTTGATGCAGGTGCCCGCGTTGGATCGCACGAACTTCTCGAGCCGGTAGGAGGAGTAGGTGGCGTCATCATTGGCGATCTCGATGATGTCCGCCGTGACCGAGGACACCACACCGGCCTTCTTCGCGAGGGTCACGTCACCGACATCCACGGCGGCACGGTACTCCATGCCGGTGCCTACGAATGGGGCCTCGTTGCGGATCAGCGGCACCGCCTGGCGCTGCATGTTCGCACCCATCAGCGCACGGGAAGCATCGTCGTGCTCAAGGAACGGGATGAGCGCGGTGGCAACCGAGACCATCTGACGCGGCGAGACGTCCATGTACTCAACGTCTGCAGCCGGGATGGTGTCAACGTCACCGTGTTTGATGCGCACCAAGACGCGTTCCTCGGCGAGGCGACCCTCGGCGTCGAGAACCGCATTGGCCTGGGCGATGGAGAACCGGTCCTCCTCGTCGGCGGTCAGGTAGTCGATCTGGTCGGTGACCTTGCCATCGACGACGCGCCGGTACGGGGTCTCGATGAACCCGAAGGCATTGACACGGGCGAACGAGGCGAGCGAACCGATGAGGCCGATGTTCGGACCCTCGGGGGTCTCGATCGGGCACATGCGACCGTAGTGCGAGCTGTGGACGTCGCGTACCTCCATGCCCGCGCGGTCGCGGGAGAGGCCGCCGGGACCGAGCGCCGAGAGCCTGCGTTTGTGGGTCAACCCCGCGAGCGGGTTGTTCTGGTCCATGAACTGCGACAGCTGCGAGGTGCCGAAGAACTCCTTCAACGCCGCCGTCACGGGGCGGATGTTGATGAGGGTCTGCGGAGTGATGGCCTCGATGTCCTGAGTGGTCATGCGGTCACGGACGACGCGTTCCATTCGCCCCAGGCCAGTGCGCAGCTGGTTCTGAATCAACTCACCGACGGTGCGAAGCCGACGATTGCCGAAGTGATCGATATCGTCGTCCTCGACCGGTAGGCCGTTCAGCTCCTCCCTGTGCTCGTGGAGGGCCACGACGTACTTGATGGCCGCGACGATGTCCTCCATGGTGAGGACCTGGCTGTCGAAGGGCAGGTCGAGTCCGAGCTTCTTGTTGATCTTGTAGCGGCCAACTTTTGCCAGGTCGTAGCGCTTCGGGTTGAAGTAGTAGTTCTTCAGCAGCGCCTGGGCGGCATCGCGGGCCGGGGGCTCGCCGGGACGCAGCTTGCGGTAGATGTCCAGCAGCGCTTCGTCCTGGGTGTTGACGGTGTCCTTCTCCAACGTCATGCGCATGGACTCGAAGTCACCGAACTCTTCGAGGATGCGGTCCTCGCTCCAGCCGAGGGCCTTGAGCAGGACCGTGACGTTCTGCTTGCGCTTGCGATCGAGACGCACGAAGACCATGTCGCGCTTGTCGATCTCGAACTCCAGCCACGCACCGCGGGAGGGGATCACCTTGCAGGAATAGATGTCCTTGTCGGATCCCTTGTCAGGGGTGATCTCGAAGTAGACACCCGGGGAGCGAACGAGCTGTGAAACAACGACACGCTCGGTGCCGTTGATGATGAAAGTGCCCTTGTCGGTCATCAGCGGGAAGTCGCCGATGAACACGGTCTGCGACTTGATCTCACCCGTCTCGTTGTTAACGAACTCAGCGGTCACGAACAGTGGGGCGGCATAGGTGACGTCGCGGTCCTTGCATTCCTCGATGGAGTGCTTGGGCTCCTCGAAACGATGATCGCGGAAGGACAGCGACATCGTCTCGTTGAAATCCTCGATGGGGGAGATCTCGGAGAAGATCTCCTCCAGCCCGGAGCGGGTATTGACATCGGTGCGGCCAGCGGCCAGGCGCTCCTCGACATCGGCCTGCCAGGCCTCGTTTCCGATGAGCCAGTTGTAGGAGTTGATTTGGAGATCGAGCAGGTTGGGGACCTCAAGTGGTTCGTGGATCTTCGCGAATGAGATCCGACCACTGGGCAAGACAACATTGGTGTTCTTCAACGCAGAGCGCGAGGCGGCCAAGATTCGGTCCTTCCGGGAACGCGGCTGGTTCGTCGCACAACAAAGGACCCGCGTCAAATCACGGGCACGATTGCAGAGCAGGGCAACAAACCACTATAGGCTACGAGAGGTCCGGAAGCAAGCCAGGAACCGAAATCACCTCATTAAACATGGTAGCGGACCATGAGACATGTGCAACGTGGTCAGTCCTGGCCTCGGAACTTCACGATCACCTGCACCAGTCCAGCCCATGACACCCGGCCAACCATCCACCCACAAGCCACGGCTTTCGCTCCAGATCCACCAGCCCGCTCCCTGCGCGTCATGGGACATGGATTGCGACATCATCGCCGAGGCCAGGCACGCAACAGGTCATGGAACCCGACGACGGCGGTCAACAGCCTCAGTGGCCCGATCTCCCCCACTTTGTAGTCATCGGAGGCGACGAACCTCCTTCTCAGCGTGGAATCGCAACGCCCTAGCAAGACGCGCAGCTTCAGCCCGTGCAGCGGATTCGAGGCCACGGCCACTCGCCCCGCGCCGGTGAGCATCGGCGCCACGCAGCGGGCATTCTCCACCGTGGTACGCGATTTCTGCTCCAGGATCACCTCACCGGCAAACCCGAGGCGGCGCACCTCCCTGGAGAGCAGTGTAGCCTCTGACACCCCCGCGCCCGCCGGATCGCCTCCGCAGGCCAGGATCCGACTTCCCGACCCGTAGCGACGGACTGTCCTGACCGCCACTCGAGCCCGCCAGCAATTGACGACATTGGCCCGCGCCGGGTTCCGGTTGCGAAAACCGGGCAACACGACCGTCACCGCTCCTTCCGGGGACGCAGTCAGCAGCTGCGCCGCAAGGGCCTCCATCAGTTCTGCGACGCCCCAGGCCAGCAACCCGAACCCCATCAACCTCCGATGTCGCACCATGCCCTCCGACGATACAGCCCGCCCCATCGGGTTCCTTCAAAGACGAATGGCCCACCCCGTTGGGGTGAGCCATTCGAAAATGCAGTGCCGTCGAGGCAGAAATCACTTGAGCTCGACGGAACCACCGGCGGCCTCGAGGGCAGCCTTGGCCTTCTCCGCGACGTCCTTCTCGACCTGCTCGAGAACGGGCTTCGGGGCGGACTCCACCAGGTCCTTGGCCTCCTTCAGGCCGAGGCTGGTGAGGGCGCGCACCTCCTTGATGACGGCGATCTTCTTGTCGCCACCCGAGGCGAGGATGACGTCGACCTTGCCAGAGTCGGCTTCCTCGGCGGCACCGGCATCGCCACCGCCTGCGGCGGGGGCACCGGGGACCACGGCGGCAACCGGGGCAGCGGCGGTGACGTCGAAGGTGTCCTCGAACAGTTTCACGAACTCGGACAGTTCGATGAGGGTCATCTCCTTGAAGGCGTCAAGGAGTTCTTCCTTGGTGAGCTTCGCCATGATGGGCGTTCCTTTCGATCAAGCATCGCAAGCAGTCACGCTGCGACGGATTTCTTTTCCGCAGCGGCTGCTGCTCAGGCCTCGTCGGCCGGGGTGACGTCGCCAGCAGCGGCGTCCTCGTTCGTGGTTTCGGCAGCCGGCGCCGAGCCGGCTCCACCGATCAGGTCCGGGTTCTTCTCGGCAGCGCTCTGTAGCGCACCGAGCAGACGGGCACTCTTCGACAGCGGAGCTGCCAGGGTGCCGGCGGCCTTCGCGAGGCTGCCCTTCATGGCGCCAGCCATCTTGGACAGCAGGACCTCGCGGGACTCGAGGTCGGCAAGCTTGAGGACCGCCTTGGCGTCGAGGAACTTGCCCTCAAGAACGCCTCCCTTGATAACCAGGAACGGATGTGCCTTCGCGAAGTCGCGCAGCCCCTTGGTCACCTTGGCGATGTCGCCGGTGATGAAGGCAAACGCTGTGGGGCCGACGAGCGTCGATTCGATACCCTCGATGCCCACTTCCCTGGCCGCGAGCAGGGCCAGAGTGTTCTTCGCAACGGCGTAGGTGGCACCATCACCGAGAGACCTGCGCAGATCCTGCAGGTCCTTGACGGTGAGACCACGGTACTCGGTCAGCACCACGGCCGCGGAGTCCGTGAACTTCTGTCCCAGCTCCGAAACCTTGGCAGCCTTTTCCGGCCTCGCCATTGGGTCTCCTTCCATAACTGTTGTCGCCATCGACCCCAGGAAATGAAAGAAACCCCGACGCCGGTGGCGCGGGGCGGGCAGGAACTACGCCTGCTGGCTTGCGGTCACCTGCGCGGGCTCCCCATGGAGAGGAATTGAGACTTGCGTCACCTGCGGTCTTCGGCTCGAGGAATTCTAGGTGACAATCCGACAGCTCACAAATTCAGTCTTCGGACTCCGCGCCGATCAGCGGGCAGCCCGACCGCAGATTCCGGACGTCCGTCGCCCGGCCTCGACGCACCCGGTTCGCTGAGCCACGGGCACTCATCCCACAGGAACCCATCCATACGATCCCGAAGCCCCGGACACTCGAGGGTGTTGGCACGAACAATCGCACCGGCTATCTTTGAGACACTGTGTTGCAGGAGATTAAGCATGCCTAATAAAGACGGAATGGGCAACGTATTCCTATCGAAATCTGGGGGGCGTGCGACGTGGCTTGTCGGCGCCCTCCGGATTGGATCCGCCGCATTCACGGGAACGACCCTCGCGATCATCGGGCAGGCTTGGGGGAAAGCACTCGACGAGCAGCCCGTGGAGACGACAACCTGGCTGTGGACCGGGTTGACCGCCATGGTGGCCGCGTGCTGCGCCTTCGCTGAGGTGCTCCTCGGCGGCTGGTCGGCCCGCCAGGAGGAACGCCGCCTCAGGGCCCGACTGCTGGATGCCCATTTCCGTGCCGCCGTGCGTCCCGCCGCCCCAGCCGACGATTCCGCGACGCCACCGGTCCGCACCACCTCCAGCTCCCGACCTCGGCATGATCGCAGGCACCGCCGCCACACCGCTACGAGCGCTCCCTCCCCCGCCCAGCTGGTGACCCTGATGACCGACAACGCGGAACGCATGTCCGAGTACCGCCAGGTCTACCTGGGTGCGACTCTCGCGGCGTCGGCCATTCCTTTCCTCACGCTGGCCTACGTCACCTCCCTGGATCCGCTGCTCGGTCTCGGGATCATGGCCGCCTGCCCCCTGGTTCCCCTGGCGATCTGGGGATTCATGCGCTTGTTCCGCAAGGTCTCGACGGCCTCCCGCAAGGAACGCGGCCGCCTGGCCGTGCAGTACCTGGATGCGCTGCGCAACCTCATCCCCATCCGCCTGTTGAACGCGGGCAGGCGGACCGAGGAACGGCTGCGCGCTCAGGGCGAGACCAACCGCCGGGCCATCATGCGGTTGCTGGCGGGCAACCAGGTGGTGATCATCGTCCTCGACGGTGCTTTCTCGTTGCTGCTGATCTGCTGGTCCGTGCACCTGATCGGCTCCCGCCTCGCGGCGGGTGCGATCACGCCGGGGCAGGGCCTCTCGGTGGCCTTGCTGCTGACCCTGATGCTGGAGCCCCTGGTGCAGGTGGCCGGATTCTTCTACATCGGCATGGGCGGGATGGCCTCGCAACGCGCCATTGGCCAGCAGCTGTCGCACATCCCCGCCGAGCGTCCCACCGCAGCCTCCGGGGCCGCACCGACCGAATCCGCCATCAGCCTGCAAAACGTCCACCACGACTACGGTCGCGGGCCCGTCCTGAACGGTCTCGATCTCGAGGTGCCGTACGGGGCCAAGGTGGCGATCATGGGTCCTTCCGGGGCGGGGAAATCGACGCTGCTGTCGCTGCTCCGCGGAACTCTGCCTGTCCAGCGGGGAGCGGTCGTGCTCGACGGCCGGAACCTGGGGGCACTCGAACCGGAGCAGGCCTGCCGCATCTCGGCCTGCGTCGCACAGTCCACGTGGCTGTTCTCGGGCACCGTCGCCGACAACTTGCGCATCGCAAACCCCGGCGCCACCGATGAGGAGCTGTGGGAGGCCCTGTGCCGCGCCCATGTGGCCGATGAGGTGGCGCGGATGCCGCAGGGCCTGAATTCCGACGTCGGTGAGCGCGGGCAGCTGATCTCGGGAGGACAGGCTCAGCGCCTGTCCTTGGCCCGGGCCTTCCTGTCGGGACGCCGCATCCTCCTGCTGGACGAACCGACCAGCCAGGTTGACGTGGTCTCGGAGGCGGCCATCATCGATGCCTTGGCCGAGATCGGCCCCGACTGGACGGTGCTCGTGGTCACCCATCGCCGTTCCCTCCTCTCCATCGCCGACGCGGCCCACGAACTGCGCGACGGCGTTCTGCTCCCCCTCGACATGGCGGTCGCCCGATGAACACCCCGAGCACCTATGGACTGATCCGTTGGCTGACCAGCATCACCCGCCCGGTCCATCCACCGCTGCTGGTTTCCTCCGTGCTGCGCTGCGTCAACCTGGGGCTCGAACTGGTGCTGTTCGGACTGGCCGGCCTGCTGGTGGCGTCCTTCGCATCCGGCCATCCCGTCGGTGGGCTGCTGCTCTGGATAGTGATGGTCGCGCTGGCCAAGGCGCTGGCCCACTACGCGGAACAGTTCACGGGTCACTACGTCGCCTTCAAGGCCCTGGAATTGCTGCGGGGTCACGCCTTCGCGTCGCTGTGGCCGAAGGCACCAGCTGTGGTGCTCCGGAACCGTTCCGGCGACCTGCTGCCGACCCTGACCCGCGATGTGGACCGCATAGAGGTGGTCTACGCCCACACCTTCGCACCTTTGGTATCGGCCTTCGTGGTGCCGATCGCCGCCCTAGCGACGGTGGGTTCACTGATCGGCTGGGACCTGGTCACGATCCCAGCGGTCTGCGTCGCGCTCGCGTTGTTGGCGGTGCCCTTCGTGGGACTGCGGCGGTCGCTCCACTCAACCGCTGAAGGGCTGCGGCTGCGTGGACAGCTGACCGCGCACGCCACCGATTCCGTCTACGGAATCGACGAGGTCCTCTCCTACGGCCACCAGCGCAGCCGGATCGAGGAACTCGACACACTCGGCTCCCAGGTGCGCGATGCCGCGATGCCGCCGCTGGTCTTCAAAGGGCTGCGGCGCGGCGCGAACCTGGCCCTGACCCTGATCTCCGCGACCTCGATCGTGTGGACCGGAATCTCGGGACACACCGATCCGCTGGTGGTGGCGGCTCTGGCCGCAGCGTCGCTGCGCCTGTTCGAGGGGCCGCGGGGTGTGCAGGACGCCGTCGGATACCTCGATCACTCGCTGAGCGCGGCCAGGCGACTCTGGGGGCTCTGCCACGCACCCAAGGCGGTTTCGGACGGCCCACAGGAGCTGCATCTAGAAGCACCGCCGAGCATTGAGTGGCGCGACGTCGACTACCACTACCCGGGTGCCATGCCCGGCAACCTTGCACTGTCGGGGATCTCGGTGACCGCGAACGCGGGCAGATGGACAGTGTTCGTCGGCGCCAGCGGATCGGGCAAGTCGACGGCCGCGCAGCTGCTGCTCCGCTACGACGAGGTGACCGGCGGTGACATCCTGATCAATGGGATCTCCGTGCGCGACTACACCCTCGACTCCCTGCGCCGCACCATCGTCCTGGTGCCGCAGCGCGGGCAGGTACTGGATGCCACCATCGCCGAAAACCTGCGACTGGGTGCCCCCGATGCCACCGACGAAGACCTGTGGCATGCCCTGGCGGTCGCTGAGCTGGCCGATGAAGTGCGGGCCATGCCGCAGGAACTCGCAACCCGGACGGGCCGCGACGGGCGGGAGCTCTCGGGCGGGCAGCTGCAACGCCTCTGCCTGGCCAGGGCACTGCTAGTGAAACCGCGGGTACTGGTGCTGGACGAGTTCACGGCCAACCTGAACATCGACCTGGAGGCCCGCATCCGGGCCAATCTGGAACACGCTCTCCCCGGGTTGACCGTCATCGAGATCACGCACCGCCTAGAGCACCTCGACTCGGCGGACCGGGTCTTCGAGTTCGACCGGGGAAAGGTTACCTCCCGGACCGTACCGCGGTGAGCGCTGATCGCGGTCCCCGTTTAGCAGCCGTGATTGCCAGCCACGGAGCCCGTCACCCAGCCGGAACCCGAGAGATGTCGACCACGGCGACCTCCTCGCCACCATCGTCAAACACCACTGCCTGCTCCCCCAGGTCCACCATCGAGTAATGTCCCCGACCGGCGAGGAAGTGCCAGGCCACCCGTTCCTCGCCCTCGTGGATGAACCCCGGATCCCCGGCGGTGATGCACCCCAGTTCCATTCCCTGTTCCTCACAGATGACATCGATGATGCGGGCGTAGCGGGGTTTGTTCTCCTCGGCGAACCGTTCCCGTTCCGCGAGCCGGGCCGCCAAGTCCGGGATGGTCCGGATGATCCCGGCCAGGTGAGCCTCCAGGTGTTCCAACCAGATCGCCTCCACGTTGAGGTGGTTTCTGATGAAAGCGGAGTTCAGCTCGATCAGATCCTCGGCGCCGTTGAGTTCGGAAAACCTGTCGGAAAATTGCTCGAAGGGATCCGCGGACTCGAAGAGCCCCCCGTCGAGGAACGCCCGTTTTTCCTCTGCATCCTTGGCCTCCCACCTGGCCCGCAGCTCTGAGAACAGCTCGGCGTGCCCGGTGGCACCGAGCAGGGGGAGAGCGCGGGTGATGTGGTCGAGGACCTGGTGATCGCCGCCGCAGTTGAACATGAACTGCGAGATCCCTCCGTTCATGACCTCCGCCAAGTAATAGTCGACGTAGTAGGAGCCGAGCGCATCAGGACTCAGCTCACCGGGCTCCGCGCCCTCTTCGAGCAGGTAGTTGACCACGGAGATGTTGGACTCGATGACGGCGTACACGTCGCTGTTCCTGATCGACTCCTGGGATACGACAATGTGGTCGACGAGCATGGGATTCCTTCCGATCGGAGCAGCATGCTAGCGGTTTCAATCAGAAGGGTGGGCCACGCACCGGAACCCTTCGTCTGTTAGGAAGGAGTCATGCAGGATTCCCTCCGCTTCCCACCCGACCCGTTCGTCATGGAAGGCTTCTACGCCACCCCACCAGTCATCGACGTGGATGCTTGGCGCGAGTATCTGTCCCGCGAGTTCGGCCCCACGGATGTCATCGGCGAGGGTGGGCCTCCCACCTTTTTCGCCTTCACTGAGCACCGCTTCGACTACGAGGACCGGTCAGGGGTCCCGGCACAGACCTTCCTCGCCACGTCCAAAGACTCCCCCGACCTTTCCGCCTACGAGACGGCGCTCCAGCAGAGCTGGGACTTCCCCGACATCAAGGACGTACTGCCTCGGGGCCGTCACACCCTGTCCACCTTCGAATTCCTGGCCCGCTCCCTGGCCTTCGAGGACCGACTGCGGCTGTTCCGCACCCTCACCTCGGCCCTGGTGGAACTCACCAACCCCATCGCGCTGTATTCCGGCGCGGCAGACGCATTCTTCGAACCTCGGCACTGGCTGGAGGTCCAACACGAAGACCACACCTACTACGGTTTCTTCAACGTGCGGTTGTTCAGGATCAGCAACAGCGACGACGATTCCCTCATGGACACCCGTGGTCTGGGTATCTTCGGTGTGCCCGATCTTCAGTGTCATTTTCGAGGGCTCGATCCTGGCGAGATCGCGAGGCTGCTGTATAACACCGGCACCTACGTGATGCACGAGGGCGACGTGATTGACGATGGCCACACTGTCCCGGGCATCCAGGAGGGGAGCCGCTGGCGCTGCCAGCACGAGCAGGCCATGGTCGGCCCCGACCGGGAGGTCCTAGACATCTGCCCGGAGGCCCCCTACGCCGCAGGAAACCGCACCCCCTGACGAGCCACTGTCCCGGATCAACGGGCTCCGGTAAACCCCTCGTCGAGAGAGTTCCTCACACCAGGCTGACGGGTTTGATAGGGTCGCGCGGTTTGGTCCGCATGAGCTCCACGCCGTCCTCGACGTGCTCGATCCCGGTGAAGCGGTGAGTGATCATCTTCTCGGGGTGGATGCGTCCACCCCGGACAAGGGTGGCCATCCTGTCCACGCGGTTACGGCCACCAGGGGCAACCCGCCGACGAAGTGCTTGTGGCCCATGCCCACCAAGGTCGCCTCGCGGCTGATCTTGATGTTCTCGCCCTCTCCTAGAGAGTTGACGTTCGCTACCCGACCGCCCACCTTCAGGATGTCAAAGGTCCGCTGGAAGGTGCCCAGGTCTCCCCCGGCGACGATGACCCGGTTGATGCCCTGGCCCTTGGTTGCCTCCATGATTTGTTCAACGATCCCGCCCTCGCAGTAGTTGATGATGTCAATTGCGCCGTATTCCTAGGCGACCTCGATGCGCTTGGAGCGCGAGCCGACGGCGAACAGGCAGCCCGCACCGAGAACGGACGCACTGGCCACGGACATCAGCTCACCGAATCGATTCCGATGATTACTACGACGTCACCGGGTTCGATGTTGGCGAGCTTAGCCCCGTGAAGCCCGGTGGTGACGATGTCGGATAGCATCGCGCCGACCTCGGGGGAGATCCCCTCCGGCAGGTGGGCCAGGTTGCCGTCGGCGTCGTTGACGTGGATCAGTTCGGCGAAGACGCCGTCCTGTGATGTTGGAGAACTTCCAGCCGCCGAGCGGAACGCCGGAGTGCATGGCGTAGGTCTCCTGGGCGGCCGCCGAGGACCAGTCGGGGGTGATGGCGGGGATGATCACCTGGTCGCCAACCTTGAAGTCCTCGACCATGGATCCCACTTCAACGACCTCACCGACCGCCTCGTGGCCGAGCATCATGTTGTGGCGTTCCCCACGCCACCCTCGTAGACGGTGTGGATGTCAGAGGAGCACGGAGCCAGGGCGATCGGACGGCAGATCGCGTCCATCGGCCCGCACTTCGGGTCCTCCTTCTCAATCCATCCAGCCTCGCCGATCCTGAGCATCGCGTAACCCTTCACTTTGCCTTCTTGCACTGGGTTCGAACGATCCGGTGTTTGCTTTCTCAAACAAGAGATCACCTCACTGGTCCGACGACTATGCCGCCCAGCCGCCTGCACCACTTTTCGTCGGGCCACCTCCGCTTCAATCATTACAGCGTGGTTCTTTGGCGGTAACCTTTCACGTCATATTTCCCGATCGGATTTGGGCCGGGATCCAGGTCGGAAAGCAAGAAACTTTTTCTCCCGGGACACTGTGAGCAACCCACGAGACAAGGCCCCGGCACGGACATCTCACGGGTGGCTCAGCGATGGTAGAGTTCAGTGATCCGGTCCAGGTGGGTCAGCAGCCTGGTCCTGATCTCGGTCGGCGCCTCGACGCGGACGCCAGGGCCAAGGCGAAGCAGGATCGTGAGCGCGTGGAGATCGTCCATGAACTCCAGACGCGCGGGACGCCACTTCCCCGCGGGCGGATCGTCGCCCAGTTCGGTTTCGTCGACACGGATGGCCCACTCCCGGGCATCCTCCCACCGATCCGCCCGGAGCCACCCGGTCACGACCACCGGGGTGAACCGCTCGAGGAAGCGGGCACGATGCCGCTTCCAGGCCGCGGCAACATCCACCGCATCGTCCGCGCAGGGCGTTGCGAGCAGGGTGGCGGTCCGAATGCGAGCCACCTTGAGGAACCGCATACGCTCGTCGCTGGTTGCGCACAGGTACCAGTCGCTGCCCGCGCTCACCAGCCCGTGCGGCTCCACCACCAGATCCTGCACGACCGCCCGGGGCGACCGGTAATCGAGACGCGCCTTCTTCCGCGCGAACACGGCTGCCTGCACCGTCGCGAACGCCTCCCCGGGTTGCAGGGCATCAGGTTGGGGCAGCCAGCCGTTCGGGTCAATCACGATCCGCGACGCCGCGGCCGCCGTCCGGTTGCGATGGGCATCCGGGACAGCGGCGAGCAGCTTGCGAACCCCCGAAACAAAGGCTGCACTCAATCCCATCGCGTCAGCACCCCACGACGAGAGCGCCGCGAACAGCGCCCGGCTCTCATCCCCGCTCAACGCGGTCACATCGGTGCGATACCCCGGTAGCAACCTGACCCCTCCCCCGGGACCGCGCTGGCAGTACACCGGGACCCCGGCAGCCGACAGCGCCTCCACGTCCCGCAGAATCGTGCGGCGCGAGACCTCCAGTCGTCGCGCCAGTTCCCCGGTCGAGAGACCGCCGTGGGCACGCAACAACCAGATCATCGACAACAACCGATCCGCCCTCATGAATCCGAGACTGTCACACGAACATGACAGGAGATGTCACCAACGGCCCGTACCTTCTCAGGCGACAAACCGGATCCCGAGCGACAAGGAAATCTCTCATGACGATCTTCACCCCGACCAGCGTCATCCTCTACGTCGAGGACGTGAATACCAGCACTGCGTTCTATCGCCGGGCCCTCGGCGAGGAACCCGTCGAAACCTTCGAGGGCTTCGCGGTTTTCGCCCTGACCGAGGATGTCACCCTCGGCCTGCAGGCCCGCGACGGCATCGATCCGGAGGCCGTGGGTACCCCGGGCAGCGTCGAACTTTCCATGAGCAACGCCACCCGCGATGACGTCGACCGCCTTCACCGATCCTGGAGCGAGCTCGGCTTCCCCATGGCCCTAGAACCCACCGAGCTCGCCTTCGGCTACACCTTCGTCGCCACCGATCCCGACGGGCATCGCCTCCGCGTCTGCGCCACCGACACGACGAGCCTGTGACGGCGTCACTACACCCCACGAACCATCCTCCGACTTGAGCTGACGTACCCCGATACGCCTCCAGCTGCCCAGCATCACGCATCAAAAGGACATTCATCCTGCTGAATGTCGATTAGATCACCTGCTGAATGTCGATTAGATCACCTGCTGGATGTCGACTAGATTACCTGCTGGATGTCGAGTAAGGGTGGTCATGTATCTTCGGCGCACCGTGGACGAGCTGCTGGACACGTTCCTCCCCCAAGCGCCCGCCATTGCGCTGGACGGGGCGAAAGGGGTCGGGAAGACCGGCACGGCGCTTCAGCGTGCCACGAAGGTTTTCCTCTTGGATCGCCCAGACCAACGCGCCCTCGTCGAGGCCGATCCCGACGGAATCCGCCGGCCGGGAACGACGCTGCTCGATGAATGGTCCCGGATGCCCGAAGTCTGGGATCTCGTGCGCAGGGAGGTGGACAACGAAGCAGGTCCGGGCAGTTTCCTGCTCACTGGATCCGCCACCCCCGCCACGGCGCAGGGAACCCACAGCGGCGCAGGGCGCATCCTGTCGCTGCGCATGCGCCCCATGGCCCTCCACGAACGTGGGCAGCTCATCCCCACCGTCTCACTCACCTCCCTGCTGACGGCAGAACCACCCTGCTCGGCCGAGATCGAAGGCCACACGTCGTACTGCCTGGCGGACTATCTGGACGCCATCGCGGCAAGCGGGTTTCCCGGCATCATGGGTCTTGGTCCCGACCTGCGAACCGAACAACTCGCCACCTACATCCAGCGCGTGATTGATCGTGACCTGCTGGATCTGGGCTATGGCGTGCGCCGGCCCGAAACACTGCGCCGCTGGCTCGCGGCATACGCCGCCGCATCCTCGACCACCACCAGCTACTCCAAGCTTCTTGACACCACTACCTGCGGCGACGGCCGACGACCGGCCCGGGACACCACCCAGACCTACCGTGATCACCTCACCCAGCTCTGGCTGCTCGACCCGGTTCCTGGTTGGAGCCCCAGCCGCAACCCCTTCACCAGATTGCAGCAGGCGCCGAAACACCAACTGGCCGATCCCGCCCTGGCGGCCTCGCTGCTGGGCGCGACCGCCTCCTCCATGACCACCCCTCGCCATTCCCACCTCGCCGGCCCCTTGTTCGAGGCCCTCGCCACCCTCACCGTGCGGGTGGCCGCCGAGGCGGCACGGGCCCGCGTGGGCCATCTGCGCACCCGCAACGGCGATCACGAGATCGACCTGATAGCCGAGACCCGCGACGGGCGCATCGTCGCCATCGAGGTGAAACTGGCCGCCTCGGTGACGGACCCGGATGTTCAGCACCTCGTCTGGCTGGGCTCCCGCCTGCCCCAGGACGTGGCCGACCTGGTGATTCTCACAACGGGAACCACCGCCTACCGGCGGAGAGACGGCGTGGCGGTGATCCCCCTTGCGCTGCTCGGGCCGTAGGCACACCGCATCACGCCTACGTCCCGAGCACCTGCCCAACCTCCCTCGATCACGACGCCGGGCACATTTCTTGCCAGCCACCGGCGAGCCTGCCGAAGCGTTGCACAAAGGCCAGCAAACCTGCGGGATCGATCACAGCGAAACGACGATCTGCGTCACAGCAAATCTGCGGTTTCGCCGTCTCTTGGATAGGCTTTCTCCATGTCGCGGCTGATTGAACGAGCCATCCAGTCATGGGCTGAGGAGCTCCTCGGCTTCAGTCCGGTCCTGGTCGTAGAAGGGGCCAGACAGACGGGCAAGTCAACTCTGGCGCGGATGTTGCGGCCAAACGCCATCACGGTGAACCTCGACGATCCCCAGACCTTGGACTACGCCAGGAACGATCCGGTGGGATTCGCCGCTCAGGCAGGTGATGGCGTCCTCATCATCGATGAGTTCCAGCGCCTGCCCTCGTTGTCACTGGCGATCAAGGCCAACGTTGACGCCGATCGTCGACCCGGTCGTTTCATCCTCACGGGATCATCGGATTTCGCGCGGGTACGTGGTGACAAAGATTCACTCGCCGGACGCGCGCTGTCGGTGACCGTGTGCCCGCTGACCCAGGCCGAGGTCCGGGACACAACTGCGTCGGGAACACTGGTTGACAGGCTGCTCGGGGCAACGGGAGTTCACGACCTTCCGGCTTCCGCTGAGCCACTGACCCACACCGGCCTCGCGCATCTTCTGACGGCAGGTGGTTTCCCTGCGGTTCACAACGCCATACCACGACTGCGGGCGGAATGGTACCGCAACTACGTCGAGCGGCTGGTCCGCGTCGACGCCCTCGCTGACGGTTCCCGCCTTGCCCCTGAGCGCCTACTCACGGTGCTCCGGCTGCTCGCCGCCCACCAGTCCGGCGAACTGGTCAAGGCGCGTCTGGCCCAGGAGGCGGGACTCGCGGCATCGTCGGTGACGAGTTACCTGGACGTGCTGGCCAGGCTGTTCCTCATCCTGCGCGTGAGGCCGTGGGAGACCAACCTCACGAAACGAGAAATCGGGCGGGCGAAGGTCTCCGTGCTGGACTCCGGGCTGGCCGCATGGTTATGCGATGCCTCCCCGACCGCCCTGACCACGATCCCACACGGGGTGCAACAGCTCGGGGCCCTGACGGAGGGGTTCGTCGCCGGCGAGCTGCACGCCCAGCAGCAGTGGAGCAGGAGCCGATACCGCATGCACCACTACCGTGACCGCAACCAGAAGGAGGTCGATTTCATCCTGGAGGTCGACGATTCGCGACTGATCGCGATCGAGGTCAAGGCCAGCCGAACCGTCACGGGCTCCCACCTCGCCGGGCTGCGATTCCTGAAGGACAAACTCGGTCCCCGCCTGACAAGGGGCGTGGTTCTCGCGCCCATTGACCGACCCGCCAGCTTCGGCGACGATCTGTGGGCGCTGCCTCTCTCGGCCCTGTGGAGCTGAAACCCTGCGCAGGGGAACGGGAAACAGCACGTCACGATGCCAGGGTCCGGCGGCGGGACCGGCAATCACGGTCTTGAGCGCGACCCGTTTCTCCCCTGCTGGGCAGCGATCCGCCTGCGCCGTTCGTTCTGGGCGGCCCTAAGGGCCGGGCCGTCAGCGAGTCTCCTTGAACTCGACATGGCGCCGGATGGTGGGATCATACTTGCGCAGCGAGAGCCGGTCGGGATCGTTGCGGCGGTTCTTCCGAGTCACGTAGGTATAGCCGGTTCCCGCGGTGGAGCGCAGCTTGATCAGCGGTCGCAGGTCATTCTTCTTGGCCATCTCAGAGCTTCCTTCCCTGGGCAATGAGGTCCGCGACCACCGCATCGATGCCCCGGGCATCAATCACCTTGATGCCCTTCGCAGAAACTGTGAGCTTGACCCTTCGTCCCAGCGACGGCACCCAGTAATGCTTTGTCTGGACGTTGACGTTGAAGCGACGATTGGTCTTTTTCTTCGACCAGGGGACGTTGTGCCCGAAACCGGGCACGGCCCCCGTGACCTGACAGTGACGTGACATGGGACTCCTCGGGTTGCACGAACATTCGCCGATAATGATAATGAGTCGCAATTAAAGTTCCAACCCGACCCTCGGAAGGCCCATGATGAAACCAAGCATCCACCCCGACTACCACCCCGTCGTCTTCCGCGACATCACCACCCGAACCATGTACCTGACCCGTTCGACGATGACCTCCACGCAGACGATCGAGTGGAGCGACGGGAACACCTACCCCCTGGTCGATGTGGAGATCACCGCCGACAGCCACCCCTTCTACACGGGCAAGGCGCGCAGACTCAGCGTCACGGGACGCGTCGAAAAATTCCAGCAGCGCTACGGGAAGATCTGACCCTTGATACCCGCACCCCAGGCTGACCACCATGCACTCACACATCGCCCGGGCCTGCCCCGACGAGGCAAACCGGGCTTTCGGCCCTGAACCGCCCAGGCCACCGCCTTCCCACATCACAGGCAGGACAGCTGGCGACGCCTCGGCGCAGCCCACCAGGGACTCACACCTGGAAGAGCACAAAGCGCGCACCGTGAGGATCGGCGGCCTCGGCCATGCGGCCCCACGGGGTGTCAGCCGCTTCCGAAAGAATCTCTCCCCCGAGCCGAAGCACCTGCGCGACCGCCTCGTCGACATTCGTGACACCGATGTGAACCCGCCAGCCCGGAATCGCGACTGGACCCTCACAATGCTTCATCTCACCGATGCCGCAGACCGCATTGTCACCTTCACCGTTGGTGATGTAGGGCACCTCGTCACCGTCGATCGGGTGCCGATCCCAGCCGAACACGTCACCATAGAACGCTACGCACCGCTCGAAATTCCTGCTCATCACGTCGTACCACACCGGCATTCCCGCAACAGACACGGAGGAGGAACCAGTGAAGGTGGGATCGTGCAGCGCTCCGACACGCGACCCGTCGGGATCCTCAACAACGGCATAGACCATTGCTTCGTCCACCCGAACCGGGGCGATGATGACGTCGCCTCCAGCTGCCTCCACCTTGTCCGCAAAATCGCTCATATCCGACATCGTCAGACAGACGAGCCAACCCGAATATGGTGCCTCTTTGGACAGTGGCTCAATGGTCCCGATCATGTTCTCCGACAGCGAAATGACGTTCGCGAGCGGTGAGTCAGGATCGCCCTTCTCGATGCTCCAACCGAACAGTTCGCGGTAGAACTCAGCGGATGTCTCCGGTTCTGCCGTGTACAGCTCGATCCAGCAGGGCTGCCCGGGAAGAATCTTGTTCACCGTTTCAGTCATGGTGTCTCCTTGCCCCAACGATTCGACGCACTGGCTCACACCATAGCTTCATCGGCAAAGGCTGAACGGCCCCGGTCACCGGCGCTGGATGGCGAGCGACCCTGCTCGCCCATTCCTTACTCAGACGACGGCGAAGGGGCGGACACCGAATGGTGCCCGCCCCTTCGTCGTCAATGGTTCACTCAACCGGTTTGGTGATCGTGCCGTCGACCAGGACGCTGGGCGACATGGTCGCGGAGATCGCGACCTTCTTCACGTAGCGGCCCTTCGACGCGGCGGGCTTGAGACGCAGGATCTCCTCCAGCGCCGCAAAGTAGTTCTCGACAAGCTGCTGCTCGGTGAACGAGGCCTTGCCGATGATGAACTGCAGGTTGGCGTGCCGGTCCACGCGGAACTCGATCTTGCCGCCTTTGATGTCGGAGACTGCCTTGGCCACATCCATGGTGACGGTGCCGGTCTTCGGGTTCGGCATCAGGCCGCGCGGGCCGAGGACACGACCCAGCCGGCCGACCTTGCCCATCATGTCGGGGGTGGCGACGACCGCATCGAAGTCCAGGTAGCCGCCGGAGATCTTCTCGACGAGATCGTCGACGCCGACCTCATCGGCTCCCGCTGCGATCGCGGCTTCTGCCTTCTCACCGGAGGCAAAGACGAGGACCCGAGCCGTCTTGCCAGTGCCGTTGGGAAGGTTGACCGTGCCGCGCACCATCTGATCCGCCTTGCGGGGATCGACGCCGAGGCGCACCGCGACCTCGATGGTCTCGTCGAACTTGGCCGAAGCCATTTCCTTGACCAGCTTCATCGCCGCCTCGGGCGTGTGCAGCTGGGAACCACCGCGCTTCTCGGCGGCGGCCTTGTAGGCCTTGCTGTGTTTCATTTTCTGGTTCCGTTCTTTGTCGTCAGCCTCGCGGGCTGATCCACCAGTTCTGGTGCGGGAGTGATCTCCCTGCCAGGGGGGTGTGTCACTCGACGGTGACGCCCATGGAGCGGGCGGTGCCCTCCACGATCTTGCAGGCAGCCTCGACGTCGTTGGCGTTGAGGTCCGGCAGTTTCATCGTGGCGATCTCGCGAACTTGGTCCTTGGTGAGCTTGCCCACCTTGTTCTTCAGCGGGTTGTCTGAACCCGACTGGATTCCGGCGGCCTTCTTGATGAGCTCGGCAGCGGGCGGGGTCTTCGTGATGAAGGTGAACGTGCGATCCTCGTAGATGGTGATCTCAACGGGGATGACGTTGCCGCGCTGGGACTCCGTCGCCGCGTTGTACGCCTTGACGAATTCCATGATGTTGACGCCGTGCGGGCCGAGGGCGGTGCCGACCGGCGGCGCCGGGGTGGCGGAGCCGGCCTGCAGGGCAACCTTGACGAGGGCTGCAACCTTCTTCTTGGGAGGCATGTTGGGTCCTTATGGGTTTAGATTTGGAACGGTCACGCCGGGCGCACCCGGATCGCGACGCAACGCGCCATTGTAGGGTCCCGGAAGGGCGGGAACCTAACCGACCTTCTCGACCTGCTTGAATTCCAGGTCGACGGGGGTCTCACGGCCGAGGATCTCGACGAGAGCCCGGAACCGCTGCTGGTTGGCGCTGATCTCGGTGATCGTGGCGTGCACCCCGGTGAAGGGGCCGTCGGTCACCATCACGGAGTCGCCGACCGCGAAATCGACGATCTCCACCTTCTTCTTCGCGCGCGCCACTGTGGCGGAGGCCTTGGAGGCCGCCTTCGCGACGACGGAAGGAGTCAGCATGCTGACCACCTCGTCCAGACTGAGCGGGATGGGGGTCTGGCCGTGACCGACGAAACCGGTCACGGAGGGGGTGTGGCGCACCGTCGCCCACGAGTCGTCGGTCAGCTCCATCCGCACCAGCACGTAGCCGGGCAACACGCAGCGGGTGACGGTCTTTCGGGTGTTGTTGCGCACTTCGACGACCTCCTCGGTGGGAACGATCGTCTCAAAGATGTAGTCCTCCATGTTCAGAGATGCGGCCCGGGAGTCGAGGTTCTGCTTGACCCGATTCTCCATACCCGAATAGGTGTGAATGACGTACCACTCGCCGAACTTGGCCTCCAGTTCCTCCCGGAGCTTCGCGACGGCCTCGGCGGTGGCGTCGTCGGTTTCAGGGTGCTCGGGTTCGTCATCCTCCGGTTCGTCGGTGAGGGCGATCTCTTCCTGGGGTTCGTTCTCCTCGTCGAGCGGGCCGAGGTCGATCTCGACCTCGTCGCTGGAGGCGGGAAGCTCCCCCAGGTCGATCTCGAAGTCGTCGGTGTTCTCACTCACTGGGGGTTCCTCCAAACAGGCTGAGCAGGGCCCAGCCGAAGCCGTTGTCGAGAAGCATGACGTAGGCAATTATGAACAACACGAACAGCAGGACCGCCGAGAACAGCACCGTGAGTTCCCCCCAGCTGGGCCACACGACCTTTTTGAGCTCAGTCGCGGACTGGCGTACGAACTGCACCGGGTTCTTCGCCCTGTAGGGATCGTGCTCGTCACGCTCGCCCTTGGTGCGTTTCTTGGTGGCCGTCGTTTTTTTCACGGGGGCCTTCGCGGTCTTGCGGGCCACCACCTTCGACGTCTTCTCGTCGGCCTTCTCGGTGTCGTCGTCCTCCGCGCCGTCCTCGGAGGCTTCCTCGTCGAACTGGTCCTCCAGATCGGCGATCACCTCGTCGTCGGCGACGGGGTCAGCCTCGGGGATCTCGTCCCCGTCCTGCCGAGTCTTGTCGTCGCTCACGCGCGGTCCCTTTCGGTCAACAAACGAAATGCCTGCCCACCCACTGGGTGGCAGGCGTTGGAAGCATGTGCTTCGCAGGGCAGGAGGGACTCGAACCCCCAACCTGCGGTTTTGGAGACCGCTGCTCTGCCAGTTGAGCTACTACCCTTCGGCGCGGTCACGCACCTTGCTGAAGGCGCGACCAACCTCGCCAAGCCCCTACCCTACCGCATCCCCGGCAAGGTCCGAAATCTCTGTTCAGATGCTCACGCCGACGAGGTTTACCTCGGGGGCCAGGGTGATACCGAACCGTTCCCGGACCCCGTCGCGGATCTCACGGGCAAGATCGAGGACGTCGGCGGTGGTGGCGTGCCCGCGGTTGGTGAGCGCCAGCACGTGCCGGGTGGACAACCACGCCGGGCCGGTTCCGTGACCCGCGGGGAATCCGGCGTGCTGGATCAGCCAGGCGGCGCTGGTCTTGATCCCTCCATCTGCGGAAAAACGGGGAGCCTCCGCGGGCAGGGAGGCAGCCTGCTCCGGGGTGAGGATCGGGTTGGTGAAAAAAGATCCTGCGGACCAGGTGTCGTGGTCGTTCTCGTCCAGAACCATGCCCTTCCTCCGTCGGATGGCGAGCACAGTCTCCCGCACATGGACTGCCGGAGCGCGCTGCCCCACCTCGACGCCGAGGGCACGGGCCAGTTCGGGGTAGCGGATGGGTTGTCCCAGGTCTCCGAGCGGCAGCTGGAAGTCAACACGCAGCACCAGGTGACGCCCCTTCTCGCGTTTGAAGCGGGAGTCGCGATAGCCGAAACCACACTCGGCAGCCGCAAAGCTGCGGATACGCCCCTCGGAGCGATCCCAGGTGCGGACCCGCTGGATGAGGGTCGCCACCTCGGCCCCGTAGGCACCGACGTTCTGAATCGGGACGGCCCCCACGGACCCGGGTATCCCGGAGAGGGCCTCCAACCCGGACCACTGCGAGGCCACGGCGCGGGCGACGAGATGGTCCCATGTCTCCCCCGCGGCGACCTCCAACTGCGCCCCGGAACAGTCCGCGGTCTCGGTGCGAACCCCTCGGGTGGCGACCTTGACCACAGTGCCGTCGAAGCCCTCGTCGGCGATCAGAACATTGGAGCCGCCGCCGAGGATCAGGACCGGTTCGCCACGGGAGTCGCAGTCCGCGACGGTGTCGATGAGCTGCTGTTCGGTCCTCGCCTCGACGAAACGCCGCGCGGGCCCGCCGAGTCGGAAGGTGGTGTGGTTCGCGAGCGGCTCAGTCAATGCGGACCTCCACCTTCGCGGCCCCCAGCACCGCGTCGTCACCGCAGGTCGCGGTCAGGTTGACGGTGGCCACCCCGTCGGCGACGGCGGCGACGGTCCCGGTGAAACGCACCAGCGTGCCCTCGTCGGTGTCAGGAACCACCACAGGACGGGTGAACCTCACGCAGTAGCGCCCGACGCGGGCCGGATCGCCGATCCAGCGGGTGACCAGGCCGAGCCCGGCACCCATCGTCCACATGCCGTGGGCCAGCACCCCGGGCAGGCCGATGGCGCGGGCGTGGCGGTCGGAGAAGTGGATCTCGTTGAAATCCGTGGAGGCGCCGGCGTAGCGCACCACCACCGACCTGTTGACCCGGATCTCCAAGGCCGGGAGTTCCTGCCCCACCTGGATCTCGCGCTCAGTCATGGGGGGCCTCCTCGCGGGTGTGCATCAGGGTGGAACGGGCGTCGCAGACCGCCTCGTCGTCGACGGTCAACGCCACCAGGATCGTGACCATGTCCAGGTTGCCGCGGTTGCGGACCCGTTCGATGGTGAGCCGGGCCACCACGTCGTCGCCCTCACGCAGGGGACGGTGGAAGTCGAAGGTCTGGTCGGCGTGGACGGTGCGGTGCAGGGCCAAGCCCAGCTCCTCGTCACCGAAGAGAGCGCCCCAGGCCTGGGCTGCGATGACGGCCGCGAAGGTCGGTGGAGCGATGGGATGGTCACCGAAGTAGGCGGGGTTCTCGTCCTGGATGGCGCGTGCGAACTCTGCGATCTTTGCGCGGCTGACGCGGTAGGCGGGGGCCGGAGCATAGGTCCGGCCCGCGTGCTCGGCGGAAATCGGCATGGGGGAAGGCTACCGGGAAAACAGCGAGGGCCGCCCCTTGCGGAAGCGGCCCTCGTCGAAAGGGTGCGGCTCAGCGGGTCTCGCGGTGCGCACGATGGGTGCGACAGCGCGGGCAGTACTTCTTGAGCTCGATCCGGTCGGGATCGTTGCGACGGTTCTTCTTGGTGATGTAGTTGCGCTCCTTGCACTCGGTGCAGGCAAGCGTGATCTTCGGACGAACGTCCTGCCCCTTCTTGGCCATGATCAGTTTCCCTCGGTGTAGTGGCGCGGATGCGCGCTGGCTTCGGTTGTGTGGTGACGAGGGCGGGACTTGAACCCGCGACACAGCGATTATGAGCCGCTTGCTCTACCGACTGAGCTACCCCGTCGACATTCCCACCCGGGGCTTCCGGGCAAGAACAGAGCCCCCATGCGGAATCGAACCGCAGACCTTCTCCTTACCATGGAGACGCTCTGCCTACTGAGCTATAGGGGCCAGCCGTCGGCAAACTCTACACGGCCCTTCGCGAGAAGCACAAGTCGACAGCTGAGGCCCACCTATCAGGACGACACCCCCCGTCCGGCACCGCTTCGTCCGGCCCACGAACCGCTCAGCAGCAGGGCTGCGAGAAGACCAAAGAGCACCACCGCAGGCCATCCGATCAGGCCCGCCGGTCGCGGCCACGACACCGTCTAGGAGCAGGGCCGCCCCGAAACTCACCAGTAGGAACACGTCGACCGCCCGCACGTGAACACCCTGCCGCCCAGTAGCGGTCATTACTGTTGCTCCCCCGCGAGCATCTGACCCGAGGGCAGGAACCACAGGCCAACCATGTCGCCGTCGCGGTTGTAACTGACGCGGGCCACAAGTTCGGCGGCCTCCATGTGAAGGGGCTCCTCCACCACGACAACCCCACCCGACAGAGCCAGGGGGGTCGGGGTGCCGCGCCGTTCGAGCTCCCCGCCCAGCGCAATCACCTGCGCCCAGGCGTCTGCTAGCCGCTCGGCGTCGAGCTGCCATCCGGCACGCGGGCCGGCCAATTCTTCTGCTTTCTGCCATTCGTGCTTCTCGATGGCGTCGAGAAATACCTCCGCCTTCTCGACGGCGGCACGGAGTTCGGAATCGGTGGGTTTCTTCATGGGTTTTCCTGTTCTCGGGTCGGTCGGGTTTCCGAAGCGCTGAAAGGCCGCCTGGCGGCTGGTTCCCAGGGCATCGCCAATGGCCTGCCAGGTGACCCCCCTCCCCCGGGCCGCGGCGACTAGCCGGACCAGGACCTCGTCAGTCAGCATCTGGAGCGAGCGCACAGCAGCCAAGGAGTGGGTCATGTCACCCCCGGGAACGTCCGGATCATCGGCGGTGGCAAGTTCTGCCGCCACCAGGGAGCTGATCTTCCGAAGACGCCCCACGAGTTCTTCGACAGCCACATCGTTGATCGACATGCGTAAAGGTTAGGTTTACGCCACTTTCCTTGTCAAGTTTCTATTGACAAATCTGGGGGGAGGTTGGCCTACCGAACTCGCGACTCTCAGTGCCCGGTGCACAGGCCGAGCAGGGCCTCGAAATGAGCGGCAATCGATATTCGCGCAGGTAGATTGACCCCATGACCTCCGTACAGCTCGTCGACGAGATCCGCGGCGCGCTCGCCGCTGCCGGCGACCCCGAGAAGGCTGTCCGGGAGCAGGCCTACATGAAGTCGACGCTGCCCTTTCACGGGGTACGGCTACCAGAGGTACGACGCATCACCAAGAGTCTGCTGAAGAAACATCCCTTGACTGGCCGCGACCAGTGGGAACGGACCATCCAGAAGCTGTGGGACGAGGTCACCCACCGGGAGCAATGGTACGCAGCACTGGAGATCGCGGGATACCGCGATGCCCGCGACTGGCAGGACCTTGAGGCCCTCGAGCTGTACCGCTACCTCGCCACAACCGGGGCGTGGTGGGATGTCGTCGACGAGATCGCCTCTCCCCTGGTGGAGAACGTGGTCGCGACCATCCCCGAGGCGCGGGCCGTGGTGTGGACCTGGGCCACGGGAGACGATCTGTGGTTGCGTCGCATCTCCATCATCTGCCAACTGCAACGCAAGACCTCCACCGACCTGGAACTACTCAGCCACTCCATCGACTCCAACCTGGAAGGGTCGCGACACGGCTCCGAGTTCTTCATCCGCAAGGCCATCGGTTGGGCGCTGCGGCAACACGCCCGCATCGATCCGGACTGGGTGAAGGCCTTCGTGGAGACGCGCGCATCACGGCTGAGCGGACTGAGCCGCCGGGAAGCCCTCAAACACCTGTGACCACTACCGCCCGGACGGAATGACGACGGATCAGGTCGCCGGGGAGTTCGGCATCACCCGGCGCGATGTCGTTGTGGAAATTCTGCTTCACCATCTCCAGGAGGTCGTCCACAACACCTTGCTGCTGGCTGGCAGGTACAACCGCGTTGGTCGCCGTCCTGGCACTGGCCGGGGCGGCAGGCCCATCCACTAGGTGAGCTGACCGGATCCGACGGGTGAGGTCGTAGAATCCTTGCGCATGATGACGCAGCAGGTTCTTCCGTCCGGCCAGGAACCGGGTACCGGTAATGAACCGCTGCCGGCAGTGCATACGATCAAGCGCCGGTCCCGTACGGGTCTGGGATTCCTCGTTGCTGTTGTCATCATCGGGATCATCAGTCTGCTCGGTGGCTGGGACATCATCATGGCCGAACGTGACGAATCACTCGTCTCCGTGTCTCCTGGCGAAGTGGCGCACGCAGACCCCTTCGATGTGACATTCCTCAGGGCCTTCCACGCCACCGATCTGGAACCCATGATCCGCCCCAAGAACGGAAAACGCCTGCTACTCATCTCCCTGGATGTGGTCAACACCGACAAAACCATGGTGAGCTCGACGCTGCTCGCCCGCGCGCTGGTTCCGGATCTCCCCCTGGCCACGACGAATAACGAACCTGACGGCCAGGCTGAGCCGGCCGATTTCTACCGGATTCAGGACCACCAGGAGCAGGGGAGTTTCCAACCCGGCCTTCCTCAACGCATCCTCGCCGCCTGGTGGCAGGACGAAACAACCCCCCTGCCCACCGAGGTCACTGTGACCCTGTCCGGACACACCCACCAGGAGAGCAGCGTCATGGAAGGCCTGATGTTGTGGTCTGACCGGGAGGAAAAGGTCTCCGTCACCCTTCCCGTGGAGGAGCTGAAGAAGGGATGACCACCATCAACCGAGAAGTTCCCGGGCCGCCCCGGAGAATGTATCCGGACCCGGATCAGGAATTCCCGTCCCGTCGGCGCCGGTTGTCGCGCTGGCTGACGATCCCGGCCCTGGTCGCGGCCCTGCTGTTCGGGTCATGGGCCGTAAGCCACCTCCCCACCAGCAGCTCCGTCACCAATGACCAGTTCCTTCGCGCGGGCACGGTGGGCCAGCCCGTGGACCTGCGCACGGGATCGGTGAAGGTGACCGGAGTCCGCTCCGCGGCAGAGATCCAGTCCGGGAATCAGGTGGCCAAAACCCCGGGGATCTGGTTGGTCGTCGATGTGGACTTCACGCCGAGGAACGAGCCCCGCAATCTCCTGCCACCTCAGTTGTCGGACTCGATGGACCGTTCTTTCGGCGATTCCCAGGCCATCAACGTGCCGCCCTGCAGCTCGGGGCAGCCCGGCATGGTCTTGGGCTGCACCTTTGCACTCGAACTACCGACGGATGCTCTGACGGGCGCCACCCTTCTCCTGCACTCGGAGGGCAGCCTCTACGCAGTTCCCTTCGACGTGGCGAGCATAGATCTGGGCATTGACGATTCCCGGGCGGAACAGCTCGCAGCAGAAACCGGACGTGTCGTCCTGAAGGAGCCACAAGTGAAGGGCAAGGCGTGAGATCCCCGTGGTGGGCCCGCAACCGCGGATGGGCGTTTGCCCTGCTTCCGCTGTTGGTGTGTGCAACACTGGCCTGCTCCCAGCGCCTCGTGAATCTCTACCTACCTTGGGAGGAGAACGGTCGCCGCATCAGCGGACATGACAGGAGGGGGGAACTGCACCAGAGGTTCGTCGTGGAAGACACCAAGAAACAGACGAGAACAATGTCCGAGATCACGGTCGCGGTGCAGGTGACGGATGTCCAGGTTGTCGAGAACGAGAACGGCGAAATCACGGCGGCGGAAGGAGCGCAGCTGTGGCAGGTGGATCTTGAGTTCACCGCGGAACCGGATCAGATCCTGACGTACTGCAACATCCAGTTGGAGGCCGACGGGGTGCGGTACGGCGGCAAGGAGGCCAAGGTCCACAGCTCCCCGTACGGCTCCATAGTGCCGCCCACCTGCGTGCCCAAGGAAACTCCCGGTCCGTCGTTCAAACTTTTCACCTCGGAGGTCACCGAGACCACACCGCCTCGCCCGAGAACATGGTCCAGGAGCCTGACCTTCGCCCTGCCCACAGGCGTCACGCCACAGGCACTACGCCTGTGGTGGCATCACCCGGAATACCTATACATCCCCTTGTAAGCCCCGCTTCGGAACGGCGACGCCGTTTCCCGGCCCGCCGCGCGACTCACCGGAAAGCCGTTTCCCGCCGACCACGAGGTTGACGGCAGCTGCCAGGAGAGCCATTCCCAGCACGGAACCGACGAGCTGCGACGCCGCATCGAGGTAGGGAAACAACGCCAGGTGGAGCGTGGGTGAGCGAGGTCCGATCGCTTCGTGCAGCAACCACGCGACCCCGACCTGGGATTGATTCACCGCGACGAATGACAGGCAGAAGATCACTATGGGTGCGGGCCCGGCGACGATGATCCGTGACACGGCACCCCAGAAATGGCGCAGCGGGGTGATAACCGGTTCGGCGAACTCGGCGAGCACCCGCCGTGAACGCTCCGAGAGCTTTCCCAGACGCATGGCCACGCCCTTGGGAGTGGGCATTTCGCTGCTCGCGAGGTCGGCCTGGTAATTCGCGGCTCCGATGGCAAGCCACGCCAGAGGAATCACGACCAGCGTGCTGAATCCACCGCCGAGGCCCGCTACCCATTCGACGGCAGCCCGCACTGCATCCCCCACCGGTCCCAGCCATGCGGCGAACGCTTCCCAGGCCTTTGCAAGGTTGTCGACGACAGCTCTTTCTCGAATCCATTGGAGGATCTCCTTGAATTTCGACAAGAACGCCTTGGCGAGAGTGACGACCCACAGCGACTCCAGGTACATGGCCCCCAGTGCCGCGACCGTGGACCGACGGAAGACGTCAGTTATGGAGATGGCCTTGCGAAGGACCAGTGTCACGACCACCAGGAGCAGTAGATACCACCCCTCCGCGTAGTCAAGCCGTGGCGCCAGGGTGGTCACAGGGGAGCTGGTGCTCACGTCGTAATAGACGTCCTGGACGTAGTAGCGGCTGTCCTGCGCCAGCAGACCCTGGGACGCGTACGCGGCTATGAAAGGAACCAGAACCCGGGCCGTGATCATGAAGTGGTAGTACCACCGCTCCAGAATCGTGGATCCCCGGTAGGTTCCCTGAAAGGCCGGCAGTGTCTCCGAGGTGACTCGCAGCATCAGCATCAGACTGATCAGGGTGCTCAACGGCGCAAATGGCAGAATCAACACCCCGACCGCCCCATGGAAATTCGATCCCCACAAAGCCAACCACAGGAACCCCATGCGCCCGATGATCCCGAGCAGGCACAGGCCGACGAGCTGTGGCCAGTGGTCGCGCAGCACACGGCCGGTGTCGGCCAGCAGACGCCCCCAGAGCACGAACCAGTCCCGCACCGAATCCATGTTACTGAGACGAGCCGTCATGGACGAGACGCCAGTTCTGCGCCTCTGGGATGTCGATGCCGTGCACCAGGGCCCAGTCGATGAGGAGCTGACGAATGTCCACCATGTCGTTGTAAAGGACGGGGGCGTTCGCGACCTGCCGGTAGCCACCTGCTCCGCTGAGTCGATAGTGATTCAGGGCAACTGCGAACCGATCAGCATCGGAAACCGGTTCGCCCCCGGGGTGGCGCAGATCCGTGATGCGCCTCCCGACCGGTTCATTCAGGTTGATCTCGTAGTCGACACCCCATGCGATGTCGTACTGGTAGTCCCAGATGGTCTGGCCGTCGCGTTCGACGCTGGTCATGGTGGCGGGGTCGAAACGCTGGCCGTGTGGCAGGTCTGCGTAGTAACGGGCGGCGTGTTCCAGGTGTGCACGCAGCTCAGTACCGGTCAGCAGGACCGCGGCGAGGGTGTTGTCGAAGACGTAGAGGCTGGCGAGATCGCGGATGCTGACCGGCCCTTGCGGGATGACGGCGGTCCGTGACGTGGGCGCGGTGAGGCTGATCACGGGCAGGGTCGCGTACTGCCCGCTGGCCAGCGCCTCGGCGACGGTAGCGGCCTGGACGCGCTGGATGAAGTCGATGGCCCCGGTGGCATGCCACCGGGAGTCGGAGGTGCTGAGTTCACGCGGGGACACCGCGACCTGCCGGTTCACGTGTGCACGAGTGGCCTCGTGGGCCTCGGCGACGGCGTCGAGCACCCGCGGGTCGGGCACCTCCCCTCGGGCGCGGTGGGGGGTGGCGCCCAGCACCTCGATGCGCCAGGAATCGCCGTCGTGCTCGGCTTCGATGACGGTCTCCGTCAGCCCTGCGGCGTGGGCCCTCGGCTGAGTGAGCAGGACCGGGCGGCCCGTGGCACGGCAGGTCACCCACTGCTCAGGTTCGTCGCGGTGCGTGTGTCCGATGACCATGACGTCGATACCCGGTACCTGCTCCGCGATCTCCCGGGCCGGATTCTCGGCAGGCGCGTCGGCGTTTGTGGCATAGGTGGTCTGCCCGATCCCCGCGTGACACAGGACGACCACCATGTCGAACAGGAATTCCTCACGCAGCCTCGGCACCCAGTGGGATGCGGCGGCGACCATGTCGGTGACGTCCACTTTCCCTGCGAGCTGCTGGCGGTCCCAGATCATCGCTCCCGGCGTGGTCAGGCCGAGCACCCCGATCCGGATCTCCCGCCCATCGAGGTGGCGGGTCACAGACGCAAAGGCTGGGAACACCGGCAGTCCCGAATCGGAATCGACGACGTTGGCCCCGAGCAGCAGCGGGTCGAGCTGCTGCTCGAAGGAGTAGAGGAAATCAAGGCCGTAGTTGAACTCGTGGTTTCCGATGTTGACCGCGTCGTAGCCCATGACGTTGAACGCCGCCGCGAGCGGGTGAACCAGGCTTTCGGTCCCGGGCTCGTGTCGAGCGAAGAAGGTGCACAAAGGGTTGCCCTGGATGGTGTCGCCATTGTCCACCAACGCCACGGTCTCTGCCCCGCGTTCGGCCCTGATGCGTTCCACAACTGTGGACAGCTGGGCCAGCCCGGCCTCTGCTTCACCGGTCCAGGACTGGTCGCGATAGTAGTCCCAGTTCAGGACGGTGCCGTGAACGTCCGTGGTGGCCAGCAACGTGAGTCGCGACATCTGGGCTCCTTCAGTCAGGGTCGCAGCGAGCCTATCGCCTCCGTCCATGGGGACCGCCGGGTTGTGCATCGGATGTCGCACGATCACAGTAAAGGCATGCGTTTCGCCCTGGCACAGCTCCTTTCCACCGTCGATCCCCAGGAAAACCTGGCAATGGTCACCGCCGCGGCCCGCCGGGCCACCCAGGGCGGAGCCGATGTGATGGTGTGCCCAGAGGCCACCATGTGCTCCTTCCTCCGCACGCCCACTCAGGTCGCCGAGACCTTTGACGGGCCGTGGGCCTCGACCGTGCGCCGCTTGGCCGGCGACCTCGGGATCACCATCATTGCGGGCATGTTCACCACGGCACACGACAGCCGGGTGCACAACACGCTCGTGGCGACCGGCGAATGCGAGGGCCGCTACGACAAGATCCATCTTTTCGACGCTCTCGGACATCGCGAGTCAGAAACCGTCGCACCGGGACGACGGTCGACGTCGATCAAGATCGCCGGGCACAGTCTGGGGCTGGCCGTCTGCTACGACGTGAGGTTTCCCACCCATTTCATCGACTTGGCCTTGGGAGGAGCCACGGTCATGGTGGTGTGCGCTTCCTGGGCACCCGGTCCGGGGAAGCTGCACCAGTGGCGAACTCTGGTGACGGCCCGGGCGATGGATTCTGTATCTTTCGTGGTCGCCGTGGATCAGGCGCTTCAAGGCGACGGGGAAACCCCCAGCGGCCCGACGGGAATCGGCCACTCGATGGTGGTGGATCCCACCGGGCAGGTCCTGCTGGAGCTGGATGCGGAACCTGATCTGGCCTTTATCGATATCGATCCGGACAAGGTCGTCGTTACCCGGAAGACACTTCCAGTACTCGACGGGAACCGGCTGCGGTCGCTGTGACGTTGTCACTGGACGGCTTCCGTCCAGGATGTCATCAGCTCTCCACAAACTCGGTGTTGAGAAACGGATGCAACCAGTAAGCGTTCGCACACCTCTCGCGGGACGAGAGACCCTAGGGCGGGTGTCGGTTCACAGCACTCGCCACCCTCCACATCTACGGTTCGAGCGACCTGTGGGCCCCCACCGAGGAGGGTGTTCAGAAATATCGCAACAACGGCACCACGGACTGGAGAGAAATTGGCAACATAGTGCTTGACGTGATCTACCACGTCGTCCTGACGTGGATGTCCCTGCTGATCCCCAGCGTCTGGAGCCTGGCATGAAAGACCATTTGTACCTGCGGTATTCCCGCAACGATCTGAAAAGGAACTGGGGTGTCAACACGGCCCTGATGGCCATCCTGGTCCTCAGCGCCTTCCTCATGGCAACTGGCTGCATGGTGATGGAGCGCCTCCTCGGCGGCATCAACCAGCTCTTCGAGGAGGCCAAACCACCTCACTTCCTGCAGATGCACACCGGGGACTACGACGCCAAGGCTCTCGACGACTTCGCAGCCACACATCCCGAGATCGACTCGTGGTTCATCGAGGACATGGTGGGGTACGACTCCTCCTCTCTGACATGGTCCCGGTCCTCAACAGGTGAATCCGGAAGCCTGGCAGCGAGCCTCATCGACAACCTGTTCATCACGCAGAACAAGAAATTCGACCACCTGCTGGACGGCTCGGGAACCGTCGTGGAACCGCGCAACGGGGAGGTCTACGTTCCCGTTGCTTACCAGGACACGTTCGGCCTCCAAGTCGGCGACACCCTTTCGGTCCAGACGGACACAGGGCCCCGTGACTTCACGATCTCGGGTTTCGTCCGCGACTCCCAGATGGCCTCCTCACTGTCCTCCGCAACCCGGTTCGTCATCTCCCCTGACGACTTTGCCGCCCTCGAGTCCGCGGGCGGGGGAAGCAGCGAGATCATCGTTGAGTACCGGCTCACGGATGCTTCCAGGGCCAGCGCCTTGCAGACGGCATACGACTCGGACCACTCCCTTCCACGCAATGGCCAGGCCGTCACGTTCGACATGATCCGCCTGATCAACGCGTTCAGCGACGGGCTCGTCGCGGTGGCGCTGGTCTTCGCCAGCCTCCTGCTGGTGGTGATCGCCCTGATCAACCTGCGTTTCGTCATCCGGGGGACCATGGAGGACGAGGTCCGTGAGATCGGTGTCATGCGAGCCATCGGGCTCCCCACTCGAGCAATCACGGGGCTCTACCTGGGCAAGTACAGCATCATGGCTCTCCTGGCATGCGTCATCGGCGGGCTGCTCGGCAGCTTCGCCACGAATCTGTTGACGGCCAGCATCGTCAAAAATTACTCCTCTTCGACTCCCGGCTTGGCCACCGTACTGACACCCGTAATCGCCCTGGTGCTGATGTATCTCCTCGTCGTCGGAATCTGCCGCGGCATCCTGCGCGGGATTCGTCGCATCGAGGTGGTGAATGCTCTGGTGCACGGCAGCACCCTGAATGACCAGCAGACCGCGAGGAAAGCTGCGAAGCTGGCTCGCAGGGCGCGCAGCACCAGTCTGAGTGCAGGACACGGCAGCATCAACCGGCGCCTGTCCTTGGCAGATCTGCGCGCCGAGATGGGGCAGTGGATCCTCATTCCGTTGGTATTCCTCCTGGCCTCGCTGTTGCTGATCCTTCCCATGAACCTGCTCAGCACCTTCACCAGCCCGCGGTTCGTCACCTACATGGGGGCTCCCGAATCCGACATCCGCGCTGACGTGCAGTTCTCGAAAGAAGTCGAGGCCACACGTAGCGAGCTCGTGAGAGCGTTGGAGAACGACCAGCGCCTCACCAACATCCGGACTTACGCGAACGTCCTGTACGAAACCCAAGGAAAAGAAGGCTGGGAGACGCTGCGCGTGGAGGTCGGTGACTACTCGGCCAACACCGTGAAGTTCCTCACCGGCAGCCGCCCGGAAAACGGTCAAATCGCACTGTCTACGTTGAACGCGAAGAAATACAACGTCAAAGCCGGTGACACCATGACCATCAGGCTCGACGGGCAACCGAGCACCGTCACGATATCGGGCACCTACCAGGACGTCACCAGCGGCGGCCACACCGCCAAGATGCAGGGCTCCGTCACGGAGGGAGCAGCAAGCTACGTCATCTACGCCGAGACGGTCGGTGGCACCGACCCCGCCGCGATCGCGGCGGAGTACGACTCCCAATACAAGCACGCGAGCGTCATCCCAATGCAGGAATACGTGAAGCAGACCCTGTCATACGTAACCGACGCGTTCCGCAGCGCCGCTCTGCTGTCTCTCGTCTTCGGCCTGGCCGTAGCGGCCCTGATCACCGGGTTGTTCCTGAAACTGCGACTCACCCGGGAACGCCACCGAATGGGTGTGCTGTCCGCGCTCGGGTTCTCCAGGAACGAACTCATCAGCCAGGTCCGGTTCAAGACGGTGCTCACCGTGGCGGCCGGCACCGCCGTCGGCACGGTGTTCACCGCCACCCTCGGGGAGGGGCTGATCAGCGGATTGATCTCGCTGACCGGCATCGGCCTGACCAGTCTGAGTTTCATCCCCAATCCGCTTCTGGTCTACCTCGGCTACCCCTTGCTCCTCATCACGGTTGGCTTCCTCGCCTCCGTGCCGCTCACCGCCGGGTTGCGCCGCGGCGGATCCAGCGAATGGCTCACCAAGTAAAAGAGACGATCATGCCAACCATCACGCTCGACTGCACTGAAATCACCAAGACCTACACCACCACCGACCCACCGACCCACGTTCTCCACGGGGTCGATCTCCAGGTGCCCGAAGGGGAATTCCTGGTCATCATGGGAGCTTCGGGATCCGGCAAGTCGACTCTGCTCTACAACATCAGTGGCATGGACCGGCCCACCGCAGGAACAGTGCGTCTCGAGGGGCGGGAACTGACCGGTCTCAGCGACAAGGAAATGAGCCGGGTTCGTCTGACCCGCATGGGTTTCGTGTTCCAACAGGCGTATTTCCTGTCCAATCTCACCATCCGCGACAACGTGCTGCTTCCCGCGCTCAAGGCCGACCCGAGAAGAGCCGGCGAAGCAGCCTCCCGGGTGGATGCGCTGCTCGACCGGTTCGGCATCGGGCACGTCAAGCAGCACGGGATCACGGAGGTCTCCGGTGGGCAGCTCCAGCGCGCCTCCATCTGCCGGGCGCTTGCCGGTGAACCGGCAATCGTGTTCGCCGACGAACCTACCGGAGCGCTGAACAGCTCCATGACAACCGAGGTCATGGACGCCCTGTCCGATGTCCACTCCGAGGGGCGGACCATCGTCATGGTCACCCACGACCCGGCGTGCGCGGCCCGCGCGGACCGGGTGGTGTATCTGAGAGACGGGCGGCTCGTGGACTCGCGTTCCATGAACCGCTGGCATCCTGCACATGCCACACAACGCGAGGATGACCTCCTGGCCTGGCTGCGCGACCTCGGTTTCTAGACCCAGAACATACAGAACACCCCGGAACCTGGATCAGGAGAGCGTCCCACCCCTGACCCCATAGTTGGTCGCGCCCTCAACAGCCGCGACGCCCCACCTCATAGCACAAGGAGAAACCATCATGACCGAAACCGACTTCATCACCGGTATGGGTATGGTGAGCCTCCTCGGCGCCACCACTGACGAGTTCGAGAGAAACCTACTCCAGGGACGCCACGGCATTGTTCCCCTCCCCAAGGAACGAAAAGAAGGCCTGACCGTTCAGGTTTACGCTCCCGCGGCGGGGCGGAGATGCTGGGAACCCGGCTGGCCTTGACGGGGTTCCAGAACCTGCGCGCGCTCACCCCGGTCGGTGACCCCGATCGCGCAGGCCTCCCCTTCGAAAGGGCCCGGGCAGGATTCGTCATGGGCGAGGGCGGTGCGGCCGCGGACCGGGCCATCAGTGACGCCTTGGCAGAAGCCGGTCCCACCTCAGGGACCGAACACATCAATGCTCATGGCACGGGAATCGTCAAGAACGACCGCGTGGAATCCCTGGCCATCTCCCGAGCGTTTGGGCCTCATTCCCCGTGAACTCAACGAAATCGATGACCGGTCACCTCATGGGGCGGCAGACGCCCTGGAAACGATCGCATCAGTCCTCGCCCTACTTCGCGACGAGGTACCACCCACGGTTGGAACTTCAGAGCTGGATCCACGCATCGACATCGATGTAGTGCTGAAAGCCTCCAGAAAAACCAAACTCGCACGCGCTGTTTCCCTGTCGCTGGGTTTCGTGGGACGAAATGCGTGCCTGATCTTGGAGAAGGCAACATGACAATCGATCTCGTCATCACTGACGCCGATACACTCGACGCTCATTCTTTCAGGACCTTGAAATCACTACTACCGCATGAGCGACAGGAACGAAGCGAGAACTACGGCAGAAGGGTGGACCGCTACACGAGCGTCGTGGCGTTCGCACAACTTAAGAAAACTGTGGACGGATTAAGAAAACTGTGGACGGAGCGCCACCGCCACCCACTACCGGTGATAACGGGGCAGGTTCGGGAAACTCGGATTCAGCAAGGATTCCGGCCTGTACTTCAACTGGCCCCACGACTCGACTCTGTGTGCGTGCGCGTTGACCCCGATACCGGTGGGGGTTGACATGTCAGACCCCGTCCCCTTCGAGCAGAACCTGTCTCACTACATGGCGGCTCGGGGGAACGTCGCCTCAGAGGGCATCTGCAACGCAAGAACGACCTCAGTGCGCTGTGGCCCCGGAAAGAGGCAACGGTCAAGCGCACCGGCATGGGACTGACAACACCGCTGCAGCAAATCGACACCACGACGGCGAAGGATATCCTCACCTACGCGTGCGAAGCAACGGACTTCCAGGTCAGTGTGAGTGTCCAAGGCCTCACCGCGGATGCGCTCCGAGACCAGCTGCGGGTGCGTTTCCTCACCCCGCGCCCCCTTTTCCACGTGACTCGAGGGGCCACACGACACCCTCTCCGCCAGCTGACCCCCACCCTGACGTGACGTCCACCACAGCCGGGACCCACACAATACCGGCCCCGGCCCGGGGAATCTTCCGTCGCCGACCATAAAACACACGACGTTCCGTTTTCCAAGATTTTTCTGGCTAGTTCCCGATGCACCTTTTTCTTGATAGCGTGATGCGGTGACAAGTTACATCGCAGTCATTTCACAGAGGCTACGCGACAAGCGTGTCACGTCATTTTCCCCGCCCCACGCGTCTCACCCACACCAAGAGCCAAAATTTCAACAAGCTTAGGCGGGACAGGTGAGCATTCCGAAACAATCAATTTCATGATTCAATGAAAGGGTGTCATGAAATCATGCAGAAACACGTCAGATCATGGCTGATTCTGAGCGCCGCATTCTTATTGCTGCTCTCTAGTTCAACACTCGCCCATTCGGAGGACCAGAAGCCCAAGAGCCTTTCGATCGTCCACCTCGGCGACTCTTACTCCGCCGGGAACGGCGCGGGACAGTACCACGGCCCAGCAGCCTGTCGGCGCAGCGGTCGGAATTGGGGAGCTCTCTTCGCTTCCTGGGCCAACTCGCAAGGCATCGCAGCCAGCTACCAGAACCACGCCTGCTCGAGAGGAAGAATAGGGGATCTGTTCTCGTCCCGCACCCTTCCCAAGCAGTCTTCCAGAGGGGTGAGCGCCAACTCCATGGAGGATGCCAAGGCCAAACTCGATTCCTCCGACGCCTGCTCCACCCAAGCCATCGGTGACGACTTCCTGTCCGTCGATTACCACCTCACGAAGAACAACAGCCTGTGGCCCTGGGGCAAGGACTACACCTACGAGTGTCAGATAACGATCCGCGCACAGGCCGATTTCGTCGGCCCCCAAACCGATCTCGTCCTCATGACCATGGGCGGAAACGATCTTGGTTTCTCTCATCTGATGACCAACTGCTTCGGCCCCAAGATTCCCTTCGTCATGGATGGCGCCCACGCCGTGAAGTGTCGTGACGACATCGCCGCCGCCAAGAACAACCTCCCGAACACGTTGAACAAGCTCAAAGAAAACATCGCCCAGTTGATCACCACCCGGATGACAGGAAGCACGACCTCCAAGGTGATGCTCCTGAGTTATCCTCTTCTGTCCACAGACCGGGCCTACGTACTAAACAACGACGGCATCCAGTTCGACGCCTCGCGCGGCATCAGGGAACTCGGCCAGTTGGCGGTCACCGAACAGAAACGGGTCATCGGCGAACTCGAGGCCATGTTTCCCGGACGTGTGAAATTCGTCGAGAACACCCCGGCAGCCTTCGCCGGCCACGAACCCGACCCCCGGGTGTTCACGAAGAACGATTCCCGCTGGATCAACGAGTTCCTGGAAACCGAAGGGGATTACGGCTCCGACAACAAGGTCACAGGGAACTTCTCGAAGACCCCTTCAGACTGGTATCACCCAAATCTGATCGGACATCGCGAGATGTCAAAGCTCGCCCAGACCGCTTCCAGCACGACCAGCGCGCAGGAGATCGGTGCTCGTCGCGGAAACGTGGACATGGCCTTCGTCGTCAACACCAACAGTCCCCTCTCAAGCCAGATCGATCAGGTCCGGGCAGCCATCTCTTCCGCCACCGACAAGGTGGCCAACGAGACAAGTTCCGCACGCTTCGCGCTCATCACCACGGACACCACCGGACAGCACAGGGTGGCGCAGCCCTTCACCGCGGACACCACCACCTTTCTCGATGCAGTCGCGACACTGGATTCCGCCCAGACCACCGCAGAATCAACGGGTGACACCACCACATCACTGGGCTGGCGTTCCGGGGTACGTCGCACCACGGTCATGATTGGCGCCGCGAAATCCATGGATGAGGCCCAGTCCACGAACATTGTTCCCACGGCAGATGCGGGCTCCACCACACAGGTACTGACCATCGACACCGCTGCCGGAGCATCGTCGCAGGAAACCTCCGGAAGCCAGGCAGCCGAGGCCAGCACTTTGACGGTGACAGATGGCACCGAATTGGAGACCGCAGCCACCGCACAGATCAGCGCCCTGCTCGATGCCCCGGTCGCCACGCTTCAGGGACCCTACATGGGCAAGATCGGTGAGGAACTGGAACTCGATGCCCGCGGAAGCTACGCGTTCGACGGTCAGGTGGTCCGCTTCGAGTGGGACTTCGACGGGGATGGAAACTACGATGAGACGACCGCCACCGGTTCAACCAGCCATGCGTACACGGACACGGTGAACAATGGTTTCGCGAAGGTCCGAGTGACCGACAGCAACGGTCGGCAGTCCGTCGCATCCGCGCGCCTCGACGTCACCCAGGACGGCGACACCGTTCCGGATGAGTTCGACAACTGCCCGACGATCTCGAACCCCCAGCAGGAAGATCTCGACCACAACGGGGTTGGAGATGCCTGCCAAGAATCCGGCACGCAGCAAGCTGAGGAACCGCAGGGCGTGGAGGACCCCGCCTCCTCCGACCCATCCGCTTCCTCCTCCGACCCTGCAGAACAGCCGGGCACACCGGCGTCCTTCGCTCCGGGGGTCCCTGCGCAGGGCAGACCCATGGCCCCGGACCACCCAGGTCTGCCCCGCACCGGCGCGTAGACCATGAGCGTGGCCCCGGTTCCTGTTCCAGAGCCGGGGCCACGCTCATGCGTCATTCCGCCTCAGGTAGGCCGTGATACCCTTGCCGCTACCCATCAGGGCAGCAGCCATCAAGCGGCTACACCGCCGACCCGTCGAGGCGGCTTCTCGAACGGAGGCAGCGGATGCGACTCAGGACGTGGCTTGTTCTGGGACTCGTTCTTCTCACGCTGCCGCCATCAGTGGTGCCTGCGCATTCCGACACGGAGGCACCCCGGATCCTGTCCATCGTGCACCTCGGGGATTCCTACTCCTCGGGGAACGGCCTCAGCAATCACCAAGGTCCCCCTTCCTGCTTGCGCAGCAGCAACACCTGGGGTTCCCTCTTCGCGTCGTGGGCGAACTCCCAGGGCGTAGCCACCAGCTACCAGAACCGTGCCTGCTCCGGCGGAAACATCGATGATCTGTTCTCACCGCGGGCACTTCCCCAACAGTCCGCCAAGAAAGTGGCCGCCGATTCCATCGAGGAGGCCCGAGCCAGGTTGGAGGAAACCGACGCCTGCTCCGCCCGAGCGGCCGGCGACGACCTCCTGTCCGTCAACCACCACCTGCGGGAGAGCGATGGCCTGTTGCCGTGGACGAGGAAATACACCTACGAGTGCCAGCTGACCATTCGCGCCCAGGCTGATTTCGTGGGACCCCAGACGGATCTGGTGCTGCTGACCGCGGGTGGAAACGAGCTGGGATTCACCGACATCATCGCGAACTGTTTCGGACCTCGGATCCCCGGCGCACTGGGCGGAGCGAACGGGACGAAGTGCCGCGAGGGTGTGGCGGCGACCACGTCCGGACTTCCCGAGATGCTGGACCGGCTCAAGTCGCAGATCTCCCGGCTGCTCACGGAACGGATGACCGGAAACCCCGCGTCACAGGTGATCCTGCTGGCCTATCCCCTGCTGTCCTTGGACCGTCCCCACCTCCTGCCCGACGGGGCGGTGTCCTTCGACGTCGCCCGGGGGGTACGGGAACTGGGACGGGCCGCTATCAGGGAACAGCGAAGGATCATCGGCGAGCTGGAAAAGGACTTCCCCGGGCGCGTGAAATTCATCGAGGAGATCGCAGATGCCTTCGACGGGCACGAACCGGACCCGCGAGTGTTCACCAGGAACAAGCACCGCTGGATCAACGAGTTCCTCGAAACCTCGGGTGACCACGGCGACGGTGGGGGGATCAGCGGAATCATGTCTGGTTCCAGCACCGACTGGTACCACCCGAACCTGGTAGGACATCGCCGGATCGCAGCGCTCATGCAGGATCCGTCGAATCTGATCAGCGCACGTTCCGCCACGGAGACAACCGACTCCCCCACCGCAACACTGCAGGGCCCGTACGTGGGAAAGGTCGGTGAGAACCTGATGCTGGATGCCCGCCCCAGCTTCTCAGCCCGGGGACGAATCACCCGATTCGAGTGGGACTTCGACGACGACGGTACCTTTGACGCGACAACCAGCGACGGACGCGTCCTGCGCACCTACTCAAAACAGATCAGCGGGTACGTCCGAGTCAGGGTCACCGACGACTCAGGTTTCCAAGCAACAGCATCCGCGCTGCTGGACATCACCCGGGACGGCGACACCATCCCCGACGAGTTCGACAACTGCCCTGAGCAGCCCAACCCGATGCAGGATGACCTCGACGGCAACGGCGTCGGGGATTCCTGCCAGGACCCCGCAGAGTGGGGAATCACCGCACCTCCGGGAAGCAGTGAACAGCCGACCGCACCCCCGACCGAGGAGCTGCCCGCTCCGCCTCTGCCCCGGCCACCGGTTCTCCCGGCATCGCCCGGCCTACCCAAGACCGGAAACTAGGGAAAGAAACAGCGGAGCCCGGTCCTTGGAAGGAACCGGGCTCCGCTGGTTTTCGCCCTGTCTCAGGCAGGAATCACCTCGAAACCGACCCGGGCGGTGACCGCGGGGTGCAACTTGATGGATGCGACGTGGTTGCCGACGGTCTTGACCGGCTTGACGAACGACACCGACCGCTTGTCGATGGCGGGGCCACCGGCCTTCTTCACGGCCAGGGCCACGTTCGCGGCGGTGACTGCGCCGAACAGCGAACCCGATTCCGCAGCGCGGGCCGGAACCTTGATGGTGAGTTCCTCGATCTGGGTGCGGAGCTCCTGCGCATGCTCGACGCCACGGACCTCGCGGGCGTCACGGGCGCGCTTGATGCCCTCGATCTGCTTCTCAGCACCCCGGGACCAGACAATGGCCTTTTTCTGAGGGACGAGGTAGTTGCGACCGTAGCCGTTGCGGACCTCGACGATATCGCCGGCGATGCCGAGCTTGTCGACGGTGCTGGTCAGGATGAGCTTCATCTGTTCTTCCTCCGATCAGCGGGCGGTCGAGGCGTAGGGCAGCAGGGCCACCTCACGCGCGTTCTTGACGGCCAGCGCGATCTTGCGCTGGTCCTGGACGGACAGCCCGGTCACGCGACGGGCGCGGATCTTGCCACGCTCCGAGATGAACCTCTTCAGCGTCGCGATGTCCTTGTAATCGATGTTGGCCACGCGAGTGGTCTTCACCGGCATGATCTTCTTCTTGTTCACAGACTTGCGCTGTGGACCGGCCATTGTGGTGCTCTCCTAATCTTGCGGGCCTTTCCGGCCCAGTGGGAAGCCCGTCGTGAGACGGAATGTGCCAGCCGACCCGGCGGGTCGGTTGTGCGGGTGGATCAGAACGGGGGCTCCTCCGCGGCCGCCTGGTTCCATGGGTCGTTGCCGCCCCGGTTCCCGCCGCCGTAGCCTCCGCCACTGCTGCCCCACGGATCACTGCCCTGGCCCTGCTGGGGCTGGTTGCCGTAGCCGCCTTGGCTGCCGTGGTTCTGTCCGCCACCCTGGTTCTGGTTGCCCTGCCAGTTTCCGCCACCCTGGCCCCCACCACTGGTGCGGGTGACCTGCGCGGTGGCGTACCGCAGGGAGGGACCGACCTCGTCGACATCAACTTCGAACACCGTGCGGCGCTCGCCCTGCTGGGTCTCGTAGCTGCGAGACTTCAGCCTGCCCTGCACGATGACACGCATCCCTTTGGTGAGGGACTCGGCGACGTGCTCGGCGTACTGGCGCCAGACGGCGCAGTTGATGAACATGGCCTCGCCGTCGCGCCATTCACCCGACTGTCGGTCGAAGGTGCGGGGCGTCGAGGCGACGGTGAAATTGGCCACCGCGGCACCACTGGGGGTGAAGCGGAGGTCCGGGTCTCCGGTGAGATTGCCCACCAGCGTGATCTGGGTTTCGCCTGCCATGTTTTCCTCCGGGATCGGACTTGTCTTTCATCAACACTATGGTCGCCACCCCCGACAGAAACCTTCGGGGCCGGGGATTGACCTCAGTGTTGAAAGCTCACTTCTCGAGGCGGAGCACCTTGGTGCGGACGATCCGTTCGTCGATGCTCATCAGGCGGTCCATCTCCTGGACCAGCGCGGGATCGCAGGTGACTTGCATGACGGCGTAGCTCGCCTCGGACTTCTTGTTGATGTCGTAGGCCAGACGCCTGCGACCCCAGTGGTCGACATTGTCGACCGTGCCACCACCGGCGGTGATGACCTCGAGGTGCTTTTCGATCAGGCCCGGAACCTGGCGCTCGTCGGTATCGGAATCGACGAGGACCATGATCTCGTACTTGCGCATGGGTACTGCCCAACCTCCTTCGGACTGGCGGCCACGGGTCGTTCCCGCAGCAGGAGGGCATGGCCGACCGAGTGATCAGCCGAGGGCTGAGTTTACCCGAGCGGCCCCGTCGCGGGAAACCCCGGCAGGTCCAGGCGTCCCGACGCCTCGATCGCCTCCCAGAAGAAGTCCGCCATGGCCCGGTAGCCGGCATCGTTGGGATGGAACCAGTCTGCTGCGGTGTTGATGTGGTAGCGCAGCGGCCCGAGGCCCCGGGTTGCCTCGTGGATGTGGACCCGGTGATGACCGTGCAGGGCGATGAGATCGGCCACCGCGTCGTTGAACCTCTCCGCCCGTCGGGACAGCACTGGCAGCGTGAACCAGGGCACGTCCGCGACGAAGCTGCCCGGGGGCAGCTGGGTGAGGATGTCGACGAAGTGTTTCTCGAAGGACTCGAGGGTGTTTCCGGGCAGCACCACGTCGTTGCCGCCGATGTCCAGGGTGAGGATGTCGGGGGCACGGTCGAGTTCTGCCAGCTGGGGAAGCTGATAGCGGACGACGTCGCGGCTGGTGGCCATCGACACCGACAGGTTCGTCACCACGACCTGCCGCCGGCTCACCTGCGAGATCCGCTCCGCGAGCAGCGCGACATAACTGGTCTCCACCCGGCTGGCTCCCACGCCCTGGGCCGCGGAATCCCCGAGAGCCACGTAGTGAATCGCGTCCTCGGGGACGTTAGTGGCCGCTCGGCGCCAGTACTCGGCGTAATCGACCGCGTGACGGTTGATCGTTGCACGTCCCATGACATAGGCCGCGCCCAGCGCTATTCCTGCCGTCGCGAGGGCGGCACCCATCCAGCGTTTCATCGGCGGCGGTAGGGGCCGGGGATGATCGGGTTGCCGTCGCGGCCCCAGGCGATCAACCCGCCCGAGACCGACTCCGCGAGGATGCCCTTCTCCCGAAGTTCCGCCGCGGCGATGGAGCTGCGCAGCCCGTTGTCGCAGATCACGACGACGGCGGAGTCGCGTTCGGCCAGGGGGTCGCCGCCGTGAATGGCGTCAAGGGGATCGTCGTGCAAGTCCTTGGGGTCGACCGGCCTGGCGCCGGGTGCGTGCCCGGCCTCGTACTCGGCCTTGGAGCGGACGTCTATCAGAACGGCACCCTTGCTGAGTGCCAGCACTGCGTCCTCGACGCTCAGACCGGAGGAGCGTTTGCTCAGGAAGTCGAACAGACCCATGCGGTCAATAATTCCACGGCTTTCCCGGGCGCTGACCGAGCCATGCCGATCCTGTTCGGGATGGTCATGCCAGGAACGTGTTTCTGCTCTTGCCAACGCATTCTCGCTCGAGCGGCACATTCCCGGCGGGACGTGACTGTCGGGCTAGCCCCACCCGGATTGACCGGGCAGCGGGATGGGGCGCGGGCTCACGACCCAGAAAGCTGGACGTCATGAACTTCACCACCTCGATCTCCGTCCGCGGCCTGACCCGCATCTACGATGTGCCGGGGCGCGACGACGCCCGCGTGGTCGCGCTCGACCAGGTCGACGCCGATTTCCCCGCAGGAAGTTTCACCGCGATCGTCGGCGCCTCCGGTTCGGGCAAGTCGACGCTGCTGCACTGCATGGCAGGTCTCGATCAGCCCACCAGCGGCCGGGTATCCATGCTCGGCACCACCACCTCGGAGATGAAGCCTGCCAAACGCGCCGCGTTCCGTGCCGCCAACACCGGGTTCGTGTTCCAGGAGTACAACCTCATCGCATCACTGACCGCCGCCGAGAACGTGTCCATGCCCTCCAGGTTGGCTGGCACTCCACTCCCGGACAGCCAGATCCGGGATGCCCTCGAGGCCGTCGGCCTCGGGCATCGGGCCAACCTGAAGCCTCATCAGCTCTCCGGCGGCGAACGTCAGCGCGTGGCCATCGCCCGGGTGATGGCCAGCCACCCCAGGATCGTCTTCGCCGACGAACCCACCGGCGCCCTCGATCTCGACTCCACCAGCCTGGTCCTCAACTGGCTGCGAGAACTCGCCTCACGGGGAACAACGGTGGTCATGGTCACCCACGACGTCGAGGCCGCAGCCCTGGCGGACTCCGTCGCGGTGATGGGTCAGGGCCAGCTCGCGGAGTGGTCGACCGCCCGCGACGCCCGGGTGATAGCCGAACTCGTCCATACGGTCCGAGCGCTCTGAGGATGTGGAAAGATGCCAACCTTGATTTGGAAAGACCTGCGTCATCATGTCAGCGAGTGGCTGTGGTCGCTGCTAGTGGCCACCGTCGGCGGCACCATCATCGGAGTCGTCATCACCTCGTGGTGGAGCGCCGTGCAATGGTCTCTGACCCACCCAGATGGGCCGTACATGCTCGCGAGCAACATCCTCGGCAGCAACATGGTGTCCTACATAGGAGTGGCCACCGCCCTGGTCATCTCGACGACCCTCGGCCTGACGGTGACCGCCCAGCAGCGTTCCCACGCGCTGTGGAAGGTGCTCGGCATACCCGGCCGCCGTATCCGTTCAGTCATCCTGTGGCAGGTCTGCGCCGTCGGTCTGGTCGGTGGGCTGCTGGGAGGATTGTTGGCCCTGCCCACGACCCGTGTGTACCTGTTGACATGGCGTGAATTCAGCCTGTTCCCAGATGACCTGCCCCTGTCGATGCCGTTGTTCGGGATTCCCGCGACAATGCTCGTCACCGCCCTGTTCAGCGTGCTCGGCGGAGCGGGAACAGCGCGCCGGGCAGCGAACGTCCCGGAGATGCAGGCGCTGCGGGAGGCGGCATCCCCCAAGACCCGGACGAAACTGTGGCAGTGGATCGCAGCCGGCTTCTTCCTGATTCCCGTGGTGCTGATGCCGATCCTCATCAACCTTCCCCCCGAGGCCCTGCACAGTGCTCACACCCCGGAGATGCCCGATGTGCCGGCCGAGGCGGCAACCGCGGATTTCGAGTCCCCGGGCGACCGTGCCGTCCTGGGCGGAGGCATCGGGCTCATGGTCACCCTGGCGGCGTTGTTCATCCCGAACTGGACCGTTCGCCCGCTGCTGATCGGGTGGACGAGCCTGATTCCCGGCCGCAGTCCGGCCTGGTTCGCCGCCCGCGCCAACGCCCGGCATCGCTCGGCGTTCAGCTTGACGACGATTGTGCCTTTCGCCATCGCCGTCGCCATGACCGGCGTCTTCCACACCGTAGCCAATGCCGGACGGGCTGCCGGCGGCATGCATGGCGGGGTCAACGGTTTCCTGACCATCATGGTCCCGATCTTCTTCATCGCCGGCGCCGGGGGCATCGCAAACATCGCGATGGTGGGACGGACCCGCCGCCAGGAGGGAGCCCTGCTGGGGGTGATCGGAGCCAGGTCAGGCACGATCCTCGGATCCACGATCCTGGAGGGCGCGATCTACGCCATCACCGGAATCCTTTTCGGGCTGGCTGTGACTCTGCTCAGCGCCACGTCCGCTGCCCTGATGTCCGGGGGCGGGATGGAGGTCTTCATCGGCTCCATCCCGGTCACAACACTGCTTCCCGCGATCGGGGCATCACTCGTGCTGGCCATCACCACCACGTGGCTACCCGCCCAGCTCGACCGCCGACCGATGATGGAGAATCTGCGTCAACCGGTCTGACACCGGGAGTTCAAAGCTGGTTGAGCCGGGGCGAGATCTCGTCCCCAGCTCAACCAGCTTGGGGAAAATCACCAGCGGTCGTGGTGGACGACCTCCTCCAGGGCGATGCGATGATTCCAGCCAAAACGGATCAGGTCGGGGATCTCCTGGAGTTTCGTCACGCGACCCACGCACAGCCAGCCGACCGGTCTCACCCGTTCTGGAAGCCCGAGCAGCTCCTTGAGGAAGGGTTCCTGGTAGAACGACACCCATCCGACTCCGAGGTCCAGGGCGGTGGCCATCAGCCACAGGTTCTGCACGGCACACACCACCGAGAACGTCCCGGCGTCGCTGATGGTGTGGCGTCCCAGGACGTTGGGGCCGAAGCGCGTCGGATCGTAGGTGGCGACGATCCCCAGCCCGGATTCGCGGATCCCCTCGATCTTGATGGGGTCGAACTTCTCCCGCTGCTCCTCGTCGAGGGAATCGGCATAGTCCTGCCGGCACTGCGCGACGTGCTCGGCGAAGACGTCGAGGATGGCGGGGTCGCGGACCACGACGAAATCCCACGGCTGGCTGTTGCCTACGCTCGGGGCGGCGTGCGCCGCGTTCAGCAGGTCGGCGAGTTCCTCCTCGCCCAGGGGGTCGCCGGTGAACTCGGCACGCACGTCGCGGCGGCGCTTGATGATCGCTTCGAGGGCTTCCTTGCAGTCCAGATCCATGCGGAAGACCCTAGCGGGAACTTTCTCGCGACCTCGGGAGGGCAGCAGGTCATCCCCGCGGCTGCCCTGACGCGCCAACCAGGGCGCCGACGCTGCTTCAACGCCTCGCACCTGCCGTCGATGAATTCCTTGAAACGCTCCTCCACCTATCAGCGCCGTGCCTTGAGGATGGACTGAAAGGACAATGGACCGCCGAAGAGAATCAGAAAACATGGTTCGGGCAACGAGTCGTTGTGGGTGAGGGACCTCGACTGGCGAACCAGAAGTGCTTCGACCAAATTTCTTGGTGGATCACGCACAGCCATCTTCTGATGCAGACTTGACTTGGAAACTAACAAACAGAAAGTTAGTATTCAAGAATGAAGTCACGTGTGGCGCTGCAGCAGCTGGCGGAGGTGACCGAGTCCCAGTGGGGCATGGTCACAACCGCCCAGGCCCGCGCACAAGGCATCGACCACATGACCCTCAAACGGCTCAACGATGACGGCCATCTGGTCCGGCTCATCCACGGCGTCTACCGCAGCGCCGGCGCCCCGAGCACGGAACACGAGGAACTTCGGGCAGCGTGGCTCGCGACCGAACCCCGCAGGCTGGCTCTCGAACGCCTCCACGACGACCGCCCGGGGATCGTCGTCTCCGGGGAATCCGCTGCCCGGCTCCACGGCATCGGAGACCTCTGGGCCACTCGGAGCGAGTTCACCTCGCCGACACGGCGGCAGAGCCAGCGGCTCGATGTCCGGTACCGCACCCGGAACCTTCCCCGTGAGGATGTCACCGTCCGGGACGGCCTGCCTACGACCACACGGGAACGCACCATCGCCGACCTCATCGAAGATCGACAGGACCTCAGCACCGTCGCGGACGCTCTCCGGGACGCCACCCGGCAGTCTTCCCTGGACACCGAACGCCTCACCGAGCTCCTGGCTCCCCTGGCGCGCCGCAACGGCTGTGCGGCAGGTGACGGCGCGGCGCTGCTGGAAAAGCTCTCCCGGTCGGCGGGAATCGACGAGGACAGCTGGGTCAGACGCATCGCAGAAAACGGACCCCTCATGGCAAAGATCCTCACGTCTCCCCAGGCGCAGACCATCTTCGAGAAGCTCCCGAACGTCTTCAGTGACCTCCTCGGCGCCTCAGGACTCCAAAAAGCCTTCGCAGCAACGAACCAGAAGGTCTGGAAGTCTTTTCACACAGGAAACACCGAATTCTTCGTCCCGGAAACCACTGAGCTGCTCGCGAACACGATTCGCAATCAGCTGGTTCATCCGATGGCAAGCGCATCACGTCCCACTCCCCCGCCGCTGGAGTCCGACATGCCACACGAGTGCGAGGATCCTAGATGACAGACCCCTACCGGACGCCGGCGGCGGTCGAGTCGGCAATACGATCAGCCGCTCAGAAAGCAGCCCGGAACGACAGGTCCCTCAGCGCCCAGGAGCGCATCCGGCTGGAGTACTTCCACCGTTTTCTGTGCCGGATCTTCTCAGAGACGCCAACCGACGCGTGGCTTCTCAAGGGCGGAACGGCCCTGCTGGCCAGGGTCCCATCGGCGCGGGCAACCAGTGATGTCGACTTGTTCAATCGGCATCACTCACTGGCCGCCGCCCTGACCGAGCTTCGGCGCCTTGCGGCCCTTGACCTGGGAGATTTCTTCCGCTTCGAGTATGTCAGCCACACGGATTCACTCGGCGGTAAGCAGCAGGCCTACACCGAAGGAATCCGCGTGAGTTTCGACGTCTACATCGGCGTCAACAAAAAGGACCGGCTGAATGTCGATCTCGTTGTCAAAGCCGTTACGACAGACACCCCGGAGACCATCATCCCGTCGAATGTCCTAGCACTCCCCAAACTCCCGCAGTGCGAGTATCGCCTGTACCCTTTGGTCGACCAGATGGCGGACAAGGTGTGTGCGACACTTTCCCTTTACAACGGTCATCCTTCGACACGTGTGAAGGACCTCGTGGACCTTGTTCTCCTGACACTCACACAGACCATCGATGGCGGCAGACTCGAGGTGGCCATCACCCGAGAAGCAGCGTCCCGAGGGTTACCGTTCCCGGAGACCTTCACGGCACCTCCGGACTGGGATGTCTCCTACAGAAGACTCGCCTCCCCCATCTCGGACTGCAAGGACCACCTCACCGTCGCATTGGCCACGAGCCTCGTCAATGCGCTGTTGGAACCGGTGCTGGCTGGGAAGGCCAAGGGCCTGCGGTGGGATCCCAAGATTCGCGCATGGGTTTGAGCCGGCTTGGGGGGCGGAACACGAGGAGCTCTGCACGGCGTGGCTCGCAGCCGAGCCCCTCCCGTTGCTTGAGGTAGTGAGTACGAGGGGATTTGAGGATACTTAGAGTCAATGCAAGTGAATGACGGCACCTCCTCCAATCGCCCCAGAATGCGAGAGTCGAATTGATTCAAATCTCAACTGACTTTTCTGCCATGATCCTGAACAGAGAGGGAGAGGCTGTCCGAGACTGGTTGGAGGCGTTGCCGTACACGGTGGGGGATTTGCTCGACAGGAGGGACCGCCGATGTACGGGATGTGCGCTGTGGTTCTGCCCGTTCATTGCGAGGACGGGAAACGCGGTGCCCTGAAAGTGAGTTGGGTCGACGACGAGACCCGGCTCGAGTCCGTTGCATTACGCACGTGGGGCGGTCATGGAGCGGTCTCGGTGCTGCGCACCGACGAGGTGTCCGGCGCCATGTTGTTGGAGCGGTTGGATGAGCGGCGGGGCCTTCTGGACATCCCAATTCAGGAAGCGCTGGACATCGCCGCCGCCCTCCTTCGCGAACTGCGCGTTCCCGTGTCCGCTGGGTTTCGCAGCGTCGGTGACATCGCTGCCCGGTGGGGCACGGAGTTCCCCAAGGACTGGCGGCGGCTCGGCGAACCGTGCCCCGAGGAGCTCGTCTCCTCTGCCGTCGATGTGTGCGCAGAGCTGGCCGTCCTGCATGCGGAGCCCTCGCTGCTGCACGGTGACTTCCATTACGCCAATATCCTTGGGCGCGGCAAGGATGCGTGGGCCGCCATTGACCCCAAGCCACTAAAAGGCGACCCCGCGTATGAGGTGGTTCCGCTGCTGCGCAACCGTTGGAGCGAAATCCGAGGTGGTGACGAAACGAACACCACGGTGCGGAAACGGATGGAGCGGTTCGCCGGAATGGCCGAGCTGGACCCAATGACCGTGCGCCGGTGGTGTCTCGTGCGCAGCGTGGATGACGCGATGTGGTTTCAAGAACATGGCTACGAGTCCCGAGCGGAGATTTCCTGGGACATCGCCGGGTCGATGTTCATGGATCTATGAGTCTTGTTCACGGGTCTTGGATCGCCGCAAAACTCTCATTCAAGGCGAACCCGAGGACAGCTGTGCATGAAACCCGTGAAGGACCTCGTGGACCTTGTCGTCCTCGCACTCACACAGACCACCGATGGCGGCAGGTGTTTTCGACTCGGACCGCTTCCTTCGTCGCGGTCCGGCTCAACCTGTTTCATGAGGGGTGATCTCCAGCTCATCCGGCGAGAATCTGTCCGATTGATGGCTCAGTTGGAGCGCCGACGTCGTTCCAGTGCCTCGTACATGCCGTCGATGAGTTCCTTGAAGCGCTCCTCCACCTGCCGACGGCGCACTTTCAACGTCGGGGTGAGCAGGCCGTTGTCGGTGGTGAGGTCGTCGTCCATCAGCTCGGTGGCGCGGGGTTTCTCTTGGCTCGGGAGCTTGTCGGTCAGGGCGGTGACCCTCCGACGCAGCTCCTCGGCCAGCTCGTTGGACTTCAACCAATCGGCCACCTCCCCCGGCCACTGCATCAATTTTCCGAGCTCCTCCACGTGCGGCAGCGACGGTTTGACCAGCAGCGTCACGCAGGGCCGGTTGTCGCCGAGCAGGACGGCGTGCTCGAACAGTGGGTCGGCGAGAATGAGACCCTCGATGGGCTGCGGAGCGACGTTCTTGCCGCCCAAGGTGACGATGATGTCCTTGATGCGGTCGGTGATGACCAGAAACCCGTCGACATCGACGTATCCGGCGTCCCCGGTGTGCAGCCAACCGTCGGAGTCGATGGCGGCGGCGGTGGCCTCCTCGTTGTTCCAGTACCCGGCCATCACGTTCGGGCCACGGAACAGCACCTCACCGTGTTCGCCGATGTGCAGCTGCCCGCCCTTGAGCACCCGCCCCGTCGTGCCGATCTTGAACCCACCCGGCGAGTTGAAGGTCACCAGCGGCGAGGCCTCGGTCAGTCCATAGCCGGTGTAGATGGGCATCCCAACCGCGGAGAAGAACTCCTCGATCTCCTTGCGCAGCGGCGCCCCACCACAGGCCAGGACCGCTTTGTTGCCGCCCAGGGCGACGCGGATCGAGGACAGGACGAGCCGGTCGGCCATGCCGAGCTGGGCGCGCCAGAACCACGCCGGTCGCCTTCCCTTGCGGTAGGCCCGCTGGTTCCGGGCCCCCACGCGCAGCGCCCACTTGAAGATGCCACGTTTGATCCCCGAGGCCGCGACCTTCGCGTGAGCGGTCGCGAAGACCTTCTCGTAGAGCTTCGGAACGCTCACGAGCAGCGTCGGCTTCGCCTGCACCAAGACCTCGGCAACGGTGCGGGGATCGGGAACGTAGGTGTTCATGCAGCCCTTGAGCAGCACGATGCTGGTCCATGCCCGCTCCAGCGCGTGCGAGAGGGGCAGGAAACACAACGAATGTTCCTCCGGCCCGAAGTGGAACAGTTCCTCGATCGCCTCTTTCTGGGCGATCATCGCGGAGTGCTTGAGCATCACCCCCTTCGGGTCGCCCGTGGTGCCGGAGGTGTAGATGATCGATGCCAGGTCATCAGGGCCCGCCTGAGCGAGACGAGCCTCCAGGGCCCGGGCATCGGGGTTGGAGCGGAAGTCGTCGTAGGTGATGACCCGCTCCGGCATGCCCTCCCAGGGGTCGAGAATCACCACCTGTTCCAGATCGGGCAGATCATCGGCAACCTCCAAGACGCGTTCACACTCGCTGCGGCCGCCCACGAACAGGATCCGCATTCCGGAGTCGGCGGCGATGTGCCGGATCTGTGCCGGGGTGGAGGTGGCGTAGATGGGCACCGGGATGGCCCTCACAGTGGCGGCACCGAAGTCGATCTCCGACCACTCGGGGCAGTTGTTCGCGAACAACCCGATGCGCTGCCCCGGCTGGATTCCCCGGTCCAACAGCCCCTGAGCCGCCTCGTCGATGCGCTTACCGAACTCTCGGAAGGTGTGGGTGCGCCAGCCCTCGCCGACCCGGATCCGGGTGGCTGGGCGGTCAGCGTGCTCGGCTATGGCCGCGCGCATCTGCACGGCGAGGTGCTGGATCATTGGTCCTCCTGGTCGGGAACCAAGGATAGAGGTTCATGGCGACGGCGAGTCCCTTAGGGCCTGCTGGGAAGAGGGTCACCTGGGCGAAGATGCCCCGGACAGAACGTCGGACCGCCCGATCTGGTGCGCCGCAGCCGGGCATGACTTCCGCGCCAGGACCCAACTACGGGCACAGCCGGTGGAGCCCGCACGTGACCGTGCCATCGTCCAGGGTCAGGACCGGGCCCGTTCCGGTGACGATCAGACGGAACGATGGTTCCCCGTCGATCTGCTCCAGCGCGGAGGTTAGGGCCCTGTGCCCGTTCGCGATCCGAGCCCCGGCCAGCTTGACCTCGACCGCACCCCAGCGGCCATCGGGATGCACCACTACGGCGTCGATCTCATAGCCGTTGGAATCCCGGTAGTGCTGGACCCTTCCCCCGAAAGCAATCGCCAGCACCGTCAAGTCGTGGTGAACCGCACTCTCGAACAGGGCGCCTGCGGTGGCCGGGTCCTGTTGCAACGAGGACAGTGGCGCCTGGAGGGCAACCGCGGCCAGCGCGGGATCGGCCAGGTGCAGTTTCGGGGAGGTCCGGAGCCTGGCCCGTGAGCGTAGCTTCGGCGCCCAGGGTTGTTGCCGCTCGACGACGAAAATCCGGGCCAGCAGGTCCACGTAGCGGCTGACGGTTGTGGCCGACAGGTCCGGTGCGATCGGCGCGAGATCCCGGGCCAGGGTCTGGAAGGAGACGGCGGAGGCGCTGCTCGCGGCGATGGCGGTGAGCAACGCCTCGACCACCGCGGGTGAGTTCCGGATCCCCCCGAGCCTCAACAGATCGGTGCGGATGACCTCATCCAAATACCCACGCAGGAGCAGGGCCGCGTCCTCGGGCGGGGCCTCACGCCACGCCGGAAAACCAGGGCGCAGAAGCCGACCGAGAACCTCCTCGAAGGTCAGCGCTTCCGGTTCCCCCGCCGGTCGCTCACCTTCGAAGAGCCTCGACAAAGAGACCGCACCGAATCCGGGGTCGTGTTCCCACCAGGAGAGGGTTCGCATCCGCTGACGCATGAAACGTCCGGCTCCCGTGTGCCGGGTGTGATCGTCCGCCGGGGTCGCAGATCCGGTGAGAATGAACTGCCCGGGGGTGGGTTCCCGGTCGACGGCGCGCCGCACCTGGTCCCAGACCTCGGGAATGATCTGCCATTCGTCCAGCAGGCGGGGACGGGCACCGATGAGAAGCTGCCCTGGGGCGAGGTCGTTGAGCGCCCGCGCTGCGGGATCGTCCATGAGCACCGACGATCCCGCAGCTTCCAGGGCAGTTCGGGTCTTCCCGCAGGCGCGCACGCCCTCCAGCATCACCGCTCCGGAGATCCTGAGCGCGCGTCTCATCGCGCCGTCCATCACGCGTGGAAGATACGCCCCGGTCACCGTCCACCTCCCTGGCCTTGATTCCGCAGACATTCTAGGCATCAGTTTGCAGACACTCTAGGCATCAGTTTGCAGACATCGTGGAGGCGGATGTGCAGAATCCGTTCTCAGTCGACCGGGACGCAGACCTCGGTGAGGTACTGCGCCGGATCCTGGACCTGTACCGGGCCAACGATGTAGCGGTTGTACATGGGACCGGTGATCTTCAGCCCGGAGCGGGTGATGTACTCGGCCAGTTCCTCATTGACGGGACCGAACTGGTCGTAACCGCCGCGGAAGGTGGCCGCCGCGACCCGCTGTTCTGGCAGCTCCCGGATCACGAGCGGCTCGGATGCGACGGTGCCGGGGGCGACGGGTTCCCAGATCTCGATGTCGATGTCGGAGTCGCGATACTCGGGGTCGTGGAAGATGGCTCCACAGGGCTCGCCGGTGTACGTGAGGCCCTGCTTCTGGAACGCCTCCATGAATTTCGCCCACACCGTGTTTTCGTCGGTGTAGGAATCGATCTTCGTTCGCAGGGCGGCGACGAGCTGCGCGGGATGGGTGGTGACGGTGATGTCGGCCATGGTGGCCCTCCTCGTGGTGTGGGAGATGAGTCTGTCGATCTCGGCGATGCGGTGGCGGGCAGCCTCGGCGTCGGCGACGAGTTGATCGCGCTGCACGGCGAGCGCGCGACCCAGCGCCTCGGGGTCGTCGCGTTGCGGGAGCAGGGCGGCTATGGCGGAGACGGAGAACCCGACGTCACGCAGCTGACGGATCAGCGTCGCGTCACGCACCTGCGAGGATGCGTAGAACCGGTGACCGGTGAAGTCGTCGGTGGTGGCCGGGCTCAGGACGCCGTTGGCGTCGTAGTAGCGCAGCATCCGCACCGACAGCCGGGTGAGAGTGGAGAACTCCCCGATCCGGATCAGTCTCGTCTCGGTCATGACACCATCGTGGGACCTGACACCGTGTCAGGGTCAACCGGGTCGGATTCCACACCACGATCATGACCTGCAAGACTCTCCGCCATGAATCCGGCACCCTGGCGCAATCGGCTGAGTTTCGGACTGGGCACACTCGGTCGCGACATGTCGGCCGCGCTGGTCAGCATGTACCTGATGTTCTATCTCACCGATGTGCTGCACATCTCGCAGTCCACGACAGTGGTGGTGACGGTGGTTCTGGTGGCGATGCGGATCTTCGACGCCCTCAACGATCCTTTCATGGGTGTCATCGTCGACAACACCCGCTCCCGGTTCGGCAAGTTCAAGCCGTGGATCGCGCTGGGCGCGGTGCTGTGGGGGGCCGCCACGCTGGGAATCTTCGTGGACCTCGGATTCTCGGGGGCGGCCTTCCTGGTGTGGTTCACCGTGGTCTACCTGGTGTGGTCGGTGGCCTACACCATCAACGACATCTCCTTCTGGGGCATGCTGCCCGCCCTCTCCCAGGACCTGAAGGAACGGGAACGCATCGGGGTGATCGCCAGGATCTGCGCCAACCTCGGGTTGTTCTCGGTGGTGGTGGCGGTGGTGCCCGCGACGAAGGCGCTCGGTGGGCTGCTCGGCAGCGAACAGCTGGGCTGGCTGGCCTTCGCGACGCTGCTGGTGGTGCTGATGCTGGGTTTCCAGTCGTTGACGCTGCTGTTCACCCGGCAACAGGTGGCGGTGGGGGCATCGCAGACCCCGTTCCGGGAGCTGGTGCGGGTGATCGGCCGCAACGACCAGCTGCTGTGGGCGGCGGGGGCGATGCTGTGTTTCATGGGCGGTTACATGACCGTCACGAGCCTCGGCATCTACTACTTCAAGTACGTCTACCGCGACGAGGCCGCCTACTCGGTGTTCGCCGCCATCCTCGCGGTGACGCAGCTGGCCGGGTTGGCGCTCTTCCCGCTGGTTCGAAGGTTCCTGCGTCGTTTCCAGATCCACACCCTGGCCACCCTCCTGTGCCTGGCGGGGCTGGTGGTGTTCTGGTTCGCGGGTTCGTCGCTGACGGTGGTGGCGGTCGCGGGGGTGCTGCTGTTCACCGGGCAGGCGTTCATCCAGTTGCTGATGCTGATGTTCGTCGCCGACTGCGTCGAGTACGGGCAGTGGAAGCTGGGACGTCGCAACGAGTCGGTGACGTTGGCGGTGCAGCCGTTCATCTACAAGGCCTCGAACGCCATCGGCAGCGGGTTCGTCGGCCTGGCGCTGCTGGTCTCCGGGATCAGCGGAGCCCGGGGGGTCGAGGAAGTGACTGCTGCCGGGATCGTCGCATTCAAGTCGGTGATGCTGCTGATCCCCATGGCTCTGATCGCGACGAGCTGGCTGATCCTGCGAGCCGGGTACCGGCTCGACGAGAAACGCTACACCGAGATCCTCGCCGATTTGGAGGGCAGGCAAGCCGCCGCCTGACGATCTCCCTCCCCAGGCGAAACCATCTCCCCGACCTCCCTACTCGTGGACCAGCAGGGCGGCCACCGCTACCTCGAGGGCGTCTTCGAACATGGTTTCGCGCTCGGTGGCTGTGAGGTCGGCGGAGTGGTCGAGGAGATGATCGGAGACGGTCAACACCGCTAGGGCCTCGGCGTTGTTGCGGGCAGCCGCCGCGTACAGACCCGCGGCCTCCATCTCGACCGCGAGGGTACCCAGCTTGGACAGCTCCGGGGTGATGTCGGTGCGGGGGTGGTAGAAGTAGTCGCTGGTGAAAACGGCTCCGACGTGGACCGCTCTGCCGCTGCCCCGTCGCGCCTGCGCCACGGCGGCGGCGAGCATGTCGAAGGTCGGCGCCAGCGACAACGTCACCCCGGGCACGGCGACGGTGGCCACCGAGGAGTCGGTGTGCGCGGCGGAGGCGATCACGACGTCGCGGACGTGCACCCTGGGTGAGAAGGCCCCACAGGTTCCGACCCGGCAGATGCGCCTCACCCCGTGGCGGGAGAACAGTTCGGTGGCGTAGATGGACATCGATGGAACACCCATCCCGGAGGCGGTCACGGTGGTGGGAACCCCGTCGAGGGTGCCGGTCCAGGTTCCGATGCCCCGGACGTCGGAGACCAGCTGGGCGCCATCGAGCCGGTTCCGGGCGATGTGTTCGGCGCGACGCGGATCACCGGGCATGAGGACCAGAGGGGCGATCTCACCGGTTTCACGGGAGAAGTGCGGAGTTGATGACATGGCACGAGCCTAGCCACGTACGATGACCGGATGAATGCCACCGGCGACGTGGTGCTGAGACCGCCCGAACCCTCCGACGCCGAACCCCTGCACCTGCTTTTCCGGGATCCCGAGGTGATGCGTTGGATCGGGGATGGGCGGGTGCGGGATCTCGCGTACTACGAGGATTTCGTGCACCACCAGCGCGAGTTGTTCCGCACCAGGGGCTACTGCTTCCACACGTTGTGCGTCGAGGGCCGGGTAGCCGGCTTCGCGGGCCTTCACGACTGGAACGCGGAGTGGGGGCCGACGGGATCCGTCGAGCTCGGATACCGGCTCGGAAAGCGTTACTGGGGCCGGGGCATCGCATTCGACGCGGCGCGCAGGGTGCTCTCGGACATCCCGCAGCTGCCGCTCACCGCGATGATCGCGGTCGGGAACACCCGATCCGAACGCCTGGCGCTGCGACTCGGATTCGTGGCCGCCGAATCCTATCGGATCCCGGGTGGCGGCGAGGCCCGCTGCCATCGTCGCGGGGCGGGTACCGGGTCGTGAAAAAGTTCAAGCCCCGGATCCATCCGATCCGGGGCAGTGGCAGGTGTTGGATTTGAACCAACGTAGGCAACGCCGACGGTTTTACAGACCGCTCCCTTTGGCCGCTCGGGCAACCTGCCGAACGCTGGCTGACCAGCGACGCAAACAGTATCAGTGCCGGACGGATACGTCCAACCCGGGGTGCGAGCGGGCTCCCGTGAAAAGTTTTGAGGCTGTGGTGAAAGGTTTTGTACCGTGTACCCCACATTTTCTTTCCACATGACATAACTCGCGGGATGCGGAGCGACGGGGTGGCGGGTCGCGGGTGGCGGAGCGGCGGCGGGGAGAAAAACCGGGCGAGGCTGGCACAATGGGTGCCCCACGATCCGAGGAGGAACCCATGGCAGCGGACAGCTCTTTCGACGTCGTCAGCAAGGTTGATCGCCAAGAGGTAGACAACGCGCTGAACCAGGCCGCCAAGGAAGTGTCGCAGCGCTTCGATTTCAAGAACACCGACTCCTCCATCCGCTGGTCCGGGGAGGTCATCGAGATCGAGTCGAGCGGCGAGGAGCGCGCGAAGGCGGTGCTGGACGTGTTCCAGTCGAAGCTCGTCAAACGCGGGGTGTCGTTGAAGGCCCTCGACACCGGCGAACCCCGCATCTCCGGGAAGAAGTGGAAGATCACCTGTACCACCAAACAGGGCATCAAGCAGGAGGACGCGAAGAAAATCTCCAAGCTGGTGCGCGACGAGGGTCCCAAAGGCGTGAAGGTGCAGATCCAAGGTGACGAGCTGCGAGTCAGCTCGAAGTCACGCGACCACCTCCAAGAGGTCCAGCGCCTCATCAAGGAGGCCGACTACGACTTCGCCGTCCAGTTCGTGAACTACCGCTGACCCATCGGGGTCGCCGAGCCGACCGCCAGCGACGGGGATGGCGCCGGGAGTGCCCGTCCCCGTGGCCGCTGGGCCATCGCGGCGATACCGCGACCCATCAGGCTTTCGCGACCGCCAGGAACATCGGGAAGTCCTGGCGCTCGCCGTCGACCTCCTTGCCGACCACCCCGGCGTCGTGGAAACAGACGTCGCGGTATCCCGCCTTCTCCAGCCAGCCACGCAGCTCGTCGCGGCAGAAGCCGTGATGGCCGTGGAAATCGACGACAGTGGCGTGGTAGCGCTTCGCGGCGTCGTGGTCGAGGTCGGCGATCGCCACGACACCGCCTGGGGTCATCACCCGACGCAGCGCTCCCAGCAGGGCCGGCACGTCATCGACATGGTGGAGAAACATCTGCGCCAGCGCCAGCTCGTAGGGACCACCCGGGATCCCCTCGGCGAGGTCGGTCACAGCGGCACTCCACCCCTCCAACCTCTCGGACGCCAAGGCCTTCGACGCGACCTCGATCATCGCAGGTGAGGCGTCCAGCAGGGTAGTGGGCCCAAGCACGTCGGCCAGGCAGCGGGCGAGCATTCCCGTTCCGGAACCCAGCTCAACCGTCACCGGATGTCCATCGAGGGGCACCACCGAACGCATAACTGCAGCGACCCTTCGAACCCTGGCCATCCGCTCCAGGTCGTCGTCCCAGGTGGCAGCCCGTTCGTCAAAATCTTCACCCATGGCCTGAGCCTACCGGGCAGCTTCGGTGGCCCGCTTCGGGATCAGGTGGACCACCGCGACAATCACCGCTCCGACCGCGAGGCCAAGCGCAGCGGAGCACGCGGTCTCCACCACCCATTCGAGCACCTCACCGGTCACCGGCACCGAGGCGGTGGCGTGGGCCAGACCATGCACCAGTCCCAGGGGCGCACCCCACCCGAGCTTGGCGGCTCCATCGAGCAGGATGTGGCCACCGACCCACAGCATGGCGGCGATCCCGATCACCGACAGCGCGGCCAGCAACTTCGGCATAGCACCCACCAGAAAACCCCCGAGCGCACGCCCCGCCCCCGTGCCCTCCCTCAGTTTCAGTCCGACGTCGTCCATCTTCACGATCAACGCCACCACGCCGTAGACCAGCAGCGTGATCAGGATCCCGACCAGCACCAACGTGATCGCACGGCGCCAGAAACCCTCCTCGGCGAGGGAATTCAAAGAGATCACCATGATCTCTGCTGACAGGATGAAATCGGTGGTGACGGCGCCGCGCACCAGGGCGTTCTCGTCCTGCTCGCCGCGATCCGCGACCGGCTCCTCCTCATGATGTCCGGAGAGCGCCTCCCAGAACTTCTCGGCACCCTCAAAACACAAATATGTGCCGCCGATCATCAGGATCGGAGTCAGGATCCAGGGAATGAACTGACTCAAAGCCAGCGCCACCACCAGGATGATCGCCTTGTTCCGCAACGATCCCTTCGTGATCCGCCAGATGATCGGCAGTTCCCGGGCAGGACTCAGGCCCGTGACGTAACGGGGGGTGACGGCGGCGTCGTCGATCACCACCGCCATTGCCTTGGTGCTGGTTACGCTGGTCAGTTTCGCGATCATCGCCACGTCGTCCAGCAGCGCGGCCAGGCCTCCGGCCATGTGTTTCCTCCAACTTCTCGGGTCGTCACAGAAGGTAGCACTCCGGTCGGCACTACCATGCGACGCCATGAGCACCCTGCGCCTGATCTCCCACAACGTCAACGGCATCCGCGCCGCCCTGCGCCGAGGCCTGCACGATTTGTGGCGACGCGAGAGGGCCGATGTCATCTGCCTGCAGGAGGTGCGCTGCCGCCTCAAGGACCTGCCCGGCGACGCCTTCGCCGGCCACCACGTCGCGTGGTCCATCGGCGAGCTGGCGGGTCGCAACGGCGTGGCGGTCCTGGCCCGTGATGCGCCGGAACGAGTCGCCACCCTCGACGGCACCGCGGTGGTCGTCGCGCCCGACGGCACAGCCAGCGAGTCGGAGGTGGAGCGGGTGGGCAACCGTGACCTGGCTGCCTTCGCCGGCGAGGGCCGCTACGTGGAAGTGGATCTGGCCGGGGTGCCCATCCGTGTGGCCTCCCTCTATCTACCCAAGGGCGCCGTCCCGGAACACCACGCCCGGAAACCCGAGGAAGCCGACACCCCGAAATACGAACGAAAAATGAAATTCATGTCCGGGCTGGCACGTCACCTGACCCAGGCCCGCAGATCCGCGGCGCAGGCCGGGCGCGAGTACGTGATCGTCGGGGACTTCAACATCGCCAACACCCGACACGATCTCAAGAACTGGCGTTCCAACCAGCGCACCGATGGTTTCCTGCCCGAGGAACGCGACTGGTTCACCGCTCAGCTCGGTCCCCGGACCCTCGTCGACGTGGTGCGTGCCATGCACCCGAACCAGGACGGCCCCTACTCGTGGTGGTCGTGGCGAGGCCAGGCGTTCGCGAACGACGCGGGCTGGCGCATCGACTACCACCTGACGACGCCGAGGCTGGCACGGTCGGCGGTCAGGGCGGAATCGCTGCGCGAATCCGACTACGACTCCCGGGTCAGCGATCACTGCCCCGTCGCAGTCGACTACGACCTGACCAAGCTCTCCTGAGAAACCCCGGCGTCCCATTGCTGGGTGAGTTCGTGGGCCTTCACGGATTCCCAGATCGCCCAGATCAGCAGCAGCGCAACCAGCCAAGTTCCGTTCCGAACCGCGAAGACCATGGCTTCGTAGGCCAGCAGAACCGCGGAAATGATGATCGCGATCCGGAGCCGGCGAGTGCTGGGGCGGGTCATGGGAAACAACACCCCGCCCCACAGCAGGTACCAGGAGTGGAGGGCCGGGAGGGTGAACGCCGACAGCAACAACCCCCACCCGGTGAAGTTGAGGGGGCGACGTCCGAGGTGCCGGATAGCCAGCCACACAATCCCGATGGCACAGACCAGAAGTCCGAGGGAACGCATCGCCCCCACGGCTGCTTTGCCATCCTGATCGATGCCCATGAGGTTGAGGAGGTATTCAATGGCTTCGCCCAGCAGGTTGAACGGCGAGGCGCTGGTGACCTTGCCGGGAACATCGACCGCGTTCACCCAGCCGAATCCGAGCCCTGTCACGACACTCAGCAGCACGAATACCGCCACTGAAACGGCCAACGACGCCAAGGCCCTGGCCGCGGCAGCTGCCAGGGGACGAAGTTTCCAGGAGGTCCAGGGGTGGGTGATGAAGGGCAGGGCCACTGCGACGAAGACCGCGGGCTGTTTGATGGCGGCCCCCACCCCGACTGCGACCGCCCCCCACCACCAGGTGCGCCACCTGGTGGTGACCCAGATCCCCATCATCGCCAGGCCCATCATGAGGGCGTCGTTGTGGGCACCGCCCACAAAGTCGATGATGACGATGGGGTTGGCCAGGACGAACCAGCTGGCGGCAGCCGGGTTAATGCCGAAACGCCCCGCAATCCGAGGCACACACCACCCGATCATTCCCACACCGATCAGCGCGGGAAGCCGCATGATCACCGCGGACCAGTAGGGATCGAATCCAACCAGCACGATCAACCAGTGGTTCATCCTGAGAGCCAGGGGTCCGTAGGGTGCCGCTGTATCGCGCCACACCCAGGCCACCTGGTCGGCGAACTGCCCGGGCAGGATCCCGGGACCCACCAGGTAGGGGTTGAGATCGTTGTGGAGCAACCAGCCCTGGGCCGCGTAAGAGTAGGCGTCGTGACTGAAGATCGGCGGAGCGATCAGCATGGGGGCCGCGACGATCACGAGCATTGCCCAGTGACGCAGCTGCGGCTGTCCCCGCGCTTCTCGCCGCGCCGGGCGCACCCTGAGCCAAAACTCGAGCATCAGGGCCAGCCCTGCCATGGTGATGGCGGTTCCGACCCACGTCCACTCGACGCCAGCCAGCCCGTACGAGGACATCGCTCGGGTCAGCGGGGAGGTCCGAGGCAGGTAGGCGGGGGTCAGTGACCCCAACACCAGCAGCACCGAACCAAGGCATCCCGCAAGTACGGCACGTGTGTTGAAGGCGTCCTTGAAAGCCTTCAGCCCACGTAGCGCCGCAGCCTGCACCACCTGCATCAATTCTCCTCCCGCTGCCGCATCCAGCGGACGAGATGATCGGCGCCACCGCTCAGTTCGCCGCCCATCGAAACCCTTCCCGCAGGCTTGTCAAGGGCGCGCATCGGCGTTTCGCGGGATGAAAGGTCGATCTGGGCCATGGGAGGCATACTACGGGTCGGCGACATCAGAAGCTTCTCCACCTCCTGCCTGCGCCCTGCCATGAAGGCCATTTCGACGAGCCGCTATACACTTGCCCGAGGCTTTGAGAGTGAGAGGGTTGTTCGTGGCTGAGACGCGGTCGCTAGATCGGGTGGTGATCCGCTTTGCTGGGGATTCCGGCGATGGAATGCAGTTGACGGGGGATCGTTTCACTGCCGAATCGGCTTCGCTCGGCAACGACATCGCCACCCTGCCCAACTATCCAGCAGAAATCCGCGCCCCGCAGGGCACCCTTCCTGGAGTCTCCTCCTTCCAGGTGCACTTCGCCGACTACGACATCGTCACCCCTGGCGACCGGCCCGACGTGCTGGTAGCCATGAACCCGGCTGCGCTGAAGGCCAACCTCGGTGACCTTCCCAAGGGCGGGGTGATCATCGTTGATGAGGGCGATTTCACAAAACGCAACCTGGCGAAGGTCGGATGGGACGCGAACCCACTGATCGACGGTTCCCTGGCCGACTGGAAAGTCCATTCTCTGGACCTGACAGGCATGGCGACGGCAGCGGCGAAACCCTTCGGGCTGGGCCGCAAGGACGCGGGGCGCACGAAGAACATGTTCGCTCTGGGATTGCTGTGCTGGTTGTACTCCCGCGACACATCCGGGACCATCGACTTCCTGAAGACCAAGTTCGCGTCGAAACCCGAGATCCGCGACGCGAACCTGGCGGCCTTCCGAGCTGGACACGCCTATGGGGAGACCACCGAGGTCTTCGAGCATCGCTACCACGTGGCCTCGGCCCCCATGAAGCCCGGTCGCTACCGCCAGATCACCGGGAACCTCGCCACCGCGTACGGTTTGATGGCGGGTGCCGACCGCGCCGGGATGCAGCTGTTCCTGGGGTCCTACCCGATCACCCCCGCCTCCGACATCCTCCACGAGCTGAGCCGCCGCAAGGACGCCGGCGTGGTCACGGTGCAGGCGGAAGACGAGATCGCGGGCATCTGTTCCGCGCTGGGCGCCTCCTACGCCGGCCTGCTCGGAGTGACCACCACATCGGGGCCCGGCATGGCCCTGAAGATGGAGGCCGTCGGTCTGGGCGTGATGACCGAGCTTCCCCTGGTGATCGTGGACGTGCAGCGTTCCGGACCGTCAACGGGGATGCCGACCAAAACCGAGCAGGCCGACCTGTTCCAGGCGATCCTGGGGCGCAACGGCGAATCCCCTGTGGCGGTGTTGGCGGCCCGCTCCCCCGCGGACTGTTTCGCCACCGCCGTCGAGGCCTGCCGGATCGCGGTGAAGTACCGGACCCCGGTGATCGTGCTCACCGACGGCTACCTGGGCAACGGGGCGGAGCCATGGCGAATCCCGGATCTGGACGACATCGACCCGATCATCCCCGGTTACGCCACCGAACCGAACGCGACCGACCCCCAGGGCAAACCCGTTTTCCATCCGTATCTGCGCGACGAGAACCTGGCGCGCGCCTTCGCGGTGCCCGGCACCCCGGGGTTGGAGCACCGCATCGGGGGCTTAGAGAAAAACTCCGCCACGGGCGCGATCTCCTATGTCCCCGACAACCACGACCTCATGGTGCGCACCCGGCAGGCGAAAATCGACGGCATCGTCCGCGACATCCCTGACGTCGAGGTCCACGACCCCTCCGGACGGGCCCGGTTGCTGGTGCTGGGGTGGGGTTCCACCTACGGCCCCATCACAGCCGCCGCACGCCGGGTGCGGCTGGCGGGTCACGAGGTGGCGACGGCCCACCTGCGTCACCTCAACCCGATGCCCGCCAACCTAGAAGATGTGCTTCGCGGCTACGACAAGGTGCTGGTGCCCGAGATGAACCTGGGGCAGCTGGCCTTCCTGCTGCGCGCCCGATACCTGGTGGACGTCCAGAGCTATTCACGGGTGCGGGGGCTGCCCATTTCGGTGGGTGAACTGGAAGCCGACCTGACCGCCGAGATCGACTCACTGGAGGTGGAATGATGCACGGGCTCGCCGGGATTCCCCTCGCGCAGGCACCGCAATCCCGGAAAGACTACACCAGCGACCAAGAGGTGCGTTGGTGTCCTGGCTGCGGCGATTACGTGATCCTGTCCACCTTCCAGGCCATGATGGCCGACCTCGGCATCGCCCGGGAGAACACCGTCGTGATCTCCGGCATCGGGTGCTCGTCGCGCTTCCCCTACTACGTGGACTGCTACGGAATGCACTCCATCCACGGTCGCGCCACCGCTATCGCCACCGGGGTCGCGGCGGCCCGCGAGGATCTCAACGTGTGGGTGATCACGGGTGACGGTGATGCGCTGTCGATCGGCGGCAACCATCTCATCCACGCACTGCGGCGCAATGTGAACATCAACATCCTGCTGTTCAACAACCGCATCTACGGGCTGACGAAAGGACAGTACTCCCCCACCTCGGAGCAGGGCAAGCTGACCAAGTCCACGCCCTACGGCTCCTTGGACGTGCCGTTCAACCCGGTGGCGCTGGCGCTCGGCGCGGAAGCGTCGTTCGTGGCGCGCGCCGTCGACTCCGATAGAGCTCAGCTCACTGACGTCATGAACGCGGCGGTCCGGCATCGTGGCGCCGCCCTGATCGAGATCTACCAGAACTGCCCGATCTTCAACGACGAGGCCTTCGACGCCCTAAAGGGCCCGGAGTCGGCGAACGCGCTGATCCGGCTCCGCGACGGTGAACCCGTGGTTTTCGGCACCGAGGAACAGTTCTGTGTGATCCGGGAATCCGACGGGGGGTTGCGGGTCGCCGAAACCGCTACCACTGCCCCGGAGAGGATCGTCATCCACGACACGAGACGCCCGGACCCGTCACAGGCCTTCGCCCTGGCGCAGCTCACCGACCACGGCGTGATGCACCGCGCCCCGGTCGGGATCTTCCGGCAGGTGGAACGCCCCGCCTACGACGACCTGCTGCGCGCGCAGGTGGCCGAGGCACGCGCGGAGAGTCCGCACGATGCATTGCAGGCCGCCATGTCCGGGAAGAGTTTCTGGAAAATCGACTGAAATATCGTGTGGGCAGTGTGTGGGCCCGCCGGGCCCACATACTGAAGCAGGTTTTTCTTATCTGTCTTCCCAGACCACCTTGGGATCATCCTCGGCAACATTGAGCGTCGCCTTCGGGAATCTCGATCCCTTACCGAATCCCCAGAGATCGCACGGCTCTGTTCCGCTCGAGTCGGTGCACGTGGCAGACAGGCTCACAGAACCCATGTCCCTGGCGGAGATGATCGTCGGTACCGACGAACCCGGCTCAGGAACGACATTCTCCAGTTTGTATGCATTCTCGGAGTCCTGAGTGCGCGTGATACTACCCTCAACGAGGGTGGTTCCATCCTTCAGCGTGCCGCTGATGGCCATGTTGCACCCTGGATCGAGATTCGTGGAGGCCAGGCAGGCCTTTGCCTCCGGGACCACCTTCTCACGGAACAGATCGATGCCAGCCTGACTCACCTTGAGCTTGAGATCCGAAGATGGCGTGTCGTTCTTGCTGCTGGTGATGAGGATGGTGTTTTCTCCTTCAACCTCAAGGTACTTGTTGGCAGATGCGACGACATAACTTCCCGGGAAAGCCGGGCGGTTCGTCTCACTGCTCTTGACAGTCACGCCGTTCACGGTGAGATCGACCCCCTTGAGCATGTACAGCCCCAAGGTGGGAAGAGACGTGAAGATCTTGTTGTCGCTGGAGCCAACCGTGTACTCTTCGGTAGCCGGCTCACCGGCCACCTTGTAGGTGACAGAAACCTTTTGGGAACTACTGTACTCAGTCGTGACTTCACCGACCGTTATCTCGGTGATCGGGGCCCGGGTCAGCGAATCTTTCAACACCTCGTCGGTGAGCAACGATGCATCGGATGTGGCGGATGAGGAGCCCAGGAATTTCTTGGCATCCTCCGCGCGTCCCTCCGAAACCGCGGTCAAATAATTCGTAACAACGGCCTTAGCTGCTTCTTTGGGGTCCGCAGGCAGTTCTGAACCGCCCCCTCCCGCAGCAGTCTTGTTGGAGAACACACCCGAGAGCACCAGCACCAGCGCCACGACCACCACCGCGACGACAAGACCCAGGCCAATCCACAGCGGGGTCTTCGACTTTTTCACCGGGTTCCCTGCCCCCTGCTGGAGATGACCCGCCGCATATATAGGTTGCTGCCCTGTGTACCCTTGCCCGGGTCCCTGCTGTGGCGGCCCCTGGTGGGAGGACCCCGGATCCTGTTGTGGATTCTGCGAAGGACCTTGGTAAGACCCCTGTTGCCCAGGGCCCTGGTTCAATGCGTTCGGTTTCCCCGACGCGTGGCCCCCTTGGGGTTGCTATCCCCCCGGGGGAACGAACTGCGGGGCATCCGCCTGCACTTCAGCGTGCGGCGCCGATGTTTCCTGTGGCTGCTGCGGAACGAGGTTCTCCTGCTCTCCCGACTGACCGGAGGCATCGGGCCCGTGCGGTGTTGACATCTGTTTCCTTCCTCACCCGCTTCCGGAGCGTCTCAGCTTACGGAAACCGGGGCAACATCGAACTCGGTCGTGAGCCCAGATCATCACGCAGACCCACTCCAACACGCTACACCACGCAGCGCTCTCGCGAGAGGCCTCGAGGATGTGATTCCGGGTTTTTCCACAATCCCATGCACCTGCCCCACTGAACAGGCCAGAACAGGGCTAGACGATCCAACCAGCGCACCCCGATGCTCCATGGTGGGTCTAGCGATGGCCCAGCACCCTCACGGATTCTTTCCCGGACATGAGCTGCAGCTCAGCGAGAACCGGGCGCTGAGAAAGAGGAAGTTGTGGAGGGACCAGACTCATCCAGCCAAGGCCCCTCCCCAAGGACGCACCCCCCGCGTCACGTACGCCGGTGGCCCAGTACTGTCCGCTATCTGTTGCCCGGCGCCACTGGCGCCGGGCAACGGACGGGAACAGCAGATTCGGCCCCCGGCTCGCTGCCGTTCAGATTCCCTTCCGCAAGGTCGCCGGTTTCCTCGTGAAACATCGGCGGACCAAGGACAGTCGATGCAGCGCGCATGGCCGACACCCCCATGACGGCCATGCGCGCATTTCGCGCGTCGACGTATCTCCCCATTCCGGAATCCCCTGAACTCACTCGCGTGATTCGACAGCGGATTGAAGCTATCAGGAAAATCTGTCCACTGAAAGGAGGACAATGATCACACACTTGCCGAAAGGCCACTTGAGGGGAGGGGTGGGATTCCTTGGGCAGAACTGAATCCCACCCCTCCTGAGGGGCGCAGCGCGCCATTGCGCCGCCAGCCGCAGGGGGATACGGCTCTTTACCCCCAGGGCGCACGGAGCGCCCGTTCTGATGGCTCACCTAAGAGCCACATTCGCTTGTCATGTCATGTCGCGATCACACGCTTGATGGACCACGAAACCAAGAGGTTTTCCCTCCTCCCGACGAAGACTTTCTCGCGAGACTGTCACGAGCCAAAAAGCGCAGCGCAATCGGACAGGAGACACTCAGCGAGCAACCGCATGAAACATCACTGACCCAGCAGGAACAGTACATACACCCTCTTCCCTGCAACGCATTCAAAAGAGACATATGATTTACTGACATCTCTGCGCTCCACATTCTTTAGGAAACAGGTTTCTACTGAGCAAAAACGGCCTCTGAACTTTTCTCAACAACACCGGAGGTCCCCGGCTTATGCAGCTCACAGAAGCCAGAGCAGCAGCTTGACAACACGCATCGAATCGACTCATTTTCGCCCCTCACGTTTTCCGACAGGACGTCCGACATGTCTGCCGGCCAGCGCACCAGCAACCGCGACCACGCACAGCAACCCCACCACCAGCCCGGGCGGCGTCGACTCCTCAGGCTCAGCTCCCGAAGATTCCTCCTTGTTCGGCCCCTGATGGTTGGCGATGAGCACCTCGGAAAGCATCGCCGGGGAGGTCTCTACGAAACGTTCGCCGTTCTCGACCAGCCGAGAGAGCCCAGACGCTCCACCTGCGCCATCCGAGTGCGCATCAAACATGCGACGAGACGGCGAAGAATTTCTCCTCACGGAGGATGGAAGCCAAAGAGACCTTTCTCCAGAACATACTTCTTCGCCGCCACGAAGAGTAAGGCTCGCACCTCTAGATTTCTCCAGGAGTCTCGCAAGACGAGCGCAATGCGATGGCATCTCCTCCAAGGATGATTCCGCGCGACGGTTCAGCCCTATCATCTGAGTCCAGAAAGCATCGCCTTCACCTCCACCAGCAGTATGGAATTGACCACGAAAACAGATGCGCACCACCATCTCAGGCATGATCCGCGCTCCGCTTTCCTCCAGGTCAACTTGGAGTCCCCAAAGGCTCCCGGCAAAGCCCGCTTGCCGCCACTGTTCCATTTCACCGACAGCCGTCGATGTCCCAGCAGCCAGAAAAGCCACCAATGCCCCAATCACGACTACACGCAGAAGGCGATCGACTCCGCTGACCTTGCGCCTACCCCCAAACTTCAACTCGCCCCCATCTCCATAAAGAGTTGATTCTTTGAACAACACCCAACTTAACAGAAGTTACCCTTCACGGCGAGGGCATCGCGTCGAAACTCTGGCCGTTCGTCCAAGAAATCCCGTGTCTTCGGGCCAAAAGTCATCACGCAGGAACGGCTGCAGTGAGCAAAAACTTTGTTCACCGAGAGTAACACTGCGGATTGACGGGAGCATTCACGTTGATTGAATCAACTCACATGGATGTCAACGGATGGCCAAACCCCTCAAACAGGATTCATCTGAGGACACAACTTTCAGACATCATCATGCCGCGGCAGGACCAGAGCAAACGGGCATCACCTGATTGACTGCTCGGCCTTTGCGGTCGGGACGCCATGGAATGGGAGGGATAGAGCGGATCGCTATTACCGATCACGTGACGGTGCTCATTCACAGGACACGCTCTGCGCAGCGAGTGCCTTGACCGCGACGAGTTTGGTGGAGACAGTGCCTGAACGTCGTTGTTCGAGGACACGCAACGGGCCCTGATTCCGTAGAACCGGGGCCCGCGTACTTCGTGGGTTACTCAGCGCCTCAGGCGCCGGTCTTCGGCAGACCCGGTTTCACCGGCGGCGGAAGCGGCCTGACCGGGGTCGGGGTGACAGTAACCGTCGACGTCGGAGTCGGTGTTGGACTCGGTGCTGGCGTCGGAGTCGGTGTTGGGGCGCCACACACCGGCTGATCCTTAGTAGCAGTGAACGTCGCACTAGTTTCACTCACCCTGGTCCAGCCCTCAGGCAACACACCACCAAACTGGAACCCAGCCTTCGCAGTAGCAGTCGCCGTAACAG